>Ga0187892_10000548_pt1 | contig 97567 bp, 96 predicted proteins | sample MA1701073metaG_FD_139345 | JGI IMG/M metagenome (GOLD analysis project Ga0187892, IMG submission 139345) | Bio-ooze microbial communities from a basaltic lava cave in the Kipuka Kanohina Cave System on the Island of Hawaii, USA - MA170107-3 metaG ... | reverse complement strand
TGATTCATCGTCAGTGTTCCTGTCATTCCGGGAAATTCCTCCGTTACGGGTGAATTTCCAATTAACAAAAACCTGACATTTCTATCGAGCGGAAACATGACATTTCTATTGTGGTATTACAGATTCTAAATTTTAATTGCCCACCGCTTGACAAAATACGATTTCTTTATTATCTTCAAAACTGTGCCTGCAGCCGTAGGCTTTTGTCTCAAGCCGAATTCTTGGCTGAATTTTTTACCAAATAAAGTTGTCCAATGCCGCAAATTTTCCATCCGAGCACCAATACTTTTTCCAAAGTCAGCATCTTTGGCGCGGTGTTTTTTATCGGCGGGCTGCTCTGGATTTTTGGCATCATCGAACGCTCGCCTTATGTCACCCAGGCCAGCGTCGTGCGCGAGCAACCGGTGCCGTTCAGCCATCGCCATCACGTGAGCCAGCTCGGCATTGATTGCCGCTACTGTCACACCGCGGTTGAAGAGAGCAACTTTGCCGGCATTCCCGCGACGAACACCTGCATGACGTGCCATTCGCAAATCCATTCCACCGCGGAGATGCTCGAGCCGGTGCGCGAAAGCTTTCGCAACGGCAAATCCATCGAATGGGTTCGCGTCAACGATCTGCCGGATTATGTTTATTTCAATCACAGCATTCATGTCAAAAAAGGCGTCGGCTGCGTCACCTGTCACGGCCCGGTCGGCGAGATGGCGCTCACCTGGCGCGAAAACTCGCTGAACATGGAATGGTGCCTCCAATGTCACCGCGCGCCGGAGCGTTTCGTGCGCCCGCGCGAGGAGGTGTTTAGCACCACGTGGAAATCGCCAGCAAATCAAGCGGCTTATGGCGACAGCTTGTTGAAGAAATATAACATTCAGAAGCTCACGAATTGTTCGATTTGTCATCGGTAACGAACGCAATGACCATAAAAATAGCATCTTTAATTAAATCTCGCGATACGGTGGTGGATGATATGCTGCCGGAATACAACTTTGATTATCGCAAAGCGCACTCGAATCGTTTTCCTGATAGAATTCGCAAAAGGTGTGAAAATGAAAATACATGCTCTCGAAAATTTTCTAGGCAGCGAGGAAGTTTTCCGGCAAATGGCTGAAATCACCATCAAAGGTTTGAAAGTATTTGAAGACCGTGACAAATTTTTTGCATGGATGAAGCACCCGAATTCAGCTTTGAACAACAAAACTCCGATAAGCTTGCTCATCTCAGAAGGCGGTGCGGCGATGGTATTGGACGAGCTTGGACGAATCGAGCATGGCGTGTTTTCCTGATGAAAATTTTGTTATTAAGCGGTTGCTTTGATCGGTAATAAAAACTGATTTAAAAAATGTATACAATACGTGCTTCTGTGGAAGAAATAAAAAAAGTTATTCAAGAATTTCGAAGTACTGATTTAACGAATGCGGATATAGATGATCTTAAGAAAAGACTCGCTATATTGTTTCATGGATGTACTGGTAGAACCCCTATATTGCCGGCTGATATGGAGCTTTACCGAGGTGTTCTTTGGCAAGAAAAACCTCAAAATGTTAAACAATTATTATACCCTCCCGCGGCTAAAATTAAAACATACGGTCGGGTAAATAGAATTGGACAAGCGATGTTTTATTGTAGTTTAACAAGCAATGCTGCTCTTTTTGAATTGCACCCAAGATGCAAAGATACAATTGCAATATCAAAATGGCGCAATAAGAATAGTATGCTTGTTTATAATTTAGGATATTCTAGCAAAATTCTTCATGCACAAGGCTCTGATAGAGAAATTCCGTTTTGGGCTGAACCTCAGAGACCGGAAGAATCTCAAGAAGAAAATGTGCTAGTCCGAGACTTTTTTAGTGAAGAGTTTACAAAAATTGTTAATAAGGGGAATGGACACCTTTATAAGCTCTCAATAGCTATTGCAGAGATCGGTATAAGGGAGGATAAATTTGTTGGTCTGCTTTACCCGACCATTGCGATGCGTATGAACTCTGATAATCTTGCTTTAAAACCTAGTTTCGTTGATCAAAATTTAATTCTTGAAAAAGTCGAGTTTTGTAGAATTGATCAAATCGGAGATTTTGATTATAATATGACCACTCTGGATTTTGCAACCAGTTTTGGAGCTAATGGAGAAATATCTTGGAAATTTCCAGAGTTGGAAAAAACGATAAAGAGTGATGATGAATTCATAAATGTGAGTATTGAAAATGATAAATTTATTGCTCGAAATAACTTGGGAGAAATAGTTGGCTCTTATTAAAAAATTGGCCTAATATTCATTTTGAAACTTGCTGTAGGTATAGATTCTGTAAAGCGACTTGGCTTTGTTCAAAAAAATCTCTTGCATGAATACAAACGACAACACAAAGGATTACCTCGACCTCACCGCCATCCGCACGCGCTTGCAAAACCAGCACGGCAAGCACTACTGGCGCAGTCTCGAAGAGCTGGCGGACACCAAAGAATTTCAAGAAGCGATTCACAACGAATTTGCGCCGAATGTAGTTGGGAAAGTTGAGTTGGGCCGCCGTGACTTTCTCAAATTGATGGGCGCCTCGTTGCTGCTTGCCGGCGTCAATGCCTGCACCCGCCAGCCGGAAGAGAAAATTTTTCCTTATGTCAAACCACCGGAGCAGCTCGTTCATGGCAAGCCGCTTTATTTTGCGACCGCGAATGTCCGCGGCGGTTATGCGTATGGCGTTCTCGTCGAAAGCCACGAAGGCCGTCCCACCAAAGTCGAAGGGAATCCCGAACATCCGGCGAGCCTCGGCGTCACCGATGTTTTCGCGCAAGCTTCAGTGCTCACGCTTTACGATCCCGATCGCTCGCAAGTGGTGAAACATCTCGGCGAAATCAGCACGTGGGAAGCGTTTGTCACCGCGATCAGCACAGCGTTGGAAGGATTGAAAGCCAGCAAGGGCGATGGTCTGCGCATTCTCACCGAGACGATCACCTCGCCGGCGCTGGCGCATCAACTGCAAGCTATACCCGCAGCGCTGCCGGCGGCCAAATGGCATCAATACGAACCCGCCAACCGCGACCATGCGCGCGAAGGCAGCCGCCTGGCCTTCGGCGAGTATGTCGAAACGCAATATCGTTTCGATCAAGCCGGAGTGATTCTTTCGCTCGATGCGGATTTTCTCGTCGATCTTCCCGGCAGCTTGCGTTACGCGCGCGAGTTCGCCGCGAAGCGCCGCGTGCATGAGAAAAAAGGAATGAATCGGCTGTATGCGATTGAGAGCACGCCGACGCTCACCGGCGCGATGGCCGATCATCGTCTTTCGATGCGCGCCTCTGAAATAGAAAGCGTTGCGAGGGTGTTTGCAAAGACGTTGGGTGCCAATGTCGAGGCGAATCAGGCCGCCGACAAATGGATTTTAGCGGTCGCGCGTGATCTGCAGCGCCATCGCGGCGCGAGTCTGGTGATCGCCGGCGAGCAGCAACCGCCGTTCGTGCATGCGCTGGCGCACGCCATGAATCACGCGCTCGGCAACGTTGGCCAAACCGTGATCTACACCGGGTCGGTTGAAGCCAAACCGGTGAATCAAACCGAGTCGCTGCGCGAGTTGGTTGCGGATATGGAAGCGGGAAAAGTCGAGATGCTGATCATGCTCGGCGGCAATCCGGTTTTCAACGCGCCGGCTGATTTTAATTTTATTGAGAAGCTTGACAAAGTCAAAACGCGCGTTCACCTCAGTCTCTACGAGGATGAAACTTCCGAGTTTTGTCATTGGCACATTCCCGAAGCACATTCGTTGGAAACGTGGGGCGACGCGCGCGCTTATGATGGAACGGTTTCGATCATCCAACCGTTGATTGCGCCGCTTTACGGCGGCAAATCAGCGCACGAAGTTCTCGCGGTTTTCACTGGCCAAGCCGGCCGCTCCAGCCACGATCTCGTGCGTGATTATTGGAAAGCGCAAAATAATTCTCTCGATTTTGAAAAATTCTGGCAAACCTCGTTGCACGATGGTTTGATTGCAGGAACAACGTTGCCTCCAAAAAATATCAAGCTACAAGTATCCAGCATTCAGCAACCAGCAACCAGCAACCAGCATCCAGCATCCAGCATCGAGATCATCTTCCGTCCCGACCCTCACATTGCCGACGGCCGCTTCGCGAACAATGGCTGGCTGCAAGAATTGCCAAAGCCCTTGACGAAGCTCACGTGGGATAACGCCGCGTTGATCAGCCCCAAAATGGCCCAACGCATGCGTCTTGCCAACGAAGATGTGGTCGAACTCAAACATAACGGACGTTCGGTGAAGGCGCCGGTTTGGATTATGCCCGGCCATCCTGATAATGCCGTGACCGTGCATTTCGGTTATGGCCGCGCACGAGCCGGAAAATTGGGAACGGGAACCGGATTCAACGCCTACGCGCTGCGGACTTCCGAGGCGTTGTGGTTCGATTCCGGCGCCGAGATCAACAAAACCGGCGAAAAATATCCGCTGGCGGCGACGCAAACGCATCATAGCATGGAGAATCGCCACCTCGTTCGCGCCGGCACGCTGGCGGAGCATGAAAAGCATCCCGATTTCGTGCATGAAATGGAAGAAGAGTTTCCGCGTGAATTGACGCTTTATCCCGAGCACAAATACGAAAGCTATTTGTGGGGCATGGCGATTGATTTGAACTCGTGCATCGGCTGCAACGCCTGCACCGTTGCCTGCCAGGCCGAGAACAATATTTCCGTTGTCGGCAAAGAGCAGGTTCGCCTCAGCCGCGAGATGCAGTGGATTCGGATCGATCGTTATTACGAAGGCGATCTCGATCATCCCGACACCTATCATCAGCCGGTGACGTGCATGCACTGCGAGAACGCGCCGTGCGAGCCGGTGTGTCCGGTCGGCGCGACGGTGCACAGCGATGAAGGCCTCAACGAGATGGTTTACAATCGCTGCGTCGGCACGCGTTATTGCTCCAACAACTGTCCGTACAAAGTGCGGCGTTTCAATTTTCTTTTATATTCGGATTTCGAGACGCCGAGCTTGAAGCTGCAGCGCAATCCCGACGTCACCGTGCGCTCGCGCGGCGTGATGGAGAAATGCACCTATTGCGTGCAGCGCATCAACGAAGCGCGCATTACGGCGAAGAATGAAGATCGCCAAATCCGCGACGGCGAGATCGTGACCGCGTGCCAGCAAGTTTGCCCGACGCAAGCGATTGCGTTCGGCGACATGAACGATCCGAACAGCCAGGTGTCGCGTTTGAAAGCGAGCAAATTGAATTACGGCTTGCTGACACATTTGAACACGCGGCCGCACACGACGTATTTGGCAAAGCTGCGCAATCCGAATCCCAAGCTTGAAACGGAAGCATAAAAAATAAAAGCGCACGCAAAGACGCAGAGCCGCAAAGAATTCGCAAAGGGAATAAAGGCAAAATAATTTAATGGCAAATGATTAAAAGCTTTTAATGGTTTTGCCCAAAATCGTTTTGCCGATGATTTTTATTTTAAAACACAATGCAAACACAAACGCCGATACATTTTAAAAATATCATCGACGAAGTGCCGGTACTTGAACCGGGCCATACCTACGGCACGATTACCGATAAAATCAGCACGATGGTGTTGACCAAGAAGACACCGCGCGGGTGGCTCCTCGGTCTCGGCATTTCGATGGCCATCGTCACGGTGCTGCTCGGCGCTGTCGGTTATCTTCTCTTGCGCGGCGTCGGCATTTGGGGCATCAACATTCCGGTGGGCTGGGGCTTCGCGATCATCAATCTGGTTTGGTGGATCGGCATCGGCCACGCCGGCACGTTGATCTCCGCAATTTTGCTGCTTTTCCGGCAGGAATGGCGCACCTCGATCAACCGTTTCGCCGAAGCCATGACGCTGTTTGCGGTGGCCTGCGCGGGAATCTTTCCGCTCATTCACGTTGGCCGGCCCTGGCTGGCTTATTGGCTGTTGCCGTATCCGAATACGATGGCGCTGTGGCCGCAAACCCGCAGCCCGCTCGATTGGGATGTCTTTGCGATTTCGACCTACGCTTCGGTTTCCGCGTTGTTTTGGTACGTCGGTTTGATTCCGGATGTGGCGACGCTGCGCGACCGCACCAAGAATCGTTGGCTGCAATTGATCTACGGTTTTCTTGCGATGGGATGGCGCGGCTCCGCGGTGCATTGGCATCGGTACGAAACGACTTACTTGCTGCTCGCCGGATTGGCGACGCCGCTGGTGCTTTCGGTGCACACCGTGATCAGCTTCGACTTTGCGATGTCGATCATTCCCGGCTGGCATGCGACGATCTTTCCGCCGTACTTCGTCGCCGGCGCGATTTACGCGGGTTTCGCGATGGTTTTGATTCTGGCGATTCCGCTGCGCAAGATTTACGGACTCGAAGATTTCATCACCCTGCGCCATCTGCGCAACATGGCGAAAATCATGCTTGCCACCGGCTTGATCGTCGTTTACGGCTACACGATGGAAGCGTTCATGGCGTGGTACAGCGCCAACCAATACGAGCAGTATATGATGTTGAATCGCATGACCGGCCCGTACGCGCCATTTTACTGGGCGCTGATTTTCTGCAATCTCGCCGTGCCGCAGCTTCTGTGGTTCGAGCGTTTTCAGAGCAGCGTGCCGTGGCTCTTTTTCATTGCGATCGTGGTCAGCATCGGCATGTGGCTGGAGCGCTTCGTCATCGTCGTAACCAGCCTGCATCGCGATTTTCTGCCCTCGTCGTGGGATATGTATTATCCGACGGTATGGGATTGGGCGACGTTCATCGGCACCCTCGGCCTCTTTTTCGCCTTGATCTTTATTTTCGTGCGCGTGCTGCCGGCGATTTCGATTTTTGAAATGAGAACATTGGTGCCGGCGAAGGAGGGCAAGAGCAACGGGCATAAATAAGGAGCGATCATGAACACCATAACCACTTGAAGACATTAAGGCCGATCTTGACCGCGTCGATGCTGAGTCTTTGCTGTCGATTCGGGAAATTATCGACCATTCTTTGCGCAAAGTTTCGGCGCTCGCTGCCGGTTCTGAACAAACGCGTACTGAGCAAACTGCCACCTCGCGGCGGCAGTTGAAATTTATTGGTGAAAATTTAACTCTCAAGGAATATAGGCGGCTCTCTCTTGAAGAACGCGAGGCACTACAATGGCGGTTAAAAATGGAGAATCAGGCTTGGCTGCAAGACACATTTTCAGCGCTTGACGCAGCGTGGTTGATCGTGGTCGATGGCGAAGTTTTCGCGTCGGGAAAAAGTTTGAAGGACCGTCCCATGCAGCCACAAGTATTGGAAGTTTGCAAACGCACCGGAAAGTTTCCGTTTGTGTTTATCAACGATAAATTCGTGGTTATCGAGGAAAGCGCTTCGTTATGGCATCCGACAAATCAAACTGATGACCACTACCCAACGCTTCCTATAATGCTAAGCTCGATTGATGGCGCTGTCGAGTTCGTTGGAGATTTGGATACCGGCGCGACGCACACATTTGTCGATTATGACTTTCTCGAAAACCGAAACATAATTCAAGCTGAAGCTCGAGCCAAAAATTTTGTTGGATTTTAAGCAACACCAAACCGAAATCTTGCCCTCGGTTACATCAGGACAAACTCGTAAAAGTAAAACTGGACGGAAAAAGCGCGCACCGCGCCGGCGTCGCTGAGAATGGCATTCTCTCAACAAAATGATATGATAAGTAAAAGCAAGAAAACAGAATCAACCATCTACGGCCTGATGGCCGAGTTTGAAAATCCGAACGATCTGCTTGCCGCCGCCAAACGCGCGCACGCCGAAGGCTATCGGAATTTGGATGCCTACACGCCATTTCCGGTCGAAGGCTTGGCGGAAGCGATTCACGTGCCTCGCCATCGCCTGCCGCGCATCGTGCTCATCGGCGGCCTCATCGGCGCGCTGGTGGGATTCGGCATGCAATATTACGCCGCGGTGATCGATTATCCGCTGAACGTCGGCGGCCGCCCGTTCAACAGTTGGCCGTCGTTCATCCCGATCACCTTCGAGCTGACGATTTTGTTTGCCGCCTTCACCGCGATACTCGCCATGTTTGCGCTCAATGGCCTGCCGCAGCCGTACCATCCGGTTTTTAACGTTCCGCGTTTCGCGCTGGCGTCGCGAGATCGGTTCTTTCTTTGTATTGAGTCGCGCGATCCGAAATTTGATGTTGTTACGACGAAACAGTTTTTAGAAAGTATGCACCCGCACGGAGTGTATGAAGTAGAGCCGTAAAACGTAAAAACGTGAAACGTAAAAGACAAAAGCATAAACTATGTAGCGCTTATATAAAATGAGAATTCTTCAAACATATTATTCGATCATGCACAATGCTCAGGCCAATCGCTTTACGTTTTATGTTTTACGTTTTACATCTTATTTAGCGATGTGTCTTATAGCATTCGTAACCGCCTGCCGCCAGGACATGCACGACCAGCCGCGCTACGAACCGCTGGAGAAGAACGCGTTTTTTGAAGACGGCCGCGCCTCGCGTCCATTCGTCGAAGGCACCGTGGCGCGCGGGCAATTGCGCCTCGACGATCATTTTTATACCGGCAAAGTCAACGGTGAATTCGTCACGACCCTGCCCTTTGCGGCAACGAAAGAAATTTTAGCGCGCGGTCAGGAACGCTATAATATCTTCTGCTCCCCGTGCCATGATCAAGTCGGCGCCGGCACGGGCATGATCGTGCAGCGCGGGTTTCGCCAGCCGCCGTCATTTCATATTGATCGCTTGCGACAAGCCCAGGCCGGATATTTCTTCGATGTGATGACCAACGGCTTCGGCACGATGTACGGTTACGCCGACCGCATTCAACCGAAAGACCGGTGGGCGATTGTCGCTTACATTCGCGCGCTGCAATTGAGCCAGAACGCCGCGCTGGATGACGTTCCGGCGGAAGAACGCCGCCTGTTGCTCGAGAAAAAAGAATGAATCAAACTGATCGACTTCAATCACAACTGAACCGCATTCAAAAACTCGCGCTGATCGCCGGCGTCGTTGCCCTGGCGTTGTGCGGGTTTGGCGCCACGCTCGACAAAGCGCAGTTTTTTCAGTCGTATTTATTCGGCTACCTCTTTTGGTTCGGTATCGCCATCGGCTGCTTCTCCGTCGTCGCCTTGCATCATCTCGTCGGCGGCGGCTGGGGTTTCGTCATTCAGCGCCTTCTCGAATCCGGCAGCCGGACGCTGCCGTTGATGCTGATTCTCTTTCTGCCGTTGTTTTTCGGCATGCAAGATCTATATTTGTGGGCGCGCCCGGAAGCTGTGGCGAATGATAAAATTCTGATTCAGAAAGCGCCGTATTTAAATGTGACTTTCTTTTGGATTCGCGCCGGCGTCTACTTTGCGGTTTGGGGATTCTTTATTTATCTGCTCAACAAATGGTCGCAAGATCAGGATCGCACCGGCTACCCGCTGTTGACGCTCAAAATTGAAAGAGCCGCCGGGCCGGCTTTGGTGTTTTACGTTTTGACCATGAGTTTCGCCGCGTTCGATTGGGTGATGTCGCTCGAGCCGCATTGGTTCTCAACCATCTTCGGCGTGATCTTCGTCGTCGGGCAGGGCTTGACGACTCTGGCGTTTGCGATCATCGGCGTCAAGCTGCTTTCAGATCACGAACCGATTGCCGGCGTGATTCAGACGAAACATTTTCACGATCTCGGCAACCTCATGTTCGCCTTTGTCCTGCTGTGGGCGTATGTTTCGTTCTCCCAATTTTTCGTCATCTGGTCGGGCAATTTGCCGGAAGAAATTACGTGGTACCTGCATCGCCTACACGGCGGCTGGGGCGCGATGGCAATGCTGATTGTGATCTTTCATTTTTTCGTCCCATTCGCGCTTTTGCTGCTGCGCAAAACCAAACAGCGCTCGAAAGTTCTGGTTAAAATCGCCGTGGCGATGTTTTTTATGCGCCTGGTCGATTTGTATTGGACGGTCGCGCCGAATTTTAACGAGGGGAAATTCGGCATTCATTGGATGGATATTTTAGCGCCCGCCGGCATCGGCGGCCTGTGGATTGCCGTTTTCATTTCGCAACTCAAGGGAAGGGCGCTGATGCCGCTGCATGATCCGCGTTTGGCTGAGGCTTTTGCCTCGCATCATGAGTAAAACGTAAAGATAAAACGTAATGGCTGAAACCCATACAACTCCAACCCACAGCGATAATGATCGCCGCTATGAAGCGAGCGATGCCAACGTCGTTTCGTTGACGAAATTCGGCATTGGCCTCGCCATCGTCGCGGCCGTCGTTCTCGTGTTGATGCTGTGGCTGCAAAATTTCTTTGCCGCGCAAAATCAGCGCGCCACACCGCCGGTCTCGCCTTTGGCCGCGCAGCGTCAGGCGCCGCCCGCGCCGCGGCTGCAAGTGGCGCCTGCAAGAGATTTGCGCGATATTCGCATGGTAGAAGATTCGGTGTTGCATTCTTACGGCTGGGTGGTTCGCGATTCCGGCGTGGTGCGCATCCCGATTGAACGCGCCATGGAATTAGTCGCGCAACGCGGCCTGCCGGTGCGAGTGAAGAGCAATGCGCGAGAAGAGAAGGGCGAGAAAGGAAGTGGGCAACAATGAACATTGTGCAGCTTACGTTTTACGCTTCACGTCTTACGTTCCTCATTTTATTATTTTCATCTCCGGCACTGCACACGCAAATTCTCGATTCCAACGCCCAGCCGCCGATGCTGCGCGACGTTGGCATTGACCAAAAGCTGGGCGCGCAATTGCCGCTGGAGTTGTCGTTTCGTGACGAGAACGGAGAAAATGCGCCGCTTCAAAAATATTTCAATGAAAAGCCGGTGATTCTCGCTTTTGTGTATTACGAATGTCCGATGCTCTGCACGCAGGTGTTGAATGGACTGCTGGAGACTTTGAAAACCTTGTCGTTCGACGCCGGCAAGCAATTCGATGTCCTGGCCGTGAGTTTCGATCCCGGTGAAACGTCAAAATTAGCCGCGGAAAAGAAAGCCGGTTATCTGCAACGATACGGACGCGGCGGCGCCGAGCCAGGCTGGCATTTTTTGACCGGCGATACCGCCGCTATTCGGCGCTTAACCGAGGCGGCGGGATTTCGTTACAAGTATGATCCCGTTACCGATCAATTCGCGCACGCCAGCGGCGTCATGGTGATCACGCCGCAAGGCAAGATCGCGCGTTATTTTTACGGCATCGAATATTCGGGCCGCGATCTGCGCCTGGCGCTCGTCGAAGCCTCGGAAAATAAAATCGGCTCGCCGGTTGATGTGCTGTTGTTGTATTGCTTTCACTACGATCCGCTGACCGGTAAATACGGCCTCGTGATCATGAATGTTTTGCGGTTGGCCGGCATCGCGACCGTCCTGGCGCTGGGAACGTTTATGATCGTGATGTTTAGAAGAGATCGACAGGTAATAAAAGAGGTGTCAAATGAAAACTGCTGAAGTGTGGGCGCCCGAGCTTGCTGCGGAATGGATTGACGAGAAGATTGACTCTAAAAAGAGAAAATTTGCTCAAACGAATCGAGTTCAGCTCGTTTCCTTCCGCGAATGGTGTGAAAAATGGGATTGGGCACGCAGGTCGGATGTGTATACACACCTACTACATTCATATCCTGCAAAACTTTTAGCTTATATTCCGATAGCTTTTTTAACTAGTTCTATTGCATCTCCTCAAGATATAGTCATGGACTGTTTTGCCGGAACTGGAACGGTTTTATTGGAATGTCTCGCTCATAAATTTTGCCCAAGAAATTGCTACGGTGTAGAAATCAATCCATTAGCCCGATTGATTGCCAAAGTCAAAACCACACCTTTGCAAATTGATCGACTTGAATCTTTTGTGCAGAGGCTTTATCGATCTATTGCAGTAATTTCTAGTGTCCCAATCCCTGAATTTAGCAGTCGAGATTTCTGGTTTCGTAAAGCAGCGCAGAGAGACTTGGCGCGTATTCGATATTGTGTCGAGAATATCGAAGCTTCACCTGATGAGAAAGATTTCTTTCGCGTTTGTTTCTCCGCCATAATCCGTGACATGTCAAGAGCTGATCCAGATATCGCGCCGCCTGTATTGTTTAAATCCGAAAAATTTCCCAAGAAACGCCAAGTTGAGATTCAAAGATTATTTCGTAAGAAACAAAGAGCAAATGCCCTAACACTTTTTAGAACTAAAGTTTCTGCTAATTTACAACGAATGAAGGATTTTAAAGATTTAGTTGGAAATGAACCCAAGGCAAAGAGTCAAATCATTTGGGATGATGCTTGTGAAATAAAAGTGGGAAAGTATCTTGAGGCAGGTAAGATTAACAAAACAAATGCGCAAGTGTTGGAGAACTCAGTTGGAATGGTCATAACCTCTCCGCCTTATATTGCCGCTCAAAAATACATTAGAACGACAAAATTAGAATTATTATGGTTAGGTTTGGTTTCCGACGATGAAGTACGAAAGTTAGATCAGTCAATAATAGGAGCTGAAAGGGTTGCTGAAAGGGAGAAACGTGAGCTTCTGTCCGTCGGCAATCTAAGAGTCGACTCGCTTTTGAAAAGAGTTTATCGAGTTAATCCTGAACGGGCAGCTGTTGCCTCCCGTTACTTTAGGAATATGAGACAGTCATTGACATCCATTCATCGAGCTCTTAAATCCAATGGAGTCTGTATAATTGTAATCGGAAATAACACTTTGGGCGGTTATACCGTGCCCAATCATAGATTTTTGAGTGAAATTGCGGAAGAAAATAATATGTTTACTACTGAAGTTATCTTACGTGATCCTATTCGGTCGCGTGGTTTAATTACAAAAAGACATGAGACTGCCGGAGTAATAGATGATGAATACGTATTAGTACTCCGTAAAAAACCAACGTGAACACATCTACCAAACAAATAGGGTTGAAATTCATGTATCTTGTTAGTTCAGGTTGGTTGTTGCACGACATACCTTCTGCTTTTGAGGAGGAAAGCAAGAAAATAACACTTCGGGGCTATAACGAGGAATTTGTTAGACTCCCAGCTGACTTTGCTTGGAAAAATTCTTTGTCTGTGGGCGATATAGCCAACGATATCTGTCCGGTTAGGAAGGATCTTTATAATGCCAAAGCCAGAAAGGGATTGACTACGGAGCAGAAAAATGGTAAAAAAACATGGGGTAGACTTGCCGGCATGATCGTTGAACCTTTCTGCACTAGTCTGCTTGGGAAGTTTGACGATTTATACGCCGGCGATAGCAAAATTACTTATCACACTATAGTTGACGTAGTTGATTCGCACTCGAGGAATTTTTTTACGCAATCTACCACACGCCGACAACTCAACCAATTGGCGTCTGCTGCTTCTGAAGAAGGGTATAATTCTCCTGAGCACTTAATGCTCGCCCTTGGGTATTCGGCGCGAAATGAATTGGCATTGTTAGGCGCGGATTTTCTTCTTTGCAAAACTAATGAACAGAACACCACAAAATTAAGTGAGCGGGTGCCAATTGTGGTTAAGAAGAAATCTTTGGAACTTCATCCAAAATCAGAACTAACTGGAATAAGTGATCCTGCTACGCCAGATTTTCTGATGCAAGAAATTGGAGCTGTTGGGGATATAAAATCAGGTAAAGAGTTTAAACGTTCACATCAAGTAACGTGCGCTGGTTATGCACTTGCACGTGAAAATGAGTTCGGGTCGGAGGGAGACACCAATATTGGAATTATATATTTTATTGAAACACACAGCCTTGTTCCTACGCCAGCTCGTGCATATTTTTTTGTTATTACGGACGCGCTTCGCCGCGCATTTATTGATAGAAGGAACAACGCTTATAATGTTTTAAGTCGCAGTATGATCACAAACCAGCCACCTGATATTAGTTCTGTTAGCCGTGAGGAATACTGTATTCATTGTAGATTTATTGAGCTTTGTGATCATGACCGGTGATTCAAAATTAATTGATATACCTGTTTTAAAAGCTTGGAATAGGATATTCGAGCTAATAGCTTGTGTTGCGGCCAACCCTTATAACCGTGATGAGTTGCGTGATGCCGTATTGAAGCTATACGAAGGCAAATCAGAAAAGAGTGTATTTCGGGGGATGGCGATTCCTACGCTAAGGCGATTGGGCCTTATTGTAGGGTTTGAGCAGTTTATTCGATTGGGGGCTAATGGCATGTTGATATATGAAGCGTGGAAAATTAGCGAACAATGGGGTAAGTATGCTCTCGGAACAATGGTTTATGAAATTGATACAGATGAGATAGGATGCCAAAAAGAATTAGCACGTAAACCACAGTGGAAACAAAAGGATTTTATCGAATTTTTTCTTCTAAAAATCAATGCTCCCAATCAACGAAGCGCACGCGAGCGTTTAATGGATTGGATCGGGCTGCTTAAATATTGTGATCTTATAAGCTCAACCAATGGAATAATTTCCTTAAACGATCAAATGATTAAACGTATTTTAGTCTATTCGGACTATCGAAAAAAGGCACGTTCTTTTAAGAAATTATTCATTACGTCGTACCAACAACTTGTTGCTCGCACCAGAGGTATGCAATCACACCCCATCGAGAATCTTAGAGAACTGATGGCCTTAACTATGCTCTCAAAACATAAACAAATACTGACTGAGAGACAATTCGATGCGTTGCTTGCAGAGTTTCCCAAGACCACACCTGAGTATTTAATCTCTTTCGGTCGTCCGATGGCGGCAGATGAAAAGCTTTTCTTTTACAATGGCAAATACTATCAAACCATTTCGATTCGATTTTTTTCACCAGTAGGTGGCAAAAATGTCTGAAGAAAACAACTTTTTAAGAAAAGTATATAAGTTAAGGGAGAATCCTTTTACAGATCGATCTGGAATTGGTCCCATAGACTATTTTGTTGGTCAACGGCGCCAGAAGGAATCATGGACAAAAGCAATAGATGGCAGAAAAAACGGTCGAGGATCATCTCTTAATTTAATTATTGGTGACTACGGTTATGGAAAGACGTTCTCGCTTTGGATGATCCTTGAGCAATACAAAAATGATGCTGAGCTTCTCAGTGTTTATCTTAAATTACTTCGAGAGGATTTTACATCTAAATTCGGAGTGGATTTTATTCAACGAATTTTTTCGGCGGTCCGCATTGAACAACTAAACAAAATAAAAGCAAAGAAAGCTCTTGAAAAAATACCGGATGGTCTAAAACAACAGGCTAATGTTTTAATTAAATGGCTCGACGGAGATGAACTCGCTATGATGTTTCTTTCGGGCAAGGAACAGTTAAAAGCAACTGATCTTAATAAGCTCGGTTTGCGCCAGAATATTAAATCTACAGAGGTTGCAAAGGTGTATTTTATTTTATTTTTATATACTCTTAAAGAATCCGGTAAGCCCACTTTGTTGCTCTGTGTAGACGAGTGCGAATATCTATTTAGCCAGATGCGTGGAGCCAAAGTTGCAAATGTCATAAATACACTTCGCGACATCTATGATTTACCCACCTCTCCTGAAGTAAAGGGCCTGGGTCTTGATATTGCCAATATAATTTTTTTTCTTGGAATAACTCAAGGAGGTTGGACAAACTTCAATAATCTTGAACGTAAAGAGCAATCACAAGGGGGGCCTTTTGGTGCCTTACTAAGTCGAGTTCAAAAAGCCATAGAACTGGAACCGTTTTCTCGCGAGGAAACGGAAGAATTGATAAAACGCAGGTTAAGCTATAACAGCGTGGAAAAACGATTTGAAAAAGAACTTCTTATTCCCTATACAAAGGATTTCGTTGAGTATGTTTATGAGCTTACTCTTGGCAATCCCCGACATATTATTGAACGATGTGATTATACATTGGCTGAGGGTAAAGAACAAAGAATTCCTAAGCTGACGCGTGCGTTTGCTGAAAAGGTTTTCGAGTCACATGGCTTGATAAAAGAACCTATTCATAGTTTGACCAGTGGTTCACAAACAAGAAAAAGACGTAAACGTGTTGCCCGTTAAGTTTTATATAAACCTTATATTTTTTGAAAAACGATGCATATTGATTTATGGACAAAGACTTTCACATATTTCCCGATCAAGCTTCCACCCTCGCCGGAAAAGTCGACCTGCTGTATTATGTTTTGACCGGGCTGAGCATCTTTTTCGCGCTGCTGGTTTTTTTCCTGATTTATATTTTCGCCGTGCGCTATCGCCGCCGTTCCGAAGAGGAGGTGCCGCGCCAGATTCCGGGGCTGCTTCAGCTCGAGCTGGCGTGGTCGATCATTCCGTTCGGCCTGTCGTTGGTTGTTTTTGTCTGGGGCGCCAAATTGTATTTTGAAACGTACACGCCGCCGGAGGATGCGCTGGAAATTTACGTCGTCGGCAAGCAGTGGATGTGGCACATTCAGCATCCCTCCGGGCAGCGCGAAATCAACGAGCTGCACGTGCCCACCGGCCGGCCTGTGAAATTGATCATGGCGTCGGAAGACGTCATTCACAGTTTTTACGTTCCGGCTTTTCGCGTCAAAAAAGACGTCGTGCCGGGCCGTTATGCGACGTTGTGGTTCGAGGCCACCAAGCCGGGAGTTTATCATCTCTTTTGCGCCGAGTATTGCGGCACCAAACATTCGCAAATGACCGGCAGCGTCGTGGTGATGGAGCCGCCCCAATACCAGCGCTGGCTGAGCGGCGGCGAGATTGGGGAAACGCCGGTTGCCGCCGGCGAAAAAAAATTCCAGCAGCTCGGCTGCATCACCTGCCACGGCGACAAATCCGGCAGCCGCGGCCCGGCGCTCAAAGGCGTCTTCGGCGCGCCGGTACAATTGCAAAACGGCGAGGTGATCACCGCCAACGAAGATTATATTCGCGAGTCGATTTTGAATCCTCATCGAAAAATCACCGCCGGCTACACGCCGATCATGCCGACATATCAAGGCCAAATCAACGAAGCCGCGTTGCTGCAATTGACGGCGTATATTAAATCGTTGGGAACGACGCCGAAATAAATTAGCAAGAAATTCCAAATTGAAAATTTTCAATTTAAAATTTTCAATTTTTATTAGGAGTATTTAATGGCTACCGCCGTCTTTACCCCGAAGCCGCATCAGCTCGCCGATGAAGAAGAGCCGCGGCCTCGGAAAAATTATCTGAACGTTGCGTTCACCGCCAAATCATGGCTGTTGACCGTCGATCACAAACGCATCGCCATTCTGTATTTGATCGCCGTCACGCTGTTTTTCTTTCTCGGCGGTTTCTTCGCCGTGCTCATCCGGCTGGAGCTGCTCACGCCCGCCGGCGATTTGATGCAATCGGAAACCTACAACAAGATGTTCACGATGCACGGCGTGATGATGGTTTTCTTTTTCCTCATTCCGGCAATTCCCGCCATCCTGGGCAATTTTCTCATCCCCATCATGATCGGCGCGCGCGATCTGGCCTTCCCGCGCCTCAACCTGATGAGCTGGTACGTGTACATGATCGGCGGCCTCTTCACCTTTGCCGCGACTTTATTGGGCGGCGTCGATACCGGCTGGACGTTTTACACGCCGTACAGCAGCACCTACTCGAACACCAACGTCGTGCTCACCGCTATCGGCGTGTTCGTCACCGGCTTCTCCTCGATTTTGACCGGCTTGAATTTTATCGTCACCATTCACAAAATGCGCGCGCCCGGCTTGACCTGGTTTCGCCTGCCGCTGTTCGTCTGGGCGCATTACGCCACCAGCTTGATACAAATTCTCGGCACGCCGGTCGTCACCGCCGCCATCTTTCTCGTCGCGCTCGAACGCATTTTTCATATCGGCATCTTCGATCCCGCGCTGGGCGGCGATCCGATTTTGTTTCAGCATCTCTTCTGGTTCTATTCGCATCCGGCGGTTTACATCATGGTCTTGCCGGCGATGGGCGTCATCAGCGAGTTGATCACCTGTTTTTCAAAAAAGAAAGTTTTTGGCTATCATTTTATTGCGTTCTCGAGCGTGGCGATTGCAGTGTTGGGATTTCTGGTGTGGGGCCATCACATGTTTACCAGCGGCCAATCGATTTACGCCGGCATGGTGTTCTCGATCTTGAGCTTTCTCGTCGCGATTCCTTCGGCCATCAAAGTTTTCAACTGGACGGCGACGCTGTACAAAGGCTCAGTGTCTTATCAAGCGCCGATGCTCTACGCCATCGGCTTCTTGGGGCTTTTCACCATAGGCGGATTGACCGGCCTTTTTCTCGCCACGCTGGCGGTCGATGTTCACGTGCATGACACGTATTTCGTCGTGGCGCATTTTCATTACATCATGGTCGGCGGCACCATCATGGCTTATCTCGGCGGCATTCATTTCTGGTGGCCGAAAATGACGGGCCGGCTTTATCCCGAAGGCTGGGCGCGCTTTGCATCGTTGGTGGTTTTCGTCGGATTCAATTTGACGTTCTTCCCGCAGTTTCTCGTCGGCTATCTCGGCATGCCGCGGCGCTATCATTTTTATCCCGACGAGTTTCAAGTCTTGAACGTCATGTCCACCGCCGGCGCCTCAATTCTCGGCGTCGGTTATTTGATTCCGCTGATTTATTTGCTTTGGTCCCTGCGTTACGGCCCGCCGGCAAGCGCCAATCCCTGGAACGCGACAGGCTTGGAATGGAAAATTCCCTCGCCGCCCCCGACGGAGAATTTTGCGAAGACGCCGATTGTGACGGAAGAAGCTTATGAATATACGCCGGTAAGGTCGGCCCCCAAAATTCTGACGAGTTGAAAACTTGCAGTTTTAAAACAAAAAGCTTTTGAACTCTGGTGATACCAGATAAGGCAGATTTTCCCGGATTTTTTATTTTTGTTTTATCTGTGACAATCCATATATTCCGTGTTAGCATTCTTGACTTACTTATGAACGGGTGTATAGAAACGAGATGACAAATAAAAATCCAGACTGGAGAAAATTCGAGATTGCAGTCGCCCATTTTGTTGAAGCCATTGGTGAAACAGCCAAAGTAACTCACGATATTCAATTGCCTGATGCTCATACAGGATACCCGCGTCAAAGAGATGTCTGGGTTGAATGGTCTATCTGGGGACACTTTCCAGTTAAGGCACTTATTAGCTGCAAATATTGGAATTCCCCACTGGATCAACAAGACATAGACCATTTCAATGGTGAGTACATCTCTTCAGGGGCACATATCGGAATCATATATGCTTGGCAAGGTTTTAACGAGCGTGCAATTGAAAAAGCTAAAGCCCTAAGATTTCACTGCTGCAAACTCTATCGGGACGAGCCCGCTGAGTTACCCGTTTCCCTGGTTCTTGGTCTTGCGTATCACTTCCGACCGCGATTCCAAATTCAAGTTAAGGGAGAAAGTGAAACTTATGGATTTAAAAAATGGGAGGATGTTTTTGCTATTCCTATCGGTGACACAACCGTTTTTGACCTTCTCGTGAATGAACTTGACATGTTTCAGTATTGCAGAGACGTAAAAGAACGATGGAGGATGGCGAGGGAAGGTCATGTAGGTCTAGTCAATATAAGGGAAAAAGGACTCGCTCCGCTAGATATTATCATCCGTTGCATTGACCGAGCTTTCCAAGCAAAGATTGAATACACGATGCTCAAAGGTTCCTACAACATAACGGACGGGAATTTTGTTGGATCCCAAGCAACCCCATATATTGATACACAAGGTGATGAACCCGGTCCTGGGTGGAGTGAACTAGAAGAAATACCAGAAAGTATGCCAGACAAAGTTATTGTGATGTTTTTCCAGGTCGACTCAATAAAATGGCTACAGGAATTCGGCAAAACTGCTTTCCCACAGGCATGAGATGAAATTGCATAACAAAGCGCTGCACTCTGATAAATTTTCGCTTCGCTCCAAATTTGCTTGTACCCATGGCGTTATTCGCGTTCAAAAAAGGTTTTGAAATTTTTGTTTCGATGTGAATATTTGAGCGTTTAAACTAGATGAGTTCAAAGTTGTCTGAGCATCATGCCAATCCCGCGCTGGCGCATCACTTCGAGGATGCCGATCAGCAATTCGAAGCGTCCACGCTCGGCATGTGGACGTTCCTGGTCACGGAGATCATGTTCTTCGGCGGCCTGTTCCTCGGCTATATCGTCTATCGCTCTCTTTATCCCGTCGCGTTTGCCGAGGCCAGCAATCTCCTTGATTATCGGCTCGGGGCGATCAACACCGCCATTTTGATTTGCAGCAGCTTGACCATGGTGCTGGCTGTTCGCGCCGCGCAATTGAGCCATCGCCGCTCGCTTATCGTCTATCTGCTGCTGACCATCGTGCTGGGTTCGGTTTTTCTCGGCAACAAAGTTGTGGAATACTCCCACAAATTTCACGAGCATCTGGTGCCGGGGCCGAACTTCGGGCCGGCGGCGGCATTGACGGATCCGCAGCACTCGCAGCTTTTCTTTTCTTTTTATTTTGGCATGACCGGGCTGCACGCGCTGCACATGATCATCGGCATCGGCATTTTGCTCGCGCTCGTCTTTCAGGCGAGACAAGGCCGCTTCTCGGCAGACTATTTTACGCCGGTTGATATTACCGGCCTCTACTGGCATTTTGTCGATATTGTCTGGATCTTTTTGTTTCCGTTGCTTTATCTGATTAGCCGAGTCTAAAACGTAATTCGTAATGCGTAACACTTGCGTTTTTACGAATTACGTTTTACAAATCACGTCTTATGTCTTAAAATCATGTCAAAACACGTTATCATTCCTCAAAAAATTTACATTCTCGTCTTCGTCACCTTGCTGATGTTGACTCTTGTCACCGTCGACGTGGCCTTTTACGACGCCGGCTGGCTGAATATTTACATTGCCATGACCATCGCGACCTGCAAGGCTTTGCTCGTCGTTCTCTATTTCATGCACGTGCGCTACAGTCCCCGTCTCACCTGGCTTTTCGTCAGCGCGGGATTCTTTTGGTTTTTGATCATGATCGTCTTCACGCTAAGCGATTATCTCACCCGCGAGGTTTTGGCGAAACCGGGGTTTTAAATGCGGTTTGCTTGTGAGAAGTTTTCCTTCCTCCGTTGACGCCAATCCCCCTAGCTTGGGACCAATGCCTCTTTTTAATAAAATGATCTTATCCCCGAAACAATAATTTATCTTGCATAATCTCGGAGTTTCGTTTATATTTCAAATAAAGTTGGGTTATATCGCCCTAAATCGACGTAGGTGAAAAAAGCATGCTTTCCGAAACCGACAAACAGATTATCATCAATACCGCACAAAAATATAATGTGGCGGCGGTTTATATTTTCGGTTCATCTTTGACCGGAAGTGCCGCCGCGCGGGACATTGATCTCGGCGTTCTTGGTATTCCAACTGGGTTTTTTATTGACTTTTATACCGAGTTAATAAAACAACTGCCCAAACCCGTAGACTTGGTCGATCTTTCGAAACCAACTCTGTTCAATAAACTCATCTTACGAGATGGCGTGAGAATTTATGGCTAGTCTCCGTGAAAAAGTATCTGCCGAAGAAGAAAATATACGGCAAACTTTAAACGATCTGCAATTGGCACTTTCTCGCCCTGAACGAACAGTGATTGAGCGGGCTGCGTTGGCAACTTTTCTCCATAACATTTATTCCGGTATAGAGAATATCCTCAAGCAGCTTTTGAAAGCCAAGGGAACAGCTATTCCGAATACACCTTCATGGCATAAAGATTTACTAAATTTAACCGTTACAGAGAATATCATTTCTAAGAATGTAGCCGAAGAAATCTTTCCATATCTCACCTTTCGCCACCTATTTGTTCATGTCTATGGCTTCATGTTGAATGATGTGGAGATTTTAAAGCTGGCAAGCAATATTGCGACTATTTGTTCTCGTTTCATCGCCGAAATTGAACGTACTATCGAAAATTTCGAAAAGCCTTCACAATCAACATGATTCTTTCCGCTCGCATCATCCGCCTCGACCTCAAACACACCTGGACAATTTCCCGCGCCTCAGTTGATTATCACGATAATATTTTTGTTTATCTCGAGCACGACGGAATCACCGGCATGGGCGAAGCTTCCTTCAGCAAGCGTTACGGCGAATCGCTCGAAAGCCTACAGGGAGTCATTGAACGCGTAAAGCCGATTTTCGCGAAGGCTGAGCCGCGGCATTTTATTGAAACCGGCGAAGCCATACAAAATCTCGGTATCGGAAAAAATGCCGCCAAAGCCGCGCTGGATATGGCGCTCATGGATTGGGTCGGGAAAAAATACGGCGTGCCGTTGTTTCGTTTGTGGGGACTTAATCCGGCACGAACGCCGATTTCTTCTTTTACCATCGGCATCGACACGCCGGAGATGATGCAGCGCAAAATCCGCGAAGCTGAAGCGTTTCCCATTTTAAAGATCAAGCTCGGAACCCAACACGATGCGGAAATCATGCGTGCCGTGCGCGAGGTGACGGACAAGCCGCTGCGCGTCGATGCGAATGAAGGCTGGAAAAGCAAGGAAGAAGCCCTGGAAAAAATCTGCTGGCTTTCTCAATTCAACATTGAATTTGTCGAACAACCCCTGCCGGCAAGTCGTCTCGACGAAGTTCGCTGGCTGCGCCAACAATTGCAACAGCGAGGCGTGGCCATGCCTTTGTTTGCGGATGAAGATTCAAAAACGCCTCACGACCTGCCGGCGTTAGCCGGTGTTTACGACGGCATCAACATCAAGCTCATGAAAGCCGGCGGCGCGCAAGAAGCGTGGCGCATGATTCATCTGGCGCGAACCCTCGGCCTCAAAATCATGCTCGGCTGCATGATCGAAAGCTCGGTGACTATCACCGCCGCCGCGCATCTCGCGCCGCTCGCCGATCACGCCGATCTCGACGGGCATCTGCTCATCAACAACGATCCGTTTGTCGGCGCGCAAATACAAAATGGCCGGATCGTCTTGCCGGAGGCGCCGGGGCTGGGGGTGAGCCGTAAAACGTAATTCGTAAAACGTAAGGCGTAACTTACGAATTACGCCTTACGTTTTACGTCTTCGAACACCCGCAAATACTCCCGATCAAACGCCGCCGGAATGCTTTCACGCGATGAATACGGCCCGGGGCGATACATGCGCGATGAAATTCCTTGCTGGCTTAATTCGCAGACATGCCAATCCTGCTGGTTGGTCATATCCCAGAAATCAATCGCATCGTTCGGGTTGAAGTCGGCGCGTTCGAATGCCTCGGGATGAAAAAACCAATCACTGCAGACGAGAGCGCGATCCGGCGCCTGCGGCCAAACCAGATGCGTCAATACATAATCGGGGTGCATATTCAACAACAGATTGGGGAAAATCGAATAATAAAAAGCGCGGCGATGATCTTCCGCAGCGCTGTCGCCCAAAGGCCGGGCGCAGAGATTGCCGCTCATCGTCACGCTGCCGGCTTTGGGAATGGGCATAAACCCGCCGAGAAAAGGCCCTTCATACAAATCATTCTCCGCCGCGTCGTAAGGCACGAGCTTGGACAACATCGGATGCACCGGCGGACAGTGATAACACTCCGAAAAATTCTCGAAGATCAATTTCCAGTTGGCGCGCACTTGATATTCGATCCGCTTCGCCGATCGCAGCATCGCCAAATTCCAGTAAGCAAATTTATCCATCAGCGGCGCAAAGGCGGTTGCAAACGGCTCGGGATCCGGCTGAAGATTGACAAAAATAAATCCTTGCCACAATGCCAGGCCGACGGCATGAAGCGGATACTGCGCCTTGTCAAAGCCGGCGATTTGAGTCATGTGTGGCGCGCCGATCAAGCGTCCATCCAGGCTGTACGTCCAAGCATGATAAGAGCATTGAATCGAATCGTGAAAACGGCCAACCGCCTTTTCACAAAGGCGCGTGCCGCGATGGCGGCACAGATTGTAAAAGCCGCGAATTTCTCCGGCGCGATCACGCAAAAGAATCAAGCTCTCTCCGGCCACGTTCTGTACAAAAAAATCACCGGGCGCCGCAAGCTGGCTTTGATGCCCGGCGCAAATCCAGTGTTGGGCAAAAATGCGTTCCATTTCTTCGGCGAAAATTTCCGGCGAAGCAAAATAACGCCGGGGCAGCGTTTGCGCGCCGGGCGTGTATGATTCCGCGGTTTTGAGAAATGCCGTCATGTTTCTCCCTCTCAGATTGAATTGTTAAAAATATAACCACAAACACAAAGGCGCCAAGAAAAATTCTACATCATTCTATCATCAGCTTTTCTTTGTGTCTTGGTGCCCCGGGCGTAGCTTTTGTGATTTCATGCGGCCTTACAGCCGCATTAATAAGCGGCCAAGCCCTTCGCGAAAAATATCCGACGCCGGCAATAAACTTAAAACCAGAAAACCCTCCGCTTGAAAATCGAAAAAGTAACCGGGATGCGCCAAAACATTGTCTTTTTCGAGCGCGGCTAAAATGAATTCCTCTTCCGACGGCAGATTGAAAATTTCGAGAACGGCGTACCAGCCGCCTTCGGCGCGCAGCGCGCGACAGTGCGGATGATCGGCAAGCTGTGTTTGCAGGAAATCAAAATTGGCTTTCACGCGGGCGCTAATTTGATTTTGCAGAATTTCTTTCAACTGCAACCATTTTGGCGCGGCGTGTTGAACCGGTGTGCTGACGGAAAGTTGGGTGTCGGCGAGCAAATCGAGATATTCCTGCGCCTGCCGGCGAGAATTTTCAGGGCCGTTGGCCACGATCCAGCCAAGTTTCATCTGCGGCAGGCCGAGAATTTTCGAGAGGCCGCTCATCACAAATGCGAGCGGCTCCGAAACGCCAGCAAACGAGTCGACTCGTTTCGAATCAGGTGAAAACGCATAATCGGAAAAAACTTCGTCAACAATGAGCGGCAAGCGATGCTTGGCATAAAGCCGGGTCAAGTTCGCCAGCTCATCGCGTTTAACAAAAGAGCCGGTAGGATTGTTCGGATTGACCAAAATGATCGCGCGAGTCCGTTCGTTGATGGCCGCATTTATTGAATCGAAATCGATGCGCCATTCATCTTGATCATAAAACAGCCGATAAGGAACCAGCTCAACGCCTTCAAATCCGGCGAGAAAATCGAACAGCGGATAACTCGGCTGCGGCACGAGAACATTTTGGCCGGAATCGGCAAGCAATTTAAAAAGAAACGTGTACGCTTCGCTGGTGCTGGCGGTGAGATGAATGCGGTCGACCTCGACTTCGTGGCCGCGCTGCCGGTAATATTCGGCGACGGCTTCGCGCGCCGAGAGCAGGCCGCGCGGATGCGGTTCATAACGCAGCGCCGCCGGTTGCGCCAGCGCTTGCAGAGTGGCGGCGGCGGGATAATCAAAACCGGCGGCGGTCGGATTGGATTCGGTGAGATCGATAATTTTCTCGCCGTGTTGGAGTTTCTCTTCCAACAACAGGCTCAACCGATTCGGTTGCAAATTCCATTTGAAGCGCGAAGAGAAAAGATTTTTTTGGTTTATGCTTTTCATGATTACGTTGAAACCCGGCAAGCTGTTTTAGATTTTTACCACTGATTGAAGAAACCCGCCGATGAACGACTTTATCCGCGGGCTTCTTCAATCAGTGGGTAACGTTTTAAATTTTATGTTGCTCAATATTTTCTCGTTGCGGTCAGCGAACACCGTTCAACAAAATCACGAATCGCTTGGTAATATTCATCGCCGCCGGCAACGAACGTGTCATTATGATCGGCTTGCTTGAGCGTCACAAACTCCTTCGGGGATGCCGCCGCTTCAAAAAGCTTTTTCCCCAGCCGAATTGGAATGATCGAATCGTATTCGCCGTGAATAAACAGCTTGGGAATGGTGACGGAGGCAATTTTTTCGTCTGCCGCCCATTTCATGCTCGACATCCAATGCACCGGAATCGGCCCGAACATCAGACGCGCCATGTCAGTAGCGTTGGTGAAGGCGGATTCGAGAATAACGCCGGCGGCGCGATTCGGCAGACGATGAACGAGATCGACGGCGACGGCGCTGCCGAGCGAATGGCCGTGAACGATGATCGGTGCGTTGGGATTCTGCGCAGCCAGCCAATCAAAAGCCGCCGCGGCATCGCGGTAACAACCTTCCTCCGTCGGCCTGCCTTCGCTGCGGCCGTAGCCGCGATAATCAAAGATAAAAAGATTCACCGGCGCGCGCTGATGCAGCATGTCCAGCCAGTCGAACCGGTCGCTCACATTGCCCGCATTGCCGTGACACATCAACAGTGAGGCAACGGGCTGCGGATGCGGGGCAAACCAACCGTGCAGCTTGACGCCGTCGGCGGCGGTGAACCAGGCATCGGTTATCTTGAGATCGCTGCCGCTTTGCAACGACCAAAACCCCGCCGGGTACTTGCTCGGAAAGAAAACCATTTGGGATTCCAACAAGCGCACCAGCAAAAAAGCGCCGGCGAGCGCCGCCAGCGTGATGACAAGGATACGCAGCATCTTCGTTTTTCGGCCTTGCTTTTGTGGAGAAATTCGTTAATTTTTGATAAGGTCAATTTAAAAAATAGGACCGGCAGTTGCAAGTTATTTTCGCAATCTTACCAGGAAAGAAAGGCATGAAAACCGCGATTCAATTTTTGCTGATGCTGATGCTGTTCGGTTGCGCCGCCAAGCCCCGGCTCGATCACCAAGCCGGCAATCCGGATTCACCGCCGCCGGAAAAAATCGAGGCGGTTTCTTCCAATCTCGACGCGCCGCCGGAGCCGGTGGGCGGAACCGCCGCGATTCAAGCGGCGCTGCGCGCGCCGGAAGAAGTCACGCTGGAAAATAAAGAAGGCTGGGTCATCGTGGAGGCGACAATCAATGCCAGCGGCCGCGTGATGGCGACGAAGATTGCGCAAAGCTCCGGCTTCGCGGGCATGGATTCCGAAGCGCTGCTGGCGGTGGCGCGCGTGAAGTGGAAGCCCGGCCGCAGACGAGGCGAACCGGTCGCGGCAACGGTGCGCGTGCCGGTGGTGTTTGAAAAATAATAAACTCTTAATACAGATAACGGAGGAAGATTTATGGCCAAGCTTGGAACGGAGAAACGTCCGGCCGTCGTGCGAGTGCAAACCATCGAACGCGCCGGAGAAATCGCGGGAATTTTCGAAGAGAATGACTGGAAATATATTGTGGGTGTCGAGCCGGACAAGCCGGAAGACATATCCGATCTTGTCAAGCTGCAAAATCCGGACAGCGCAACCGGCGTGCGAGTGGCGCCAACCGCGGGGCGCAACGATCCTTGCCCATGCGGCAGCGGTTTGAAATATAAAAAGTGTTGTATGGATAAAAACTGAGCCAGGCATGCGCGCTTATCATCTCGAAACAAACGGCAATCTCGGAATTTTTCACCTGCACGCGAGCAACGCCAACGCGATGAATGATCGCGTGCTGGAAGCGATTGCGACGGGCTTGCAGGAGGCGCGCGACGCAAATCTCAAGGGCTTGGTTTTAACCGGCTCTGATCGCTTCTTCTCCGCCGGTTTGGATTTGATCGAAGTTTACCAATTCGACCGCGAAAAGATGCGTCGATTTATCGCGCATTGGGAAACAGTGATGATCGAACTATTTGGGTTTCCGATGCCGGTCGTGGCGGCTATCAGCGGCGCAGCGGCGGCGGGTGGCTGCATCTTGGCGCTGGCCTGTGATTATCGAGTCATGGCAGAAGATGCGCTCATCGGGATGACGGGAATCCGGCTCGGCATTTCATTGCCGGCGGCGGCGCTGGAAATCGCGCGCGAAGTTGTGCCGGCTACGAATTTAGCGTACGTGCTTTATAGCGGAAAACTCTTCAAATCGGAAGAAGCGCTCAAACTCGGTTTGGTCAATGAAGTTGTTCCGCAAGAAAACTTAATTGCTTCTGCGCTGGCGCGGCTGCGCGAATTTACGCAGCATAACGGCAATCCGGCGGCCTCGCTAAAATCGGCGCTGCGGCAAAATGCGTTGGAACGCATCAAACAAAGCGTGGATGAATGGCGCGAAAAATTTTTGGAGATTTGGTTCAGCCCGGCAGCGCGAAGAGGCGTTGAAGAAATGAGAAATGAGCTTTTGCTAAGGCAACAATCGTGATGGTGATTTATTGCAAAATTTTACTTGACAAATTGCTCGGCTTTTTATATTTTTTAAAGGTCTAAAGTGTAACAAAGCGCGATAGACCTGCAAAGCTGATTGGTACGGACGTAGTCTTGCTAAGGAAATGACAGGGCATGGTCGAGTTTCGGCTGTGCTTTTTTTTTGGTCAAACAAATTAGTCTAATTCAAAGCGCTCGCGCTGATGATCGATTCACAACCAGCGCAGCGAGAAAAAACCCTTTAAGGAGGCACTTTTTATGAGAGGTAAGACGTTCCTAAGTGTTGTGGCATTGGTTTTCGCTCTCGCCTTATTGGCCGGATGCGCCAAGGCTCCGCAGGAAACTGTGGATGCGGCGAAAGCCGCGGTTGAAGCGGCGAAAGCCGCGGAAGCGGATCGTTATTTGGCGGATCAATTCAACGCCGCGCAAGATTCGCTCAATGCCGCGATGGCCGAAATCGAGACGCAAAATTCCAAGTTTGCCTTGACCCGCAGCTACGATCGCGCCCAAGCTCAGCTCGAATCTGCGATCAGCGCAGCGAACGCCGCCAAAGACGGTGTGGCCGCCAAAAAAGAAGAAGTCAAGGCCGAAGCCCAAAGTCTGTTGACCAGCGCAACAGCGGCTGTGGAGGAAACCAAAAAATTGATGGCCAAAGCGCCACGAGGCAAGGAAGGCAAGCAGGCGTTGGAGCAGATGCAGGCAGAGCTGTCCGGAGTGGAGAGTTCCTTGGCTGAGGCCACCAACGCGTTGGGCGCCGGCGATTTTCTGGGCGCGCGTGACAAGGCGAAGGCGGCGATGGACAAGGCCACTTCTCTCGGCCAGGAATTAAACGAAGCGATTGCCAAGACCAAACGGCGCTAACCTGCATTTGAGTTTGGCCTGAAACCTCGATCGGCGATGAATCCCGTGATGTTGTTTTGATTCGATCTTCGTCGCGGGTCGAGGTTTTCTATTTATTAACCGAAAATTTCATCAGCACAAGCTATGGAAACACCGTTGGTTGGGGAGCAGCTCAAAAGGAGAGAGTGGGACAGGATAGGTTTGTTTTTGGGATCAGGACTTGCCTTTTGGCTGGTCACGTTCTTGATTCTCATTATTCTTTCGGCGTCGCCGCCGGTTTCGACGTTCGAGCAGGCTTGGATGGCGCTCGGCTCGGCGCGCCAAGCCGGGGCTACTACTTACGCCGCCGACGAATTTCGCGCGGCGCGGGCGAATTGGGAACAGGCGATACAGGCGTGGGCGCGTGAAAACAAAAAGCTGTTTTTCCGGCGCGATTTTCAAAAGGCTCATGAATTGGCCAAAACCACGCGGCTGCAAGCTAAGAAAGCCGAATCCGTCGCCGTGGCCAGGAGGGATTCGCTGCAATTCGCGGCGATCGCGAGCCTGAATTTTGTCAGGCAAAAAGTCGACGAATTCAAATTGCAGTTCGACCAAGTTCCGGTGGCGGCGTCGCTGCGCAAAAAATTTGTCGCCGGCGAATTGTTGATGATGGAAAGCGAGTTGGCCTTCAACCGCGAGGATTATTTGTTGTCCACGCGCAAAGTGCGGCAGGCGGAAGCGTTGGTCGGGAGCGCCGGCGCCGATGCCACGAAATTTTTGCGCGGCTATTTGCTGAAAGTTCCGGAATGGCAGCGCTGGGCCGCTGAAACCGTTGCCTGGTCGGAACAGCAAAACGCCACGGCCATCGTTGTCGACAAGATGGCGTATCGTTGTTATGTTTACGTCGGCGGCAAAAAACGCGCGGAATATCCCATCGAGCTGGGGCCGCGCTGGCTTGGACACAAACGGCAAAAAGGCGACAACGCCACGCCGGAAGGCCACTATCACGTGAGCACGAAGAAAAGCTTGCGGCATACGACGTACTACAAGGCGCTGGAGATCAATTATCCGAATGAAACCGACCGCGAGCAATTTCGCCTGGCCAAAGCGCGGGGCGAATTGCCGCGCCACGCGCAAATCGGCGGATTGATCCAGATTCACGGCGATGGCGGCAAGGGCCTCAACTGGACTTCCGGGTGTGTGGCGCTGCGGAACAAGGATATGGATGAGATCTTTGATCTCGCCGGCGTCGGCACGCGCGTGACGATTGTCGGCGCGCTGAAAACGCCGCCGGCGCTCGCGCAAAACTCGCTCATTTCAGCGCAAAAACTCAACGGCGCCAATCATCATCCCGCTTCATCAAAATAAAGCATGAACGACGCGACCCCAAATAATCCTCCAGGCCAATTTGCTGACGCCGGCCAGAACGCTGAGACCGGCAGGTCCGCGACCGGCAGAGCCTTTGGAGTCGGCATCGGCGCCGGTTTGTTCCTGTCGCTTTTGACACTCTGGTTCGCGCCGGTTTTGCGTGAGTGGATCTTTGCGGTTTTGCCGGAGTCGAAATTTGCGATCCAGCTTCGCACGGCGGATATCAAACAGCTTCAAAAAGAGGCGCGGAGCCTGGAAAAACGCGCCGCCGCGCTGCGCAGAAAACATGAGGCGATGACCCCGCGCGCCCCGTATTTGATCGTCAACACCTCCGGCAATCGCGTTCAGGTGATGAAAGGAAACGAGCTGCTCCATGAGGGAATGTGTTCGACCGGCAGCTACATTTTGCTCAAAGCCGCGGATGAACGCCAATGGGTTTTTCAAACGCCGCGCGGCATGTTCCGGATTCTCGGCAAAAGCGAGTACCCGGTTTGGAGAAAGCCGGATTGGGCGTTTATCGAAGAAGGCTTGCCGGTGCCGCCGCCGAATGCGCCGGAGCGTTTTGAGTACGGCGTGTTGGGCGAATACGCGCTGTCGCTTGGCGACGGCTATCTCATTCACGGCACGCTGTACAAGCGCATGCTCGGCATGCCGGTGACGCACGGCTGCGTGCGGCTGGGCGACGAGGATTTGCGCATCGTTTATAAAAATCTTCAATTCGGCTCAAAAGTTTTTATCTACTAAAATGACGTTAAAAGCTTGGGGCGCTGCCGTTGTCAACCGGCTGGCGCGTCCCTTCCGTTTCTTGCAGCAGAATCGCAAAGCCAAAGTTGTCTTTTTCACTTCATTGCTGGTCTTCCCGCTTTTCATCTTCATTGTAGCTGTCGTCCTTCCCGTTGCCAAAAATCCGTTTGAAGCCTCGGCTGAAGAGGAGTTTAAGGAAAGCGCCGAAGCACTTCCCGATTCGACGCCGGCGGAAATCATTGCCGGACGCCAGGAGTTGGCCCGAAAAATGGCCTCGCTGGAAATTGACCAGGCGTTTTTTCAGGCGCGCCTCCTTTTATCAAAAAACGACTCCATCGGCCTCGTCATCGATTTGATCGACAGCGTGGCGGCTTTGGAAATCAAAGGCGTGCCGATCCGGCGCAGCAAAATTTTGCGTTATCGCAGCGGCGGCCTCACCAGGCGTTTGCGCAACCAGGGCCGACTGCATCAATGGCTCTCCACGCCTTTTGCGCTGCAAAAAGAATTGGCGACGCTGCCGAAATCGCCGATTCGCATCAAAGAAGCGCCGAAAGACACCATCGAAGCCAACGAGTCGAAAGGCGAGGATCTCCCCATCGAGCATCGCGACGCCGAATTTACCCTGCAATTTGACCGCAACCTGAATCTCGTCGTCGAGCAAGCGCAGACGCCGTCGTTCTCCGGCCGCTTGCGAAAAATTTGGTATGCTCTGCGCCGCAGTTTCGGCACGACCCGCGACGCGGTTGTGGCGCTGGCTCACTTGCGGCTGCCGGAGCATCGCATGTGGATTGAAATCGAGATTTCCCGCGACGATGCCAAGGCCATTTATCGCGCCCTGCCCCACCGCGCCGAAATGGCGCTGCGGTTATAATAAAGACGCCTCAGCTTGCAGCGAAAGTTTATTTGCTTTTAATAAAAGCAGATCGTAAATTACGTGTGCAGTAAACGAATTAAAATCTATCCGACGAATAGCAATTCAACGAAGCTAAAATTTCATCATCCGTTGCGTTGTTTCTATCCGTTGGGCAATCTTGATTGTTCATTTTAATCGAATGCCCATCAATCCCGATCTTTTCCGCCGCGTGCTGAGCCAGTTCGCCACCGGCATCACGATTGTGACGACGCGGGCCGGCAACGAGATTCACGGCTTGACGGCAAACTCGTTTTGCTCGGTTTCGCTGGAGCCGCCTCTGGTGCTGGTTTGTGTAGACAAAAAGGCGCACAGCCACAATCTCATCAAAGCCGGCCACAACTTTGCGGTGAATATTCTCAAGGCCTCGCAGGAAACGCTGGCGCGGCGTTTTGCGACCAACAACCTGCCCGCCGCCGAACGTTTTGCCGGAATCAAATTTCAAACCGAAGTCACCGGCGCGCCGGTTTTGCAGGACTCGCTGGGTTGGCTCGATTGCAAGCTCGTCGCGGCCCATCCCGGCGGCGATCACACCATTTTTGTCGGCGAAGTGCTGGCGCTGGGCCGGCATCAAGGCAGCGCTCCGTTGTTGTATTTTCACAGCAAATATCAACAGCTTAAAATTTAGCCGTCTTCTTTTGCCTCAATCTCTTCGACGTGGAAAAATCTTATGCGTGCCAAGTTTCTAACGGCGGCGGGCCTTGTTGTCACTCTCATTCTTTTCCTCAATTTTTCCTTTCAAGAAAACTGGCCTTTTCCGCTCGATCAAACCGCGAACAACTCACCCAAGCCGACGCGCCGGCAGCTTCGCGATTCGATGTTTCGCAGCGGCGGCATGCACGTGGTTTATCCGGCGAAACCGGAAGAAAGCGCGACGCACTATCACGATTTTTACACGCAGCAACAGCGCCGGGGCCGCTGGTTCAGATGGACTCTGTGGCGCGATGTCGAATTTCCGGCGGACAGCCTCCATCTCAAACCGATCTCGCTGATCGGCGCCATCAACTCCAACCAAATTTTGCCGCGTTTATTATCGGGCTTGCCGATCAAGCGCTTGCAGAACGGGTTCCATTTTCATGGCCAGGATTACACCGACGCCGGCGATCTGTTTTACCTTTCTTTTCCCAATCCGCAAAATCCCACGCAACTGCTCAACGTGCTGACCGGCAACAGTGACGAGGCCATTCTCGATTTTTTGCAGAACAGCCCGCGCCGTTTCCGCCAGATTGGCGATTATTACGTCGCGCAGCAGGGCCGGGTCGTGCTGTTCGGCTTCTTCCAAGATACGGGGAAATCAGCTTGGAAAATGGAGGCTGCCAAGACTTATGATTTGCGCGTCACGCCAAAACCCGTCAAAGCCACCGAGCATTTTGCGTTTATCGTCCGCGGCAAAAATCCGCCGCCCGCTGAGATTGAAAAATTAGCGGCGCGATACGAAGAAAATCTGGCCAATTTGATGAAACGCCTGGCGCTGGCCGATGAAAAGCTCGCTGCCCTGCCGCCTCTCACCGTGCATCTTTGGGACAGCGCCGAAGAGAAAGGCTTGCTCACCGGCAACACGGATTTGCGGCACGTCGATCAAGCCCGCAATGAAACGCATTTGCTGTCGGCAGACGATCTGCGCGGCGATGATTTTTTTGCGGAGGCCAAGTGGTATCTGGCGAAATTGTTGGGTGAGAAAACTAATCCGGCGTTGGAGGAAGGTCTGGCGGTGGCGATGGCCGAACGCTGGCGCGGCCTCGGTTATGCCGGCTGGGCGGCGCGGCTGGCGCAAACGCAAAACGACCCGCCGCTTGCCGAGCTGTTTGATAAAGAAATTTGGCCGTTGGAATCCGACTTGGTGCGCCAGCCTGTGCTCGGCAGTTTTGCCAATTTTCTTTTGGAAAAATTCGGCCCGGGCGATTTCACGAAACTGTACCGGCAATGGCCGGACAGCAGCGTCGCTGATCGTTTTCCGCAAAATGAAACATGGGAAAAATTAGCCGCGCAATGGCAGGAGAAAATACGCACAGCGCCGCCGATTTCATTGCGTCACAATTCGCCCCGGCCAATTACCGCCAACGATTTTCATCGCGGCTTTTGTTATGCGCACGAAGGCTATCAGATTTATAACGGCTATCTCGGCAGCCAGTCGCGCGAGGCGCTGTTGAAGCTTGCCGCGCTCAGCGTGAACAGCATCTCGATCACGCCGTTCGGTTATATGGAAGAGGCCGGCAAACCGGAATTTATCCGCCGCAGCGATGGCCCGTACGGCGAAAGCGACGAGAGTGTCATCGTCGCCAAAAATTTTGCCAAAGCCAATCACATGCGCGTCATGCTCAAGCCGCATATTTGGCTGGGCCGCGGCTGGCCGGGCGACATTCTCATGCCGACGCCCGAGGCGTGGAAAACTTTCTTTGATTATTACGAACGCTGGATGCGCGGCCACGCGGTGTTGGCCGAAATGCACGATTTCGACATGCTCTGCGTCGGCGTCGAATTGGCGCAGGCCACCATTGGTCACGAGCAAGCCTGGCGGCAAATGATCTCGCGCCTGCGCGGCTTATATTCCGGGCCGATGGTTTATGCCGCGAATTGGGGGCAGGAATTTGAGAATCTGAATTTCTGGGAAGCGTTGGACGCCATCGGCGTTGATTGTTATTATCCACTTTCCGAAAAGGAAAATCCCAGCGACGCCGAGCTGCGCAGCGGCGCGAAGCGCGTCGTTGAAAAAATCCGCGCCGTCGCGGAAAAATTCAACAAGCCGGTTATCGTCACGGAAATCGGTTTTACCTCCGCCTCACAACCCTGGAAAAATCCGCATCGTGAAGATCGCAACGCCGCCGTCGATCTCGACGCGCAGCGCCGGTGTTACGAGGCGGTTTATCAAGCTTTTTTAAATAATAAAAACAGCCGCTGGCTCGCGGGAATTTATTGGTGGAAATGGCCGAGCACGCTCGAAGAAGGCGGGCCGGAAGACAAGCAGTTTATGCCGAACGGCAAGCCGGCCGAGAAAGTGGCGGCGAAGTGGTACAAGCAAATCTCGCGGGAGTTGCCGATTTCCGGGCAGTAATGTTTCTATTCTCTCATAGCAGAATCACGGCGAGCCTGTGGCAATAGTCCTGACATTTCGAGAATATATTCAGACCACCGCCTAGCATTATCGGCAAGCATGTTGCGCCAATTCTCGTCATGCCAATTCTGGCGACGGTCCCAATCCCATTGTGCCAATTTTAGCTGTAGCCCAACCAGTTCGGCGGCTTTTGGGACTTCAAGTTCCGCCGCAGTCCATTCGATGAACCATTTACTCTCCACCAAAATATCAGCCACGGCCTCCTGATGGCCGGGATACTTGGAGAAACTGGCGATGCGGGCCAGGTTCGCAGCCAATCCCCCTAATCTTATTGGTATTGCATCTTGCAAATAACGTGAGCAAAGTTGATCCAGGTTTTCCATGCTTATTGAAACTTCTCAATTCTTCCTACACTCGTCGACTTGTTGCCGAGCTGCTTTTTGGCGAAGAATGTGAATCAAGAGAGAAATGTGAATCAAGAATTGCTTGCCTTTCAAAACAATGATTTGCATTATTCATGCCTTACCGCTCCTCTTGCGCATTTTCGGTTTGGCAGTTCCAGCGCTCGTCGACTGGATAATCCGTTTGATACAACGATCTGGATTTTTGTTGAGCTCGTGTTCCCATATACGAATGATACGCCACCCTTCCAGGTGCAGTACTCGATTGACCCGCCGGTCACGCTTCTTGTTTGATCCCAGTTTCCTTCTCCAAAACGCCCGGTTGTTGACCGGCATGTTTGAATGCTTGGGGCAGCCATGCCAAAAGCATCCATCCACAAAAACAACGACACCACTTTTCGGGAAGGTGAAATCCGGTTTTCCAAACAGCGGATAATGCCTTCGCCAGCCTGTAATCTTGTTTCTGCGGAACAATTTAATCATTGCCAGTTCTGTTTCCTTGTTGCCGCTCCCTCGAATCCGCGACATGACTTCCGAACGTTTGGTTTTGGTGAATACATCAGCCATCAGAATCAATTTAAGTTTGGGGTATCAGGTGCTTGAAGCTTTCCGTGCGAAGTGCGGGTAGGCCAACAGCAGAAAAAAATCGCGTAAAACAGGACTGAAACGCTTCAGCAAAAGGCGTATCCAGAACCGCAACCGATTCGTATTCATTTACCAAATCCTGGTAAGCCAAACTTTCCAGCCTCATGAAATCACAATAAAGATTCGGCATCTGTAAAAACTGGGGAAGAAACCAATAGCGTCCGGCGGGTCTGCCAATATCAGCAGGGGATTGCATGCTACGCCGAAGTTGATTGATTTGATCATCTTGTTTCTTCGGCCATTTTCTCTGGTTGATTACTTCAACAGCAGGCACTGTCTTTACAGTCAGCACAAAATCCGCGCGCGGTGATGCTTCACCGGTTTGTGTTGTCAAATGACAATGAGGCGTCAAAATCACCCGATATTCATTTGAATTTTTTGATCGAATGATCTCCCCCAACCTGTATTCCGTATCAGAAATTTTGGGACTGATGTAAAAGTCAACCCCTTCAATTTCCCGAAGCTCATTTGCACCCGACGACGTTGGGCTGATTCTACCAAATTGCGTTGCCGCACGCCTTCTGAGCAGACGTGCAGTTATCTCCGGAGTAATTAATTCATTCTGTTTTAAACCCTCCCAGTTTTTCTCCAGGAAAACCCACATGTAGGTGGCGCCAACACCGTCAAGCTCATCGTGCAGTTTGCTGGCAATCTGTGGTATGCCCGTATCCAACATCGCATCGAGTTTGGCGAGGATGTCGTCATTGCCACCACTTTTATCCGCAAATTTTATGAATGGTCCCTCTTGAAAACCCTCGGGTTTGGAGCCATCAGAAAATGCAACCACCGGACAAAAGCGTTTTCCACGAATGGCCGCTATGCTGTTCAGACCCTCATCCTCACCGGGTTCTGTGCCCTTGGGGTATCCCTTTCGGTCGCGATATATATCTGTAACTACCAAGTCATATCTGCGGGTTTGAATGCGTTGAATGACTTCATCAAATGTTTTGCATGTCTCCCATACCAGCGTGCACCCTTGCCGTTCCTTTGGCAATGTTTCCTGAAGTTGTGCCAGAACATCAGAATCATCATCCATCAACAAAATATGAAGTGTCTGTTTAAGTTCACTCATGATCCCACCTTCTTTTCAAAGATTGCTTCGAAGCAAGCGCCGGGAAGGCTCGCTTCTTCATGAAAGAGCAGCTTTCCATATGGTTCGATGATAAGCCTTGATATGTACAATCCCAAACCCATGCCATTGGGTTTGGTGGTAAAGTATGGCTCAAAAATCCTACTTCTATCCTCGGGCGCAACGCCGGGGCCATCATCGCAAAATAAAATGCTAAATCCTCCTTCAATTTTTTTAATGGAAACCCGGATGTGCCCGCCTTTGCCCGCGCCCCTTTCCCGGCTGATCCAATATGCGGCGTTGTCGATCAAATTTACGAGAATCTGGCCAAGAGATGCTCTTGACATTATAGCTTTGATTTCCTCATCGGGTGTCTGTATCTCGTATTTTATTCCCTGTTTTTCCAGCAGGGATTTATACAACTGAAAATTATCCTCCACCTCTTCATGCACCTTGAAGCTTGTAGCGCGACCACGTTTCGCTGGTGTTTGAGGCTCCAATCTTTGCCGCAAATTGAAAATCTGCTCAAGCCAGGGTTTGAGGGCATCGATCTTTTTTCTTATTCTTTCCAGCAGAGGGGTTTCCTTGATTGTTTCCACATCCTGCTGAATAAGCATTAATTGGCGGTTGATCTTGCCCAGCGGCGCCCCGATTTCGTGAATCACAATATCCACCATATGCCCCAGTCCGGACGACATGAGCAGTCTTGAAAAAACCTCCTGGATTCTATCAACTCCTTCTCTGATTTTTTTGTCGGTGTCGGAAATGAGAACTGTAACCGGGTGCTTGGGTCCCAGTTCACTCCTTATCTGCCTGACCGTTGAACTCAGATCAAAGACTTCAAATAGAGGCTGAGCTTTTTCTGCAGATTCCTGCCTTGGTCTCAAACCATAACGTTCCTTTTCAAGAAGCAGCAAAACTTCAACAAACCAGTCTTTCAAGGCAAGGTAATGGTCATTAACCACCATGCCCTCACGATCAGCCCGATCTTTTAACTCTGAATTCGATTCCCGTGATATTTGAATAGCTGCAACGACCTGGTTGTTGGCCAGGGATTGTACTGGGTTTTGTCTGCTGCGCAAGTCAAGATTGAGCCAGTCATTGCCCTTCTGTCCATAAGGATATACACGAAAGCCATCACGATATATGCTGACACCACAAAAGGCATCCAGGGTTCGACGCATTTCAGCGATTCCCATGCCAAGTCTTTGCCCCAAAGGATCAAGGCTTTCCTTATCCCTATCCCAAGCCCTTATTTCCAGCCCGAAACCTCCACACAAAGGCTGTCTCTTCTGCCCGCCAAGCTTGTGATGCTTGAATGTCCTCAAGGTTTTTTCTTCATAATTCAACGCACCTGTAAATATTCCATCCTTGTCAAGCCTCCCCTTCAAAAGATATTTGGGTTGCAGGATCAATTCGGGTGGCTCGACGCGACCACTCAATTCGGGCGCCGCTGGAATCTCCAAAATAATCTCAAAGTCGATCACCTCTCCAAAAGGGGAAATGAGCCTTGATAATCGTGTTTGAAGTTCCTCATAATCCTCTCTTGTCCAAATTTTGCGTAACCCACCCAGTGTCAGACGTGTGCCATGTTTGAAGTCGGGCAGAGGGCGGACTTCATAGTCCACAGTGATCTCATCAAGATAACTTTCCTCGTCAAACTTGCCCCATTCCAGCATCACAACAACCCCGTTGGCTTCATCCGCCATCCTGCTTTCAAGAAACAAACTTTCTGCAAGGCGGGCTGCAGCGAATCGGCCAATGCCTTTTGCGCCTTGATAAAGTCTGCCTTTTATCGGAGATTTCTGCTGTCTTTTTTTGGCAATGGTACCGGGCTCGAACCATGAATTGAGCACAACTTCCAGATTCATGCCGACACCGTCATCGGTGATGATTATACTGTCCGGTTTTTCTGGATTTTCACCGCTGAATTTTACCGTCACCAAGCTTGCATCAGCATCATAGGCATTCTTTACCAATTCCACAACCGCCACGGGTTCATCACTGATAAGTTCATCGCCAATCAAACTTATTAAACGCGCACGTGGGCGCATTCGGGCTGAACCGGATTTGGCAATTTTTGTTGTTGACATGTCAGCTTCCGAATAGTTCTTTTTGATTTGTATATTTTATGCGTTCGCTTGCGGCCCCTTCACCCAAGCCTGAATTAAGATGACAAGTTCCTGCAATTGCGGCCTCACTGTAGTAAAACTCTTCATCATCAAGCCTGCCTACCTCGTATCTACGCCGCGCCTCTTTGGCAACCGGTTCCAATACTATTGGCCAGCCGCTTTGAATATAAAATGGCTTTATGAGTCGAGGCTCAATACTTTCGATCCCGAAGCCATCTTCCATTTCGTTTGAGATTTCTATACCATGTTCAAACGTACTATCCGGATGGAGTCCTGGATAGAGGAAGCCGATTGAATACCATCCGCGTTTGAATTCCTCATCAGATAACCGATGCAGTTTTCGATTATCCGCGGCCCGAACCAACACCATTAACCATTCGGTGGCCTGAAAGTGATCAATCGGCAAAGGTTCAAGCAAGAAATTGATTCTTTTTACTTTTGGCACAACTTTCTCAAGGTACGATTTTACCGCCAATCCAACAGCTTCGCCAACCAACGGCGGTACAGCATTGCCAATCAGTCGAAACTGATGGGAACGTGTGACCGGAAATTCAAACCAATCTGGAAAACTTTGTACACGGGCCGCTTCGCGGGGTGTAAGGGAGCGGTTTTGAGTCGGATGAATGAACATCAAACCATCCCGACTCAGGTGAGCCACGATTGTCGAACAAAGACGGTTTCGATGCTGTCGCCAATAGCGGTCTTTGAAATTGCTTTTGTCATAGGGAAATTCGAACTCGACACCGCGCTTCATGGCGTGGAGACAATTTTCACCTTCACGAAGCCGCTTGAAATCCCTCAAGTCACGATCAAGATGGGGTCTGGCGAAGTGAGCGGTAAGTTTTCCCGCTTTGTGGACCTCCAAGACTTTATAAAGGAAATGGCGGCCATATTTTTTGACATGTGACCGGCGTCGTTGCATGTCGTATTCCATCTCCTCTGCGCCACCACCAGCTCTAATCACAGTCAAATCGCCAATGGCTTCACCAAGGGTGACCATTCTGTTCCTACGAGCGGGACGTATGAAACCTTCATGAAAGAATTCCGGCAGATCAATCCGGGTACCAAAAATAAATTGCCGTTGTCGTTTTTGTGGTACGCCGTAATCGGAAGCGGTTAACACCTGTCCATGCACCCTGTAGCCTAAAGCCCGTGCTTCACTCTGAATACTGGTGAAGTAGGCGCCGTTTTCAGTGGATTTGATGCCCAGCACATTCTCCATCACAAACACCTTGGGACGGAAGAACGCCACATATTCCAGAAATTGCCGATACAGCCCGCGCCGCGCGTCCGGCACCAGACGATGACCATGATTTGCTCCATCGCGCTTGCGTACCGTGCTAAAACCCTGGCAGGGTGGCCCGCCGACAATGACATCAACAGTGCTGATATTGGTGAATCTGGCAAATTCCGCTGCTCCAAACTTTGTCAAATCCCGTTCGAGAACATGCGGAACATGGGGAAAATTGTGTCGGTAGACAATGATGGCCTTCGGATCGGAATCAATCGCCGCCAATGTGCGGAATCCGGCTTGTTCCATTCCCAAACTCAAACCCCCGCAGCCGCAAAAAAGATCGATGCAGGTCAAATGATATTTCATGAAGTCATGCAAAATTATGTTGTCTGTTTTTCCCCCAAATACAAATACCTCCCTAGCAAATTCACAAACTTGCTCCATTTCGCGCCGGCGGGCCGCTCGTCTTTGCTGATGCGATCAATCGCGTTGAGCTTCGAGTCGATCTCATCGGCATAATAAAGAATGAACGCTTCGCGCGTCATCGGCTCGACCGGCGAGGCTTGTTCCAGCTTGCCTTGGTGGCTCAAAATCAAATGCTGGAGTTTCATCGCCAGCTCGTGGGGAAATTCCGGAAACTCGTTGATCTTTTCGGCGACCATCTGGCTGCCGATGACGATGTGGCCGACGAGTCGGCCGGCGTCGGTGTAATCGAAATGCGGGCCGAAGGTGTACGACTCGATTTTGCCAAGATCGTGCACGAGTGCGGCAGCCACCAGCAGGTCGCGGTCAACAGCCGGATAAATTTTCGCCAGGCGGTCGCAGATGGTGGCGATGTTCAGCGTATGCTCCAGCAAGCCGCCGAGATAATTGTGATGCCAGAGCTTGCCGCCGGGCGCTTCGATAAATTTTGGGGCGAGTTTTTCATCATCGAAGAGCCGGCGCAGGAGAGAGAGCAAATAAGGATTGGCGACGCTGTCGATCATTTTGCGAAAATTCTGCCAAAGCACCTGCCGGTCGGTTTCGACAACCGGCACCAGCTTTGACATGTCGACTTGATCTTCCGGCTTGGCGCGGCGGATTTTTTCAACGCGGATTTGTTTGACGCCCTGATATTCATCGACGCTTCCCGCGACTTTGACGACGTCGCCGGCTTCGACCGCGTCGGTGTCGCCGCTGCCAAAAAGATCGGGCGTAAAATCCCACCACACCGCGTCGATATGCCCGCTGGCGTCGGCAAAATCCAGCGCCAGAAAAGGATCCCCGTTTTTCTTTTTTTTGATTTCCTTGCGGCGAATCACCAAAAACGCGGTGAAATGCTCGCCGAGCATGAGGTCAGCAATTTGTTTCATACTGCCTCCGAAAATAAAAACAATAAATCTCATTTATAACTATCCAGCCACCCTCTCACATGTCATTCTGGAAGAATCCTTTTTCACACCAGCACAGTGCTTGAAATGAAAAAAGATTCCTACGGAATGACAGCTTTTTTATACCTGGATAGTTACTCCTATTTCAAGATGTATTACGGCTTCGGCTGCAAAACAAGCGTGTTCTTGCTGCCGGCCGCAATCGTTTCCCGGCTCATCGAAACAGCGCGATATTTTCCCTGCCGCCACAACTCAAGCTGGTCTTGATAATGCTCGCTAAGCGCCTGGCCGGATTGGCCGCCTGGAATGACCGACCAGGAATTTTCCGAATTGCCCAAATCAACAATGCGGCGCACCGAGGGGCCGGCAACAACGCCGTAAGGCGCCGTCAAAAGATATTCGCCTTTGTTGATCGTATCGGCCGAGCCGCCGAGCGGAAACGGCCCGGCATTGAAAAGTTGATCGAATGGCTGATGTTTTCCCAGCGGGTGTTCGAGCTGAAGTTGATGAATTTTTCCCCATTGCCAATCGGCCATGATCTCGCCAAAATTTTCGCGGAGGAATTGCAGGGTTTTCCGATAAGACCGCAGCGCGATGTGCGGCGCGGTTTCGATTTCCGGCGTGCCGCGATCATCGAACCACGGCGACTCGGGATGCTGCGCCAGATATTCCAGCGCGCGAATCGCCAGGCTCGACCAGGCGGCGTAAGCTTTGAACAGGGTGTCGCCCAATTCATCTTTGATTGTCGCGAGCAAAAATTCTTCCGTCCAAATTTGAAACAACGCTGCGGGCACGCTTTCGGGCGCTTCGTCATAGTCCCACGTACTCAACAGCAGCCGCGCATTTTTTTCTTCTTCATTTAAAGCCGGGCGGTTGCCGTTGGCGCTGTCAGGTTTCACGGCCTCGTCGAGCAATTTGAGCAGCGCCGGCAGCATTCGCCGCGCATGAACGGAAACCACGTCGTTCTGCATCTGCTGAAAAGCTTTCACGTCGAGCTTGCCGGTTTGCTGGATCAACTCCGTGATGCGCTCGATGCGGCTTGTGGGTTCCCAGGCGTTTGAAATGTAAAAGGGGAAATTTTTTCCGGCGATTAAATTGTTGGCGGTGGCGACAAAATTTTGCGGCGGATTGTAAACGTGCGGCATCTGCTCGAAAGGAATCATGCCGATCCAATCGCCGGCATTTTCCCAGCCGCGATAAGGCAGCCAGCCCTTGCCGTCGCGTCGAACCGGCACCAAGCCGCAAGAATAGTAGCCGATGTTGCCGGCGGCGTCGGCATAAATGACGTTTTGATTCGGCGACTTCAAATGCCGCATCGCTTGCTGAAAGTCATTCCACGATTTGGCGCGATGAAGCAAATACGTCGCGCGCATCTCGTCGGTGATCTCGAATCCCGTCCACCGAAACGCCACCGCCAGCGAATCGTTTTGCGCCGCCTCGTTGATGGCATTCACCACCGGCCCGTGCGCGGTCGAGCGAATTTTAAAAACTTCCGGCGCGCGCCCTTTGACCGGAATATTTTCCTCGATCACCTCCATCTTTTTCCAGCCGCCGTCGCGCCAATATTCGTCGGGATTGGCGGGGTTGATTTTTTCAAGATAAAAGTCGAGATCATCCACCATGCCGTTGGTAAATCCCCAGGCGATATCGCGATTGTGGCCGAGCACGACGCCGGGCAGGCCGGGAAAAGTGACGCCAGCCACCTCCAGCTCCGAACCGTCGGCGAGATGCATTTCATACCAAACCGACGGCAGGGTGAGACCGAGATGCGGATCGTTGGCGAGCAGCGGTTTGCCGCTGGCCGTGCGGCTGCCGCTGACCGCCCAGCTATTGCTGCCAAGAACCGCCGGTGGCATGCCAAGGCCGGCGCGGGTTTGAACCGCAAGCTGGAAAAAATCATCCAGCCGCGCGCCGATTCCCTTGGGCAAATCGGCAACGATGCTCGGAGTGTTCGGCAAAACTGCAGGGAAAATTTCCATCGCCATCGGCAAGCCGTAACGATCGGCGACTTTGCCCAAAACCGGCTCGAAGAACCAGGCAAAACAGAGCTTGAACGCCATCAAACGAATATGCCCGATGCTGTCTTCGATTTGCCAGGGTTCCGGTTTGTATTGCAGGATGCTAAATTCGAGCGGCAGGCGGGATTTGTTTTCTTCGATAAAAGCATTCACGCCATCGGCATACGCCACGAGCATGCGCCGCGATTCCGGCGAGAGATTTTCGGCAAGACGCTTGGCAAGGCGATGAAATCCCCAGGTGCGCAAAAACTTGTCGCCGGGAAGCGCCGCTTCGCCGAAAATTTCCGCGAGCGAGCCCCGCGCGGCGCGGCGCGTGAAATCCATTTGCCAGAGGCGATCCTGCGCGGCGACATATCCGGCGGCGCGCCAGAGATCATCCTCGTTCTCCGCAAAAATATGCGGCACGCCGTATTCGTCGCGATAAACGGTAACAGGTTGCGATAGGCCGGCCAGCGAGGCTTCCCCATTTGTCTGCGGCAGCGATTTTTTCAACAACCGCGCGCCCAAGACCACGACGGCCCCCAAAACGATCAATAAAATAACCAGTACACCCAAAAAAATTCGCAGGGATTTTGGCATCGTTACGCTTGCTTCCGAAAGAGGTTTTCGATTTAAAGAATTGTCTGATTGCGGATGGAGAAATAAAATTTTGGCGTGATGGAGACCGCGTTAATTTCAGAACGCCATCTCCATCGCGCCGGCAATCCGGTTTCAAGGCTTGCGTTTACGACGGTCTTCGTTTTGGCTGTCGCCCGAACGTTTTTCCTCGCGCTTGTTGGTGTCTTGCTGCTGCGGCTTGACTTGCTTATCGCCGGAATCAGCGGGTTTCGCAATCGTGCCGGGATTTGCCGCCGGTTCCGGCGAGCCGGTTGTGGAGGGCGAGGTTTCATCTTGGCGGCTCAAATGACGCCGATCGAAGGGACGTTTTTTCTGCTCTTCGGTCGTCGCCCCCTCGGCGCCGGGAACGGCCGGCGTGTAATACGGAATCCACCACGGGTTATCGTAATAATAACCCCAGGCCGGCGAAATAATTCGACGCGGCGGCGGCACAGCCGGATGATACGTGCTCAAACTGGCAAGGCTGTGACACGCCGAACAATCGTCAGCAAAACCGACCGCCTCGCTTTCGTGCGCCGGCGCGTTGCGGTCGTCGATTTGCACGCGCGGATGTTTCAGCAGCGTGTAGCAGCCGATGCTGCTGGCGATCAATGAAACGGCGGCAAGCGTGAACAATAATCTTCGTGATGTTTTCATGATGGCACCTTGCGGGCGTAGCCCTTGAAGTCGGTTCAACAAAAGCTCAACTTCGCTCAAATGCAATTCCCTTGCTGCACAAGCTGCAAACCGACCCTGTCCCTTGGTCGCCAGCCTCCGGTCGCAGGCCGCGCAGTTGAGATCGACGGTGATTTAGATGAATTGAAAAAACGTGATTTGAAACTCGCGGTTGAAATATTTGGCCGAGCGCCGGTTTTGCAGAAGGTTTTTCAAAAACACTTCGATGTAAACCACTTTTTTGACATTCAACCGCACGCCGGCGTTCAGATAGCCGGTGCCCTCGCCGAGCGAAACTTTTTCTTTGGTGTCGTTGAGGGCAAAATCGTATTCGCCGAGCAGCTCGAAATCCTGGTTAAAAGCAATCGACGCCCCGGTAAACAGATTGATGTCGCGATCGCCGTCTTCGCGCTCCAGCGAATAATTGACGCCGCCATGAAAATCCAAATGCTCCAAAAACTCATAACTTTTGCTGGCGACGACATAAAACCCCGGCGATTTGTTGGTGTACCGGCTCAATGCGGAAATATACGGCCCGTAGCCTTGCGATTCGAAGCCGAGGCTGATCGACGGCAGCGCAAAACTTTCTTCGATCAAGTTATAACGAACCATGATGCCCGGCGCGCGGTTCCAGAGCAGCGAGTCTTCGCCGAGAACATGGGTGCCGCCGTAGGAGGCGCCAAACATGAACTGCTTCGAAACGCCGACGCTCAGCGAGGCAATCACGCCGCCGTTGCCGAAGGCCCGCGCCGTCAGCGCGAATCCGGCTTGCGGCAAAGGCCAGGCGGTCGGCGTATCAATGACGTGGCGCGGGTGTACGTCAAAGCCTTGCCCGATCACTGAAATGGGTAGCAGCAACAGCAGCGACAGAACGATCTTTTTCATAGCTCCCTTCCTTGTTAAGCTGTTAACGAAACTCATCGCAAGCGCGGCAACTACTTCATCGTACTGATAGCGGTACGCGAAAGTTTCCATAGATAATCAATTCTTGCTCTTACGCGCTTCTCGCCAGTTGCGGTAGGCTTGCGGGCCGGCGAGGAGCGTAGCGAAGATTAAGAAAGCAAGCATCACTAAGATGGGTTCGATCATTTCTTATCTCCTCAAGTAGATTGCATACCAATAGAACGCGACCCAGATAATCAATCCTCCCAAAGCAGGCAACCATCCGACTTTCTCGGTAAAGAACGAAGACAAAAGCGATCCCGTTCCTACCAGATTGCCAAAATCGCCCAGCTTGTCACTCAAAAACTCTTGCTGTTTATCGTTCAGCTTCATCTCTCCCTCTTTTCCCGGTTGATGAATTTATGAACAAATTTACATCATAATACCGCTAAAGTCAAGAAAAGAATCATCATAAAAACCAATCATAAAAATCACTGGCGAATCGGCAAATATTTGCTTATCTTTATTATTGTAAAGTACGTCCGTCATGGCTTTTTGCAAAAACAGGATTGGAGGAAAAGTGATGAAACGTTTCGTGATTTTAATAAGCGCGTTCGCCTTCGCCGCGCTGAGCGGCTGCGCCGCCAACAAAACCGCGACGCGGGATAATTTCAAATATGATCGCGCGCAGATCAACGCCACCCGGCGCGTCGCCATCGTCGGCTTTGTCGGCGAAGTCAAACGCGACCAAAGCCGCATTGCCATTCGCCATATTTTCCAGGAAAAGCTCGCCGGCTTTCGCCGTTTTTACATCATTCCGGACGATTCGGTGCGCCAGGTCGTTCTCGATATGGGCATTCGCGAATTGCCGCAAGGTTACAACAGCGACGATCTTCGCCGCGTCGCGAAAAAACTGCGGGCGGACGGCATCATTTACGGCGAGAATTATTCCACGGAGGCGAGCAGCGGCCAGGCCAAATATATTTGGGGCGACAAAGATTTGATGCCGCATTTTCACGCGATTCTTTTATCCTCGCAAGGCCAAATTGTTTGGAAAGCCTGGGCCGAAGGCGAAGCCGGCAAAGAGACCAAGCTGAAAAAAACCTTGACGCTCGGCTTGATCGGCGATGAAGAACAAGTTTTGGAAGCCGTCGGCAACGCGCTGACGGCTCTGGCGGATTACCTCGTCCGCGGCGAGCTGCCGTCGGGAGTGGATACGCATCCGCACCTTATCCAGCAATAAATACTCTTACTCTCACTCGTACTCTTACTCATACTCTTACTCGTACTCTCACTCCCCGTTTACACTTTTAAAAGCGAGTAAGAGTAAGAGTAGGAGTAAGAGTAAGAGCCTCAAGCAAATCCTGCGATCACAACTTTTCACCCAGCGGATACAGCACGCGCCGCATCGCCGGCGTGTCCATATTTTCCTTCGTAATCACGTAAACGCCCGTATCGATGCGTTTCTCAATCGGCCGTTTCGTGATGGCCTCGAGCGCGGCTTTGACGCCGAGATAGCCCATTTTGAAGGGGTCTTGCACGATCAACGCCTGCACGCCGCCGGAGCGCAGCGCCGCAATCTCGTCATCCGCGGCGTCGAAGCCGACGACTTTGACTTGCCCGATTTTTCCTCTCGCCGTCAACGCCTGTACCGCGCCCAGCACGCCGGCTTCGTTCGTCGGGAAAATTCCCGCGAGGCGCGGGTTGGCCGATAAAATATTTTCCATCACGCTCATGGCGGTGGCGACGTCGCTGTTGGAGTATTGCACCGACACGAGCTTGAGGTCGGGATATTTTGCCAAGCCTTTCTTGAATCCTTCCTCGCGCATGATCGTCGTCGCCGCGCCCGGCACGTGCGGCATGAGCGCCACCTCGCCTTTGTAGCCGATCAAACGCGCCAGCTCGTCCGCCGCCAGTTCCGCGGCTTTGATGTTGTCCGTCGCAATGAAGGAAAGCGGCCGGTCGTAATCGACGCCGGAATCGATGGTGATGACCGGAATGCCGTTGTCCATCGCGCGGTCGATGAGCGCATTCAACGCCTTGGTGTCACACGCCGCCAGCACGATGGCCTCGACCTTTTTGTTGATGTAATCTTCGATAATCGCGATTTGCCCGGCGATGTCCGTCTCCTGCGCCGGGCCTTTCCAAATCACCTGCGCGCCCAATTCCTTCCCGGCTGAATCCGCGCCGGCTTTGACCGTCACCCAAAAATTATGCACCAGCCCCTTCGGACTCACCAAAATTTTGGGTTGGGATTTCTCCGGTTTCGAACACGCCAACGCCCCGCAGAGAATAATCATAAAGAAAGCCATGCCGTTTTTCATTTTCATCGCCTCGTTCTTACTGGAAATTGTTTTACGTGGTTGGCTCGTAACTATTCAAGTCAAAAGAGGTTGTCATTCGTAGGAATCTTTTTCATGGCAAGCACTATGCTAGTGCCTAAAAGGATTCTTCCAGAATGACACGCGAGAGGATAGCTGAATAGTTACGATGGCTCAATATAATCATGAATCCCCTGATTTTAAAGGTTTTTTTTGCTATTGGGGATTTTTATTTTTCACAAATGGAGTGGCAAAAAATTTCACTTGCTTCTGTCCTCGGCGGGTGTTACATTACCGTCACCGACTGGGATTCTGCAACTTGTGATGGATTTGATAAAAATTTCTTTTGGGGTCTTATGCGACGTGGCGGATTTTCTTGTCGGTCACTACTTTGTTAGCCGCGTGCGGGTATGTATACAAATAAGAAAAGCAAATGGCTAAACAACTAAAATAACCACAGAATAACCATGGAGGATTCCAATGATAATAATATTGATATGTTCTGCTATCATGCTAGTGGCTTTACGAAGAGTGATAGTTGCTCTGTACATGATTCCTCGGATTACTGAGGCATGGAAAGTTGGTGAAGGCAAGTACCTTATCAAGAATGTCGCTCGTGCTGTAGCTGAAATCATCTTAGGGGCATTCCTTATGGGAGTTGTTGCATCCATTCTTGATGCACAGGGAATTGAGGAAAGTGCCTTTAAGTGGGAGTATAACACAATTATCACAATAATTAACTTAGCGCTTTGCATAGGCGCTCTCCTTATTGGTTTATTTTATCTAATAGGTAAACGCGATCCCATAAAACGCAGCCAACAGGCACTGAGGAGTGCCATTGAAAAAGAAGATCATCTTGCAATTACAAAGTTGATAGAAGAAGGGATTGATGTCAATTTTGCTGGTTACGATGGTGTAACGCCATTGATGCTTGCCACGGAGTGCAAAAACACAGATATTGTACAAACATTTTTGGCGGCAGGTGCAAATGTTTCTGCGAGGGATAATGATGATGAATTCACTCCACTTTTGTACGCGGCCAAGGCTGGAAATATTACGGCAGTGGCTTCGTTATTGAAAGCAGGTGTTGACGTAAACGAAAAATCACACCACCAGATTACTGCACTTATCACTGCAGCAACATTTGGATATGATATTATAGTTGAGATATTACTCGAAGCTGGTGCAGATCCAAACATTAAAACAACAGAAGCCCCTGTTGAAGAATTCAGCCATGTGACTGCACTCATTGCAGCTACTAAATCTGGAAATATTGAAAGCCTTGACATTGTAGATTGCCTATTGAAAGCAGGTGCAGATGTAAATATAACTGACGATAAAGGAAATACTGCGTTAACGTGGGCAATTAACTTGAGATATGACGAAATAGCCCATTTGCTCCGCCAAGCAGAAGGAGTCGTTAGCAAATAATCATGCGCTAGACAAAAGTGAATTTTTAAACGCGTGATGGACAATGCCGAACGAATTTCAATGTTCACAATGTGGGACGACTGTCATACATAAAAACGAAGGATTGTATGAACGGGTCATTTGCGAAGAATGCAAAAAGCGTAGAAAAAAGTTTTGGTGCGATGCCTGCAAGAGTATATTTTCAACTGATGAATTACCCGCACCCAACATTGGTAATTTAGAAAAAACGGAAATTGAACATACGAGTCTTGAAGTTTTGCAAAGGCGGCCTAAAACCATATCTGTAGAAAAACTCCAAAAATACTCTACATGGAGATCCAGTTCTCTTTTCAATAACAAAATTCATTCTTTGATACAACTCGCTGAGAAGTGTCCTAATTGCCGGAACCCATTAAATATAGGATGGGAATATGAAACAGTAAATTGGGCAAGGCTGGTATTTCTTTCTATAATTTTACTGTTCGGAATATTGGGAATTAATTTGAATAATGAACCGCTTCAAGTGATTGGATTTGGAATTATCTTTGTCTATTTTTTCGTAGGTCTTACTTTTTTTAAAACTCTTCGATGGATTTTCATGCATTGGGTTGAACAATTTGAGCCGTCTTGGTATAAAAAGAGACGTTTTGCGCAGTTTCGTAAAACTTTTGCATACGCTTTGTTGAAGGAAAGCGCTGTAGCGATAGGTATTTTAATTATCTTTGCGGTTATTACTTTTTTTGAGTGGATTGGAAAGCAATTAAAATAATCCCAGTTTTTCAACTTAAGAATTTTGTACGAAAAATAAATCAATTACCTAACACAACGTTGTGATTTAATACTGACAAAAATTCGTGATGAAAGGCGAGCTATCGCGGCTAACGAAGCTTCCAGCCGACGCGAAGAACGGTCGGATAAAAATGCAAGCGACTCGGCGCGAGGCTGAAGCGGGTGTTATCCGCGTTCTAAATCTGCCCACCCGTAGAGATCTCACCAGAGAAGTAAAGTTTCGTCTACGCCATCAGGCTCCACGCCACAAAAATCGAATAAAAAAACGCTGGGCTGATGTTAACCAGTCCCAGCGTTTTTATTTTAGGCCATGAAAATTCGTTCACTCAAACCGTAACCGCCTCATGCGCCAGCTCTTCCAAATGAACATTGGCATCGGTTAGTTTGCCGTTGCTCTGCTCGGCGAAGTGATCGCGGACGCGAAGGATGATCTCGTCGAGCTTGACTTTCGGCGCAAAGCCGATGAGCTTTTTGATCTTGGTGAGATCGGGCACGCGGCGCGCCATGTCTTCGAAGCCCTGCTCGTAGGCCTGCTCGTACGGAATTTTCACGATCTCGGATTTGCTGTTGGTAAGAGCTTTGACGCGCTTGGCCAAATCCATGATGGTGATTTCCTCGTTGCTGCCGATGTTGAAAATTTGCCCGACCGCGCCGGGGTGGTTCATCAAGGCGCTCATCGCGCCGACGACGTCGCCGACGTAGCCGAAGCAGCGCGATTGCGTGCCGTCGCCGTAGACGCGAATCGGCTGGTGGTGCATCGCGGCTTGCACGAAGCGCGGCACGACCATGCCGTACTGCCCGGTCTGGCGCGGGCCGACGGTGTTGAACAGCCGCACCAGAACCACCGGCAGTTGCTTCTCTTTGTAATACGCCAGCGACAAAAACTCGTCGATGGCTTTGGAGCACGAGTAACTCCAGCGGCTCTTCGTGGTCGGGCCGAGAATGCGGTCGTCGTCTTCGCTGAACGGCACTTTGCTGCTTTTGCCGTAGACTTCCGAGGTCGAGGTGATGAGCACTTTTTTCTTGTAGCGGTTGGCGATTTTGAGCACGACTTCGCTGCCCAAAATGCAGCGCTCGATGACTTCCACCGGGCGGTTAACGATCAGCTCGACGCCGACCGCGGAGGCCAGATGATAAATCACATCGCATTCGCTCACCAGGCGATCCATGACCGCTTCGTTCATGATGGTTTCAATCGCAAACCGAAAATGCGGCAGCGCGCGCAGGTGGGCGATGTTTTCCATCCGGCCGGTCGACAGGTCGTCGATGATGGTGACATGCTGTCCTCGTTGCAACAGCGCTTCGGCGAGATGAGAGCCAACGAAACCGGCGCCGCCGGTAATCAACACGTTCATGCAGCTTCTCCTTTATTGATCCGAGGGTATCAATCGTTTGTTCATGCCGGCAACAACCGATGCTTGATTTTGCCGAGCTGTTTTTTAGCGTAATAAAAATATCCGAGCCCGTGCTCGATCTTGAAACTAAATTGCCGCAGCGAATCGCCCCAGAGAATTTCGGTGCGGCCGATGGCGTAGTCGTCGAGCGGGCCGTGATCGTCGAAGGGCGGCCCGCCGCAGGCGCCGCGGTAACCGGCGGCGCGCACGAATTTCTGGACGCTGGAATTGAACTGCCCGAACGGGTAGCAGAAAAATTCCACCGGCCGGCTCAAGCGCGCGGCCAGGCGCTGGCGCGAGACGCTGACTTCGGCGATCAACTCGTTGCGCGTCAGCTCGGTCATGCGCCGGTGATCGAGGCCGTGCGAGTGAAATTCCCAGCCGGCTTGCTGCATCGCCAAAATTTCCGGCCAGGCCATGAAGCTGTTCCGGCCTTCGTCGGGCTTGGCGGTGTGGTGGCGCAGCAGATTGCACGCGAGGAAAACCGTGGCCGTGAAACCGTGCCGCTGCAAAATCGGAAAAGCCCGGCTGTAGTTGCAAAAAAAGCCGTCGTCAAAGGTGATCACAATCGGCCTGAGCGGCGCCGCGGCGCCGAGACGGTAATAATCCAGCATCTGGCCGAGGTGAATCGTGGTGAAACCATGATCGGCCAGCCATTGCATTTGCTCGGCGAAATGTGGCGGCGACACGCAAAAGGCGCGGGCCGACGCCTCAGCTTCCGTGTCGATGCGGTGATAGAGCAGGACCGGAATGCGCCGGTGTCTCACACGAGCCGTTTGGCCGTTGGAGTTTTCAGGCAATGGCGACATAAGTTAAGTTTGCAAATAGCCGGAGACTTTTGCAACAAAATTTATACATGTCATGTTGGAAACATCTTTTTTGTTATTAAGCACAGTGCTGGATTCAAAAAAGATTCCTGCGGAATGACATTCTTCTCTCTCAGCAACATAAATGTTGCGCCACATTTCACGTTGTTACCGCTTCGGCTTTGCCATTGGCCGGAAGGGCGTGCGACAATTTGTTCCAGCGATTCACCCGTTTAACGGAACGGGCATAGGCGCGGCTCCAAATATAAACTTTGATCAAGATCAAATCGCCGAAGGTGCGCAACGTGTCGCGGATCGGGCGAATGCGGCTGCCGGCTGAATTGAGCCAGCGCACGGGAATTTCCTTGATTTCAATGCCAGCAAGCTGAGCCAGGCTGAGAAACTCAATATCGAAAGCAAAGCGATTGACCCGCTGCAGCCGCGACAGCACCTCGCCGATTTCGTGATGAAACGCCTTGAAGCCGCATTGTGTGTCTTTGACTTCTTCGACCACAAAGAGGCGAATGATCAAATTGGCGGCGCGGGAAATCACAATGCGATGCCACGGCTGCCGGCGCTCGACGAGATTCGGCTCGACGTAGCGCGAACCGATGAGAATGCGCCGGGGCGAAAGCAGCGGCAGAAATTTGTCAAATTCTTCGATGGGCGTCGAGTTGTCGGCGTCGGTAAACAAAATATATTCGCCGGCGGCGTTTTGAATGCCGGTTTTCACCGCGAAGCCTTTTCCGTAATTCGTCGGGTTGCGCAAAACCCGGCCGTGATTTTGCTCGTCAAAAAACGCCCGGCTCACCTCGCTGGTGCAATCACGGCTGCCGTCGTCGACGACCAGAATCTCGTGGCTGAGATTGCGGCTGAGCAAATACTCTTTGACGGCCTGCAACGTCGGGGCGATGCGGCCCTGCTCGTTATATGACGGAATGATCACCGACAAGAAACAGGGATAGGCGGTGTTGAAATTGAAACTCGGCGACAGCCGCACTTCCTTGCTGAACGTCCACAGCTTGTTGTTGAGAAAATTCCACAGCATCACGATGCCGGAGGTGATGCCCTTGCAGATGAGGTAATATCGCGGCGTCCAGGCGCTGAACAGGCGGAACTGCTCGGCCAGCAGCCACATCAGAAAAAGCGTCAAGGCCAAACCGATAACCGAGACGATCAGGAACTTGGTGTATTGCCGGACGAGATTCACGCCGTAATTTTTGAACGTCCAGTATTTGTTCAAAAAGAAACTGACGGTGTTGGCCAAAACAAATGCCCAGAAGACGGCCCACAACAGCCGGGTGTGAGCAAACTCGCGCAAAACATAAACCGATAGGAGATCGATGAGCGTGACGAGGGTGCCGATCACGCAATACCGGATAAAGGGGTGAATCTGTTTTTTTAATGAACGCAGGCTCATGGTGATTCAGATTCTCGAAACGCCTGTTAGACGATGGCGGCAAAAAAGATGCTCATCAGGATCATGATCAGCAGGGCGTTGCTGACCAGTTGAAACGTCAAAATAGAATTGATCATCTCGCCGCCTTTGGGGCCGAGCAACTGGCGGCAGGTGTTGACCACGCGCAGATACCACACGATCAAGCCGGCCAAAATCGGGATGGTACAGGCGAGGGTGACGGCGATCATCCAGGCGTGATCCTTCAACGGAATGGCCTCGCGCACGACGGTCACCGCGCCAAAACCTCCCACCGACAGGCCGAAAAAAAATACGGCTAAAATTTTAAGTATTTTTGAACTCTCCAAAATCTTCCTCGCTCAAAATGTTTTATTCACCCCGATAATTCCTGAATGACATTTTAGGCTCGATCCCTCATGCAAAGTACGGTTGATTTGCATGCGCATGAATTATCGGGGCTCGGGCGCCTTGGCGGCTTGCTCCAGGCTCTGCAAAATGGCGTCCATTTCTTGATAGGTGATGCGACGATCCTGCAACGTGGAAAAAATTTGCCGGGAAATGTTGCGGAAATCGTCGCGGCTGACTTGATTGTACTGCATGGCGTTGGTGAAATCGTCAAGCGTTTGGATGACGCGGTCGCGGTTGTTGGTCATGTAGGCGTCGGGAAAGCCGGCGAAGATGCTTTCCATGTAATCCATGAGAAAATTTTCGGCGGCGAACTCGAGAGTGGCCGCCGGATTTCGCAGGGCGAGAAAACCCAGCAAGCCGAAGAGCAAAATTACGCCGGCAAAACCGGCGAGCAGGCCTTTCCAAAAACCGCGGCGGCCGGCGAGATTTCTTTCGATCTCGAGGATTTTGATTTGCTTGACGAGCTTTTGTTGCAGCTCGCCGAGATCATTCTTGACATTGTGAGGCGTCACGCGCAATGCTCCGGGAAAATTTTTTGTGTTTTACAAAAGCAAAAAGACCAGCCAATCTTCCGCCAGCAGGGTCACGGCGCAGCGATAGGCGTTGGCGAATACCGACAAGCCAAAGGGAAATTTGAGGCGCTTGTTGACGCTGCTTTCGAGCTTTAAATATTTATAGAGCACAGAATTGATCAGCGCCGGCGGCGGCAAAACGTGGCTCGAGGTGTCGTTTTTTTTAATAATCCTTCTGAGAATGAACGCCAAGCCGAGAAAAAGATTATAACGGTAATACGCATTCACGCGGCTGAAGCCGGCGCGCTGCAAGCCATCACGGATTTCCTCGGCGGTGAACCGGTGCGCGCCATGCACGTTGATGTCATGCTGGCTGTAGAGCGCTTTGAACGCCGGCACTTGCAAAATCAACATGCCGCCGGGAGCGAGGAGCCGCCGGATGTCGCCGAGCACCGCCTCGAGCGCCGGAAAAACCTCGCGGTATAAAGAACATCCAGGCAAAGGATGATATCGAAGGCGCCGGGCCGAAACGGCATTTGCGTGGCGTCGGCTTGAACCAAAGGCCACTGAGTAATTTTTTTTGCAAATTGCAAAGGCAGCACATAAAAATCCATCCCGCAGCCTTTGATTTGTTTGAATTGCTCTTGCAAGCGCAACATCATGCCGCCGGTGCCGCAACCGATGTCAAGCAGTTTGATTTCAGCGGCGGCCGATTTTTCCTCGGCATAAAGTTCGATGCACTCTGCGACTTCATCCCGAAGACTTTTGTACCAGCAGTGCTCGCTTTCGGCATGAAACATCGCCGAGTATTCGTTGGCGCGCATGAAAATAAACTCTCCGTGTCAAATTTTCCCGAAAGCGCCCGCCCTCAGCAGCCAAAATCAATCTAAAAACGCTGCACGAGCATTTTCACATACTCGGCATCAAAGACAAACAGGCCGATGGCCCAAATGATGACAAAGCCTGCCGCCAGAGTGGCCGCGCCGGCAAATTGCCAGGTTTTCCATTTTTGCATGATTTCGGCGCGGGCGGCGAAGGCGCGGGCCGCCATAATCACGATGATCGGCAGCAGCGGCATGTGATAGCGCGGATGCGCGAAGACCAGCAAATGCATCGTCGTGTAATACGCAATAAACAGCAAGCCGAACACCTCAAGGGCGCGCCATTTGGCAAAAAAACAATTAAAACAGGCGCCAAAAATCACCAAGCTGTATCCCCCAAACACTGCGGCGATGATCATCACCAGCATGACGGCCGAAACGTTGCCATAGTAACCGGATAACACATGATTGATGACCAGCCGCTCTTGCCCCCAGAAATCAACCAAGCGGCCGAGCATGCGAATAATCGTCGCGCCGGGATTGACCAGCATGTACTCAAAGGCCATGCGTGTGGCTGTTTCGTGCTTTTCGGTTTCGCTCAAGCCGTCAAGCTCCGGCAACAAGGTTTCATAATAATAATGATCTTCTTTGCCAATCGGTTTCTCAAAGAACTGGCTGGAAGAGCGAATCAAGGGCGCCTTTTCGTTGTTGCAAACATAAAAGGTGACGCCGCCCACCGAGGAGATCAGCGTCGGCCGGTCGTTCAGAAAAGAATTGCGAACACACCACGGCAAAATCGCCAGGAGAAAACCGGCCGCTAAAACACCCGCATATTTGAAATGAAAGCTGCGCACTTTCCAAGCATAAAAGGCCAGAAAATTGATCACAATCGGGCCGGCATAAAAAAGCGTATCGCGAATCAACGCGCTAATTCCCAAGGCAGCGCCGGAGGCTAACGCCCAACCCCAGTGCGGCTGCTGCAAGCAACGCAACAGCGTCCAGCAAAACAGCGCGACAAAAAAAATGCAGCTCGTCTCGGTCAATAAGATATTGGTGTAACCGATCAGAGTCGGATAAAAAGAAAAAATGGCGGCGGCGATCAATCCGACACGCTCACCCCAGCCATCCTTTCCGAGACGATAAACCACCACCACCGTTGCCAGGCTGAATAAAATATTCACCAAGCGCGCCGGAATCAACGAGGCCTCGCCAAAAAGCCGGAAAGTTAGCGAGAGAATAAACGCAAACCCCGGCGGCCGAAAAGAAGTCAATTGCCCCTTGTACGAGAACTCATTGTGAGCAGCTAAATTTTTGGCGAGTTCGATATATTCGATCTCGTCCGGATAATAGACGCCCTGTTTTGCGCCCAGCCCCAAAACAGCCAGACGAATCACCAATGCCGCGGCGAGTAAAGCGATGAGATAACGGCGCTTCGCCGGCTCAACCGCCCTCGGCTCGTTGACACTCGCAACCGGATATTCTGCGAGCGGGGTGACAACGTGAGCCATAAAAAAACTCCTTTTGGTCAGGAGTAAGGTACAAGCGCCTACGCCCGGTTTTTCGCGAGCGAATTCCCTGGTCTAAGTGAATTGTGATTCGTCCGTGAAATTTCAGCAAAGCTCCGCCGCAAATCTTGCGGGCGAAGCCGGCAAACACTAAAGAGTTAAAGTCTCCCCTGATTGAAAAAGCCCACTGATAAAGCTTCTATCTGTGGGTTCTTCAATCAGTGGGTAAAAAATAAAACGTTTTATAACTTTTGCTCCGCAATGAGCTACTGCGACACGCGCACGCCTTTCGGCGGCTGCGGCGGGGTGCGGTCGCGGTTCGGATCGCTGCCGCGAAAAACGAATTTGATCGCATCCGCCATGATCGGGCCGTCGGTGTTGTTGTCAAAAGAAACTTGCCCGTTTTGGCCGGTGCTGAAGTAATAAGTCCCGAGCGAGTTCCAGCGGCCATAATTCTGCGATTGATCGACCACGACGGTTTTTTCGCCGCCGCTATATTTGATTTTATACTTCACATTCGTGGCTTCGCGGACATCGCCCGGCCCATTGCCCAAAAAACCGTGCCACTCGAAAACCTCATAATTGCCGGCCAGGCCGACCGTCGGGCGATAAACCGCGTAATCCGAGCCGTCGCCTTTATTTGCCATGGCGTAACCGTAAAGATTGCCGGGATCGAAATAATCGGCAAAGTAGCGGTTGCGCAGCGTGTAATAGCCGCCGCCGCTCTGATCGCCGGAATGCGGCAGATTGATCCAACGGCCCTTCAGCTCGGCCTCACTGCTGGCCGGCGAGGTGCCGTGATGCCAGTTGTCCACGATAAGGTCGGAAACAATTTCCTTGGGCGATTTCAACAAGATCGCGGATTCGCCGGTAACCGCTTCGGTGCCGCCGCTGAGCCGGGTGATCTCGCTGCCGACGCTCTCGCTGGTGAAACGGGCGCCGTTATTGACTTTGGGATCCTGGCCGCCGCGAAAATGATAATAAGGCCCGGCATAACCTGGGATTCTCGCCAAATCTCCATCCGAAATTTGCTGCGGCACACCTGTGGCGTTGAAAATCACCGCGCCTTCGTCAAAGAAACGCACCCACACGCCGCCGGCACCATCCGCGCCTTCGCGAATTTTTTGCGCCGAGATGGTTGGATAACCGAGGTCGATCTCAAACTCGTCATACCAAACCGTGTACATGTGTTCTTCGTTGACGGAGAAAGACAAATAACCGTCGCCCATCAACGTAAAGCCCAGCCAAAATCGCATGTGGCGGAAGTTGTTGCGCGGCACCGGTTCGTGGCCCGGCACGCCGTGCCCGGTCTCGCCATCGATCAGCGTTACGTGTGGCAGCGGCGCCCGGCGCATGAAATCGTGATAGGTGTCCATGTTGTAATTGACGTCGCCGAGCGAGTAAAAAATGGCCGAATGCTCTTTGAGCAAGCCATTGGTATAATCCCAGCCCCAGGTGTGCATGCCGCCGCTATTGACGAGAATCGCTTTGTCCGGCCCCATGACTTTGCGCAGATCGGCGAGAATTTTGTTGAGGCCTTTAGTAATCTGGTCGGAAATCCAATCTTCGCCGTGTTCCTTGAAATCGTTGACGCCGTTGCGATCCAAATCGATGTTGCCTTGCGCGCTATAGGGAAAATTCCACACACCGTCCGTCGCCACACCGTCGATCACCGTGAGATCGACGAAGCTCAGATGCCAATCGGCGACGATTTCATTGTAGCGCTTTCCGGCCCACCGGCCGCTGGTGGCGCGGGGGCAGAAATCGGTCATGTCCATGTAATAATCAGTTTCAAAATACAGGTTGACGAAACTGCCGTCGGAATGGCGGGCGATCCACTCGGGGGGAACCTGCGTACCGTCATAGCCGCCGGGGCCGGCGTTCCAATCGCGCGACGGCAGAATGATGATGTTGGGATTGAGGGCTTTGATCGAGCGCGCAAAATTGCCGCCCTGCTCAAAGCCGCTCGTGCCCGTGTCCAACAAATCAAAGCGGGCGTACCAATCCGGCACCGCCCCCGGCCATTGAAAACTGCCGATGCGGGGATAGCGATGATTCGGCAGGCCGTTCACACGCCGCGGCGTTTTTTTATCGGCGTAAACCGGCAATTCTTTCGACAGGATGGCGGCAGCGATGATCAACGCTCCCAAAATCAAAACACCTAGGCAGCTCCCACCTAAACGTTTGACCACAACGAATTTTTGTTTCATTATTGAGACACTCCTTAGTATCATGATGAACCAGGTCATGCAAAGCGATACACTTTTGCAGCCTCTACCCTTTTTGTATCTGCCCAGTAAAGCAAACGAACAGCGCCACTTAATTTTAGCAATCATTATGCCAGTAATGCCCATTTAGGTCAATTGGCCGGTCGCTTAAATTTTTTGTATATCAAAAACCGGTGGAATTATAGCGACCGGTCAATGAGTTTCTTAGAAGTAACATTTGACCCCGACAACCAAAGGCTCGAATCAGGCGCTGCTTTATTTCAAAACGCGCATCGCCAACATTAAATCTTGCCGGGAAAAGGCGCGGACCACCAGCAAACATAGTATATAAATTAAACCTGACAATGGCAACAAAAACCAAATCTTGACTTGAGAAAAAATTAAAATAAACCCGGCCATGAAGCCGGCGGCGACAAAAACTTTGACCGCGCCGAGCCCCAATTTCTTCCCGTCAAATTTGAGCACCTTCGGAAAGACAAAAGGCAGTTGCAAGGCGACGTAAATATGAATCGAGATCACGGCGGCCACCGCCGCGCCCATGTAACCGTACCGACCGATCAAGAACCAATTCAAAACAATGTTGGCAACCATGCTCACCGCGTTGACCAACAAATCGTAGCGTTGATTGTTGCTGGCCACCAGGGCGTAAGCAAAAATTTGCGACGCGGCATACGGCACGACCACCCAGATCAGAAGGCGCAAAACCGGAATCGCGCCGGCGTATTTGGCGCCGTAAATCAGCAAAATGATTTGATCGGCGAGCAGCGACAGCGTCAAGGCCAGCGGCAGCGTGAGCACCAGCAAAAGCTGGAGGCCTTTTTTGCACGCCAATTCAAACTGCTCGCCCGCGCCTTTGCCGGAGGAGGCGTGAAAATAATTCGAGATAATGGGAAACAGCGAGTTGACGAAACTGTCCACCACCACCAGCGCCAGCATGAGAAAGCGATAAGCTGCGCTGTACACGCCGACGTCGTCGAGCCCGCGGACTTTCGAAAGAATCGAAATGTCGACTTTCCAATAGATCGTCACACACATCATCGTCAGCGCAAAGACGCGGGCTTGCAGCAAAAGCCGGCGCGTAAAAGCCCACTCGCTGCGCACGCTGCGAGCCGAAAACGGCGCGACGTGACGATGGATGTACCAGAAATAAAAAACCGCTTTGATAAACCGGCTGGCGACAAAAATCCAAACCAGCGCGAGCAGGCCGTGGCCTTGCGCCAGCGCGAGCAAACTCAAACCGACGCGGAAAATATTTTCCAAAACCGCGCTGTAGCCGACGATGTGCAGGCGCTCGATGCCGGCCAAAACGCCTTCGCACACGTCGATGAGGCCGGCAGCGAGCAGCGACAGACTGACGATGACCGTCGCCCAGAACACCACCGCGCCGTAATCCAGCGCCGCCGTCAACGCGATCAACGCGCCGAGGCTCAAAATCGAGATCGGCAAAACCACCAGGCTGCCGTGCCACAGCGAACGCCAAATTTCGCCCGGCTGCTGCGCCACATTGCGGGTGAGCAGATTTTTCAAGCCGAACGCGGCGAAGATTTGAAAGATCGCTTGATAATTGAAGATCGTGGAATAGGCGCCGAAGCCATCGACATTCAAGAGCCGGCTGATCTGCACGACGAGGTAAAACGACAACACCGGTTGAACCGCGTTGGCAATGATCAAAACCGAGGTGTTGCGAAATAACCGGCGCAGCGTGCTCATGTCATTAATTTAACAACAAAGGACTCGCCCACTGAATTGAAAATCCCACAAAAGCATTTTTAAAATTTTAATTCAGTGGGATTTCTATTTTTGTGGGCGATAATTTTCCTGTAAAGTTTTTTAGACCTTCAAAATCATCTTTCCCGCGCGTTTTCGCGGCATGAAGCTCAGAAAAAATCGCTTCAAAGCTCGCCACTTGATGCTCGAGCGAAAACTCGCTTTCGACCGTGGCGCGGCCACGCTGCGCTAAACTCGCCCATTTTTCCGGCTCGCTAAGAGATTTCAGCAGCGCGGCTTGCAGGGCGACGCTATCGCCCGGCGGAACCAGATAACCGTTTTCGCCGTCGCGCACCACTTCCGGAATCCCGCCGATTTCGGTGGCGATCACCGGTTTTTGACAGGCCATCGCCTCGAGCAAAACGTTGGGCAGGCCCTCGGAAATCGAAGGCAACACAAAAAGGTCGATGGCATTCAGCAGTTCGGTCACGTCGTTCCGAGTTCCCAAAAGCCTGATGCGTTCGCCGAGGCTGGCTTGACGAATGCTCGTTTCCAGCTCAGCGCGCAGCGAGCCGTCGCCGGCAAAAATCGCGCGGGCGCGGGGAAATCGCTTGGCGACTTCGGCAAACGCTTCGACAAAGAAACGATGGCCTTTCGGCGGCTCCAGCCGCGCGAGAATTCCGATCAACACGTCATCGCGGGCCGCGCCAAATTCCAGGCGTTTGGCCAGCGTTTGATCGTGGCCGTTCGGATAAAATTTTTTCAAATCAACGCCGTAATGAACGACGCGAATTTTTTGTTCCGGAATGCCGCGCCGGCTCATCAAAGAACGCTTGATCTCTTCAGAAACCGGAATGATCACGTCGACGAATTGCATCGCCCATTCGTAACCAACGCGGCGCTGAAAATTGTTGTGAAAAGGATCGCCCTCGTGAGAAACGGTTTCCCACGACACCACCGCCGGCACGCCGGCCCATTTCGCCGCCGGCGGGCCGATGAGATCGGCCCACAGCAGCGTCGTCTGCACGAGGTCAATCCGGCGCTGCCGCATCAAACGAAAAAGCTGCCACAGCGGCAGCGGGTCGAAACCGAAGCGCCGCGGGAAATGAAAAATTTCAACGCCAAGCGCGCCAAACGCTTTTTCCAAAGGCCCGGCAGGCCCGACGTTGGCGACCAACACCTCAAATTTTTTCCGGTCGAGCTTGGCGATCAATTCCAACAACTTGTTCTCGGCGCCGCCCATGCGGAAACCATCTACAACTTGCAAGATCCGCAAGCGGCGAGGATTTGGATTTTCGTTCATGCGATGATTGATATTGCCGACTACGGCGCGCCACGCGGAGTCGAGGCGACGGCGCCGTTTGAAGCTTCGGATGAAATTTTAAAAACGTGAATGCCGGGGCCGATGATTTCCTTTTCATCCGGAATAAACGCTTTCACTAATTTTCCGCGTTGAAAAAGCTCGTCGTAAAAGCGCCGGTATTTTGGAATCTGAATGAAGCGGTCGTAACCGCGGGTGCTGATCATGATGTAATCAAAGCCGCTTTGCTGATAATAGTCAAACGTGGTGTCGGCCAAAGTAATTTTTTGCAAAATATAAAATCCGTTGACGTGCGCGTCACCGAGCAGATACGTCGTTTCAGGCGTCGGCACGTAGGTGTAATGCTCCTGGGCAATGCGGCTTTGCGGCGGCAGGTTTTGCTCGATCCAGGCTTTGCACAATTGCCGGGTGTCCGGGCGGGTGAGCCGGTAGCTGTTTTCGGCGCTTTGCAAAATTTGCGGAACGACCAGCGAGACGCTCGCGGCCACACAGGCGGCTTGGATCAATCGTTGCCGGGGTATCCGGCGCGCGATCACGGCAAAAATCTCAGCCACGAAAACACCGGCAAAAATGGCCAAAAATGGCAGCAAGGGAATGATCCAGCGGGAAAATTGCGCCGCCGCCAAGCCGGCAATAAAAAAATAAATCGCAAAAAAAGACAGCGGAATCCAGGCTTTTTTATTTTTTTCAAAGAGCAGCCAGACGATTCCTCCCAACGCGCAGATTTCGATCAGCGCATTCATGCCCACTTCGCGCATCGGGCCGGCGATATACCACCACAGGCCGGCGAGCATCGATTGTTTTACGGCGCCGGCATGTGGCGTGCTCACTTCATAAACCAAATCATGAAAAGCCTTTTTAAAATCAAGAAAAAAATACGGCGTGGTGACGGCGAAGGCGGCGAAAATACTCAAGCCTCCCAGCATGACCTGGCGATCAAAAAGAAAAGAGCGGAGAAAAACCATCATCCGGCGCAGAGGGCTGGTTTGTTCTTCGGCGCGATTGGAAAAGGCCTCGAATTTAGCCAACAAAAACGCGAAAAACACTGTGGCGATAACCGCGCCGGTGGGATATTTGGCGGCCAACGCCAAGCCGGCGCACGCCCCGGCGGCGAGATAATGCCGGCGTTCTTTGCTTTCGAGCAAGCGCAAACAATAAAAAACGGCCAGCAACACAAAGAACGTCGACATGATATCGATGCGAACGTATTTCGAATGCTCGACGTGCAGCGGCGACGTCGCGAGAAACAGCGCAGCGATGAGGCCGGCCGCGCTGTTTTTTACGCGCGCCGCGATTTTATACACGAGGTAGATCGACGCCGTTCCCAAAATCACTTCCGTCACGCGGCCGGTGAGATAAAAAATGCTCGGATGAAACCGATAATACTCCACGAAAGCCGCCACATCGGAAAAGACGCCCAGCACGCGCCCGGCAACATAAATGACACCATAACAAAAAAAGAGAAAATACATGAAGACGTTGCCGGGATTGCCGAACCAATGCGGATTCAAGTCGCCGGTTCCAAAGTGCATCGCAATGCGGACAAAAGTCGGCTCATCCGGATGCAGCAGCAGCGGCAGGCCGTACGTCACGCCCCAAAGACGCAAGGCAAAACCGCCCAGCACGATGAGGAAAAGAGCAAAGCCGGGCGACGCGATGATCTCGTTAATTTGTTGTTGACCAGCTTTCATGCACGTTTCTTGGAATGTTGCCGGCGTTGAAGAACGTCTTCAAAAATCTCAATCATTTTTTTGGCGTTGTTGTCCCAATTCCATTTTTGCTCGATATCGCGCCGGGCTTGCGCGCCGACGCGCAGCCGGGCTTCGGGCGAATCGACCAACGTCCCGATTTTTTCCCGCAGCTTGCCGTTTTGGTCGGGATCGAAGAGAAAACCGTTGACGCCGTCTTCAATGATTTCCCCCACCTGGCCGACGTCCGTCGCCAGCACGGTTTTGCCGGCGGACATGTATTCAAAAATTTTCATCGACGAGGCGTACCAGAAATCGAGCTTGGGATACGGCGCCAGCACGACGTCCATGCACGACAGATAACGCGGCACCTCGCTGTGCGGCACGGTGCCGGGCAAAATCACGCGATCGGCGTGATCGCCGGTTTGAAGCTGCTCGCGAAAAAATTCCTGATTTTTGCCGCCGCCGACCATCATCAAACAAACATTTGGCCGCGTTTGCAAAATGTGCCGCGCGGCGTCCGTCAAGCTCTCGATGCCGCTCCAGCCGACCAGAGAGCCGATCCAGCCGACGACGGTTTTATTCGCGATACCGTATTTTTCAGCCAGCTCGCGATCTTTCGGCGCCGGGCGAAATTTTTGCGGATCAGCGGCATTGGCGATGACATGCATCTTCCCGGCGGGAATGCCGGCCTCGATATAATATTTTTTCAACACGTTGGAAATGACGATGACGGCGTCGGCGGCGCGGAGATTGGCAAGCTCGATGCGAGTGGGCAAGGGGCCGAGATGCAGGTAATCTTTGCCATAAAACGTCACGTGTTCGTAAGCCGGCGGGCAATCGGCCTCGACGACCAGCGGCAGATTGAGCCAGCGCGACAGCCACAAGCCGGAGAAATAATACAACTCCAGGCGATTGAACAGAACATCGGGTTTTTGCCGGTTGAGGATAAAATATTCCTGCCACAGATGCGGCAGGTTGCGAGCGAGCCGCTTCGGCTCGTGCAAGTAACGCTGCAGCTTCGGTTTCAAACCGGCGCGAATTTTGTCAGAGAGCGACGGTTGCGCGTTCGGCTGCGGCGAGCGCCATTCCAAATGCGCCGTGTGTCCGGCGCGATTGAGCGCCGCGATAAATTCCCTGGCCTTGATCGCCGAGCCGGCCGAGATGCCGTCGATGTCCCAGAGATAATTGAAATAGGTGATAACCAAAATGTTGCTCGAACAATTTTAAATTTTAAATTGAAAATGTTCAATTTAAAATTTCTACTCCTGACCTTGCCCCTTGACCAAAAACGGCCCGAGCGCGAGATAATCCAAATGCCCAAGCTGAAAGGCGCGAATCGCGTCATCCGGCGTGCAGACAATCGGTTCTTCGTGCATGTTGAAACTGGTATTGATCACGCTCGGAATGCCGGTGCGCTTGAAATACTCTTTGACAATGCGGTAATAGCCTGAATTAGTTTGCTCGTCGATCAATTGCGGCCGCGCCGTGTTGTCGACGTGCACCGCTGCCGGCGAAACCGAACGCATGAACTCCGTGCAATCAAACGTGATGGTCATGAATTTGGCCGGATATTCCGCGCCGCGCAAATTTTTGTAGCAGCGATGCGCCTCTTCCGCCAGCGTCACCGGCGCGAACGGCATGAACTCGGTGCGCTTGAGGCGATCATTGAGCCATTTGTTCACGGCCGGATCGGTGGCCGGATACATAATGGTGCGATTGCCCAGCGCGCGCGGGCCGTATTCCATCGCGCCGTCGCAGCGCGCCACCACTTTGCCCTTCGTCAACAGCTCGGCGACTTTGGTTGAAATATCCTGGTGATATTCAAACTCGACGCCGCGCCGGCGCAATGCTTCTTCCATTTCTTTATCCGAGTACGCCGGGCCGAGATAAGCGTGCGGCAGATCGCTGCCGGTCGAACCGTTTTGATTGATGTCGTAATACAACGCGCCGCCGGCGCAGACGCCGCCGTCGCCCATGTTCGGAAAAATAAAAACGCGGTTCACACCCGGCACTTCAAACACGCGCTGATTCAATTTCACATTCGCAAAAATGCCGCCGGCCAAACACACATCTTCCACTTTGTAACGCTCTAGGGCATTGTGCACCAACTGCGTCACGACTTCCTCGAAGCGGCGCTGAAACGCGGCGGCAATGTCTTCGCGGTTGTGGTTGGCGATCAGCTCGCGCATCAAACAGTTTTGGCCGAAAGGAAATTTCTTGTGCCAGAGCCTGCCCATCATGTTCGGCGCATGCACCTCCAGGCCGTCGCAGCTCAACAAACCTTTGATGCGATCATAAACCGGCGAGGCTGGATCGCCAAACGCGGCGAGTCCGAGAATTTTGCCCTCGTGCCGGCCGCCGCGAAATCCCAGCCAGTTGGTCAAGCTTTGATAATAGTGTCCGAGCGAGTTCGGATAATAACTGCGATGCACCGGCGTCAATTTTTTGCCCTCGCCGATGCAGACCATCGTCGAAACGAAATCGCCCCAGGCATCGGCGGTGATCACCAGCGCCTTTTTGAAGCCGCTGGTGTAGTAGCTCGAGGCCGCGTGCGTGAGATGATGCTCGACACGATGCAACTGCGCCTGCGGAAACATCTCGCGCAGTTGTTTTTCATATCGGCGATAGAGAACCGTCATGCGCGGATAGGTTTTCCACAGCAAGGCGCCGGACATCACCAACTGCCGGGCGCGGTCGCCCAGCGTGGCTTCGCCGTTGACGCCGGCAAAAACGCTTTGCGGATATTTCGGAAAAATGTTTTTGAGAATGTCTTCGCCTTTGCGCAGCTCCGGAATGACCACGTGTTTGATCGCTTCCTGTTTCAAACCGGCAACCTCGAGCACGGCTTGGATTGAGCGCGTCGGAAATTGCGTGTCCATTTTAACCCGCGACAATCGCTCTTCGCTGATGGCGGCGAGCATACGCCCGTCTTTGACGATGACGGCGCCGGTATCGTGACCTTGTGTGATGGATAAGACAGCCATGTTGACTCCACTCGTCTGATCAAGCTATTGGTTCGTGCAAATAAACTTTTATGCGCGTTAAAAAAATTATTCATCTTGTAAGAATTTAGCCGTTTGAAGTTTTCGCCCACTGAATTGGCTGCGCCCGTAGGGAAATCCCACTGAATTAAATTCAAAAAGCTTAATTTCTGTGGGATTCCTATTTCTGTGAGCGCCTTTTTTTAGTCTGGCTTCTTATAGCTAAACTTTTGCTTCATCTTTAACATTTACTTGACAACGCCCTGCGCTGCGTACTGCCGGGCGCAGATTTTACACGCTAAAACATGTTCTCGGCGGATTTCGGATCGAACGTCGTAGCCGGGCGTTTCTCCCAATAGGTGGCGGCGTTTTTATCCCAGCGTTGATTGAGCAGATCCTTGCCGAGAAGCTTGGCCGCCAGCCCCATCGGCGTAAACATGCCGAAATAAAGAATCGTTAGAATGACGCGGGTCATGATGAACCCCATGACCACGGCGAACGACATCCAGATTTTGTAAATCGGTTTTAACAAAATCGGCGCGATCAATCCCAGCAACGCGAAACCGCCGCCAACGTAGGCAAAATACGGAAAGCTCGGCCTTTGCTTCCAGAAAAGAAAGCCGGCGATTATCAGCAAAAAAATACCGATGGTCAAACCGAATTTGCGGACTTCCGGGGTTGTCGTTTTGATTGATTTGATTTCTTCACGTATCATAAATCACCGGTTGCTTGTTGCTGGTTGCTGGTTGCTCGTAGCTTGTTGCTTGAAATGTGAACACCAGCAATCAGCATCCAGTTAATCCAACTCGAACTCTTTTTGCCAATCGACATCATTCTCCAACGCCTTCTGCTCCTTTTTATCGAGCAGATAATTGCCCATGATCAAATAATCCATGTTCGTGCGCATGAAGCAGGTGAACGCCTGCTCCGGCGCGCAGACGATCGGCTCGCCGCGGACGTTGAACGAGGTGTTGATGATCACCGGGCAGCCGGTCTGATCGCGAAATGCTTTGATCATCGCGTGATAAAGCGGGTGATCATTCTGGTGCACGGTTTGAATCCGCGCCGAGTGATCGACGTGCGTGATCGCGGGAACCGTCGAGCGCACGATTTTCAATTTGTCGATGCCCCAGGCGCCATTCTCAATGTGGCCGGTGCGCCATTTTTCCAAAACCGGCGCCACCAAAAGCATGTACGGACTTTCGCGGTCGAGCTGGAAATAATCCGCAACATTTTCGGCGAGAACCGAGGGCGCAAACGGCCGGAAACTCTCGCGGAATTTGATTTTCAAATTCATCACCGATTGCATGTTCGGCGAGCGGGCGTCGCCGATGATGCTGCGGCTGCCGAGGGCGCGCGGGCCAAATTCCATGCGACCTTGAAACCAACCGATCACATTTTCCTGCGCGATCAAATTGGCGATGGTCGTGGCAATTTCGGCGTCGGCGAGTTTTTTGAAGGGAATACTCTGCGATTGCAAAAACGCCTCGATTTCGGCATTGCTGAATGCCGGCCCGAGATAAGAGCCGTGTTGAAAATCGCGGCGATTCTGGCGCACTTCGCGTTTGTTGCCGAGATAACGATGCCAGGTGTACAACGCGGCGCCCAAAGCCCCGCCGGCATCGCCGGCCGCGGGTTGAATCCAAATATCTTCAAACGGCCCCTCGCGGAGAATGCGGCCATTGCCGACGCAATTGAGCGCCACGCCGCCGGCGAGCACGAGGTGTTTCATCTTCGTTTCTTTGTGCACGTGCCGCGCCATGCGCAACATGATTTCTTCCGTCACTTCTTGAACCGAGCGCGCCAAATCCATCTCACGCTGCGTCAATTTCGATTCCGGCCGGCGCGCCGGGCCGCCGAAGAGTTGGGCGAAGCGCGCGTTGGTCATGGTCAAACCGGCGCAGTAATCGAAATATTTCATGTTCATTTTAAACGAGCCGTCTTCTTTCAGATCGATCAGCTCGTTCATGATGACATCGACATATTTCGGCTCGCCATACGGCGCCAGGCCCATGACTTTGTATTCGCCGGAATTGACTTTGAAGCCGGTGAAGTAGGTAAAGGCTGAATACAACAAGCCGAGCGAGTGCGGAAATTTCAGCTCGGCGAGCAGCTCGATTTGATTGTCGCGGCCGAGGCCATAGCTGGAAGTGCACCATTCGCCGACGCCATCGATAGTGAGAATGGCCGCTTCTTGATACGGCGACGGATAAAAAGCCGAGGCGGCATGAGACTCATGATGCTCCGGGAAAATGATTTTGCCGTCGAACTTAAGCTCGTTTTTGATGTGCTCTTTCATCCAGAGCTTGCTCTTCAACCACAGCGGCATGGCCATGATGAATGATTTCAATCCGCGCGGCGCGTAAGCCAAATTTGTGATCAACAGGCGTTCAAATTTAATGAAGGGCTTGTCATAAAAGGCGACGTAATCCAGCTTCGAAGCGTCGATCTGCCCTTCGCGCAGGCAATAGCTGACGGCGTTGGCCGGAAAATTGAAATCGTGTTTCTTGCGGGTAAAGCGCTCTTCCTGGGCGGCGGCGATGATCTCGCCGTCGCGCACCAAGCACGCCGCGCTGTCATGATAAAAAGCGGAAATACCGAGAATGTTCATAAACTCGCACTTGACAAAAAGTTTGCTTTATACTTTTGAAGGTGATTGGCCAGCACGCGCGCAACCAATTCATGGCCTTCATAATTCCAATGCGTCCATTGCAGGTTCCGTCCGGCTTTTTGATACTCTTCCACGAAAAATCTTTGCAAGCCAAGAAAATCAATGTCATTCTGCCGGGCGAACGCGGCCAGGGTGTCTTCAAAAAAATACTGATCAAACGTCGGGTCGATGGCGCGCAATTCGTTTTCACGTTCGGGATGATACGCCGCGAGATTGATGCACACCAACAAGAATTTCGCCGGCATTTGCCGGCAAGTCGCGTCAATTTTTTTGAGAATCGCTTGATTGAGCGCGAATGCTTTTTGATAACCCGAATCGGGATTGGCCGTCGCCAGGCTGAGCGCGCCATCAAGGCGCCTGGCAACCGGCGCCGACGATGGAGCGGCCGCTTGCGCGGCTTCTTGAGCTGCCGCAGCCTGCTTTTGAAACGCCAGGTCTTGTTGCAACAGATTGACGCGCTCGATCACCAGCGAAAATAAAGCCGAATGCTGTTTGAGGCCGTTGATCGCATTTCTGGCTTTGAAATCCTTCGAGTGAACGAACGAAAAATCCGGCGTCAGCTCGCCATCAGGCGACATCTCAAAAAACGGCCGCATCGGGTTGGAATCGAATTCCCGATACACATCTCTGGGGTCGTTTTCCGGAAAGAAAAACAGAACGACCAGGTCAGGAGAGAATTTAGCGACATCCCGCTCAAGAATCAAGAACTCTTCGGTGGTGGTGAAACCGGAGCGGCCAAAATTCATCAGCTCGAAACGCTGCGGTGATTCGTGATTGAGCGCGGCTTCGGCGAGTCGAATGAAAGTGCGTTCCTCTTCAACTTGAAACGCTTCGACAAAACTGTCGCCCAACACCGCGATGCGAAACGTATTCGGCGCTTTGGCGAGGGTCCAATCGCGGTCGCGCCAGCCGAAGTTGTTGATTCGTCCTGAAATCGGATGATCGTTTTCGCGCCCAAACCAATACTCGGCGCCGGGGGTGTAGCGATAGGCTATCACGGTGTCCGGCTCCGACCACGAAACTCTCGCGCCCCAAAAATGATAGCGCCGCAGCAGCAATTCCAGGATGATCAAAGCCACCAGAACCACGGCCAGCGCGAGACTGCTGTTGAGCAGGAACGATTTGATTTTCTTTGTTGCGTTACTCATACCCTCACGGCGTTGATGAAATGCCGGTTTGACTTTATTAAACCCTGCTTTTAAACTGTCCAAAAACCCTATGAATACTGGGTAAAATGACATTTCTTGAAAATTTTTTTCGCACAAAATTAACAGCTAAGAGTTGAGCCAAGTTTTTAGACAAGCTGAAAATCGGAGTCCTTCGAGCTGCCCCACTGATTGAAGGATCCCGTTGATAAAATTTTAATCTGCGGGCTTTTTCAATCTGTGGGTAAAAGAATTTTAGAATTTTTTTAACTTTTGCTGCGAAACTGACTACTCGTTTTATTCTGATGATTCCGGCTTGTTCGGGTTATGCTGCCAGTTGCCGATAGACTTCATAAATCTTTTGATAATGCACTTCCGGATCGAATTCGCGCTCGGCGGTGGCGCGGGCGGCGCGGCCCATCGCGCGCAGTTGATTCTCGCCGGCGTTCAACATGTCGTTGATGACGCGGCTGAGGCCGTCGGCGTTTTTCGGCGCGAACAAGCGGCCGTTGACGCCGTCTTCGATCAGCTCCGGCATGCCGCCGAGGGTGGTGGCGATCACCGGACGGCCCATCGAGAACGATTCATAAATCACCAACGGCGAGTTGTCGTACCATTCACTCGGCACGACGACAAACTTGGCGCGCGAGACGAGACGCGTCAAATCCTGGCCGGATTTCGATCCGGCAAAAACCACATTGGATAATTTATGGGCAGCCGCAAAATTTTCCAGCTCGGTTCGCTGCGGGCCTTCGCCGATGATGAGGAGCTTGGAACGCGAGACGTTTTGCATCGCCCGCAGCAGCGTAAGAATGCCCTTCTCCTCGGACAAACGGCCGTAATAAACAAAATAATCTTCAAAAATATCAGAGAACGGATAATCTTCCAGCTTAATGGTATAAAATTGATGCCAGATGCGTTCTGAGCTGACGCCGCTCTCGCGCAGCTTGCCGCCAAGAAAGCGGCTGGGAACGTGAAACAAGCGGATGAGATCGTAGACACTCATCCATTTGTGCAAATACGATTCAAACGCAATCAGCGCGCTGGCGGCGGCTGAGTCTTTATGGCAACGCTCGAGCACGGCATGATAATAATTTCCCGTCACACATTTTTCACACAAGCGATTTTCCCGCATTACCAGCAGACGATAGCTGGGGCAAACCAGTTTGTACTGATGGCAGGTTTGCAAAACGGGAATGCCGTAGCGTTCGAGCGCGTGCAAGATCGAAGGCGACAGTTGATGGTCGATCATGTGCAGATGCGCGACGTCCGGTTTGAAGCGCTCGATGAGTTTCGTGATGGCGGCTTTGGCCTCCGGCGAATACAAGACGCGGCTGATGATTTTCGGGGCCTGCGCCAATTTTTGCAAAGCGCTGTGGCCGTTGAACTCGATGTTGCTGACAAAATGCTCGGCCCACTCGCTGGGAAAATTGTCCGGATGCTGCATCGAAAACGGCGCGACTTGATGGCCGTGACGCTCCAAGATGCTTTTCAGCTCGAAGAAATAGCGCTCGGCGCCGCCTTTGATGAAAAAATATTTGTCGACCATCAAGATTTTCACAGACTTCTCCGAATCAGCGCGAAAAATTCGTATTGGGAAAGCCCGGCTTGGCGCGAGGCGAAACGCTTCGGCCATTGGCCGGCGGCGCTGAGGCCGATGGCGCCGCCCCCATGCTCTTTTCCGCCTCCTGTTTCGCCAGGATGGTTTCCCGTTTTTTGCGCAGCAGCGCGTGCTGCACGGCAGCGCGATGGCGGCGCTCCATCAATTCGCCGGCGAAGACAGTGCCGGGGATCAGAAACATCATCATGACGGTTTGATCGTAAATAATATCCGGACTGGCGATAAACGAAATCGACAACGCGGAAATCGCCATGAAACCGCCGACCGCCAAATTCAAAACAAATTTGTTGTTGGAACGAAACAGCTTGCCACAGATAATCAGAAATTGGATCAGCACAAAAACAAACGCCAAGCCGCCCGGCACGCCGTTTTCAGCCAGAGCCAGCAGGTAACTGTTATGCACCCGCTCGGCAAGCAACGACGTCGGGTATTCCGGAATGGGCACGACGTAGTTGGCGGAAAGCAATTCATAATTGCCCGTGCCGGTGCCGAAAAGCAGATTGTCCTGGATCAATCGCAGCGCCACTTCGCCGAGATAAACCCGGGTCATGGCGGCGGTTTTGCGTTGCTCGCCGAATTGCAACTCGATTTTTTCAACGTATTTGACCGCAAAGGCCAGAACACAAACTATTCCCACGGCGATGGGCCATTTGACCTTGGGGCGCAGCTTGCTTTTGAAGAAGGTGAAAAGCAGCATCAAGATGACGACGACAACGAAACTTAACCACGGGCCGCGCGCCAGGGTTGAGTAAAGCGTCAGCAGGCCGGCTCCAGTCAAAAAAGCATAGACATGGGTCTCCGATCTTTTGGGCGGCTTGTAAAAAATCAGCAGGCGCATCAATATCGGCAAAATCATGATCAAATAGTTGCCGAAGTAGCTCGGCACGTAGAATGTGCCGTAGGCGCGCCACCATTCCGGCCGCCACTCGCGCTCGCCAAGAAAAGCCAGGCCCGCCGGGCCAATACGCCATTGATGCAAGCCGATGTAAACTTCAACCGCAAAACCGCCGAGAATGCAAAACAAAAACGTCCGCAGATCTTTTTCGGTTTTGATGAAATTGGCCACGCAAACAAAAATCAGGTACCCGCGCACCCACTTGCTGATCTCGGCCAAGCCCCATCCCGGCTCGATCGCCCGGGACGTCGTCACGCCCATCCACAAAATCCACAGCAGGACTGAAGGCGTCAGTTCTTTGAAGAAAAACCGCACGCGCTGGCCGGTGATCAGGGCGAAGGCCAGGACGCCCATCAACGGCAGATCGACGAGCAAGAGGCCGGTGTACTGATAAAAAATCCAACCGACCGGGAAAATATAGAAGAACGCCATCAGCATCATCAGCGTGCGAACCGGATTGCGGCTCATCAATGCGGCGACGGCGCTGGCCAACCCGGCGACGGCAAAAAAGATCAGCTTGGAGCTCATCTTCGTTCCCTCGGAAGATCAAGTTCAGCCCGGCTCGGCTCTGGGCGCTCAAACATGATGGAACTTTCTTTTTGCGAACGTTTTTCCAACAGCCAAATAAGGCCCGCCGCCGCGGCGATGCTGAGCAGCGGCAGCAGAGGCATGCGATAACGCGCGACGGCGAGCGTCGCAGCGTGAATCAGCGTGTAATAACCAACGAAGAGCAGCGCAAATTTCGCCAGGCGTTCTTGCCGATTGCAGCGGCACAATCCGATGCCGGCGAGCAGCAAGAGCGCATAATGCGTCGCCGCCAAGCCGCCGAACACGAGCCAATTTGCCTGTCGCGCCGCGCCATGCGGAATGTCTTCATAAACCCGCAGCCAGTAGCGGAAAATTTTGCGGATGAAGAGCCAGGCATGCGGCGCCGGATCCGCCTGAATTTTTTTCCAGACGTCTTGCATTAAAATCCGGTCGCGCGCGATCAGATCGACGTCGCCGGCTATTTCGCGCAGTTTGGCTTGCGTTTGCTGATAGCGATATTCGCCGTCAAATTCGAGGTAATTGCCGGTCCAAAATACGTCGCCGGATCCTGCGGCGACCGGCAAGAAGATGCGAAAATGATAATAGTTTCTTGCGGTCCACGGCGCCATCATCAGGATCATGCCTAAAATAAAAAAAGCCCACCGTCGCAGCCACAACCACCTCTGAGCCGCCAGCATCACGGCGCCCAGCGCAAAAAGCGGAAAGTATAGTATCGTGCTGCGGCAGAGCGCCGTCAAGCCAAAGAACAAGCCGCTGAGAAAAAAATAGCTCCATTTTCCCGATGATATAGCGCGGGCGAGACTCAGCAGCGACAGCGTCAATAAAAAGATAAAAAAAATTTCCGTATAAATAAAGGCGGTGATTCCAACCAGCTCGGGATGCAAGGCCGTGATCAGCGCCGCCAGCAAAGCCACAACCGGACGACCGAAGTGCAATGCGAGAAAATAAACCAGCACCGCTGTTGAGGCGCCGAGGATGGCTTGAATGAATTTTACCGCCAATAAATTTTCACCGCCGATTTTGAAAATAGCCGCCAGGAAAAACGGATATCCCGGCGCGACGTAGGCGGAGGGCTTGCGCCACATGGAAAAGCTGCCGGACTCCGCGACGTTTCTGGCCAGTTGCAGATAATTCTGCGCATCCATGATCGCGGGATCGCCGAGCTGCGGCATGGCCAAAATCAGCAACACACGCGCCGCCAGGCCGATGCCGAAAATGACGCCGATGACGGCGCCGCGCGGCCAGGCTTCCAGTTTGGCGATCACCGTCGAGCCATTCATGACGACGCGCCTGCGCCTTGACGTATGGTTTGCATTTCTTCCCGCATCAAGCCAATCTCCTGGGCGAGCGTTTTGTTTTGCTCGGTGAGCCGGGAGACGACGACGGTGAAGTGCAAGAACATGGCCATGGCGAAAAAGGCGGCGATGATGAACAAGGCCGACGGCGCATAATAGACGCCCAGAAATCCGGCGGTTTTTTCCAGCAGGCCGCGCCACAACGACAGCACGATCAACACGACGGCGGCGCTAAACCACAGGAGCGAGTACTTTTCCTGCATTTTCCTCTTGCGGATCAGCTCGAAGATAAATGCGGTGATGGCCAGACTCCCGACGACGGCGAAGATTTGAATGCGAAAGCTCATGCTAATTTAGTTTTTGCATTTCATTGTGAGATCCGAAAACCGCTCGGCGGCACGGGCGGCGAATCCGGCGGAATGTAGGTTCCGTCTTCATTATAAACCCAATTGTTGAAATCATAGACGATTTTTTTTCCGCGCCGTGAAACCGTCATCACCTTGTTGCTCCAATCGACAAACTTCCGTTCGTCATTGCGGCCGACATGGCCCTCCCAGGCTTCCAGCCGGTCAAACGGCAGTTTCGTGAAATCCGGGCCATAATCGACGTAGCCTCGGTCAATCCTCACGCCTTTGCTGGTTTTATAATAAGTGCCGCCCAGTTCGGCGCGGGTTTTGATGGCCGATTTGAAATCGTCGTAGCTCGAATAATCCGCGCCAATCGTGCAAACTTCCAGCGCGCTCGAGCTTCGTAACATCACGGCTATCGCAACCTTGCCTTTGCGAAAAAATTGCCAGCCCGATTCATTACTCTGCTCGTCCCAAGCAGAACGGCCCAGCCATTGATAAAGCGAGCCATTGCCATCGATGAACAACGCATTGCGATGCTGATAAGCATTGACGCCCAGAACGAAGGCTTCGTTGCCCGGCGCCGACCAACTGCACAAATTCGAAGGCAGGGTTTGGTCGTTGATGAAAATCTTGAACGGCCCGGTTTCAACCTTGATGTTCAATTCCCAGCCGGTGCCGAAATTGGTGCCGCCGAGATTATAATTTTTTGTGACGTAGTCATAACGCATGGCTTGCGGCAAAACCGAATACCAATTTTTCCCTCCCAAAGACGGCACGTGACCGCGGATGATCCGGTAATAATCATCGCCTTCGGCGCCGTTTGGGCTGTTGATCTCATCGACAATGTCCACCAGCATTTGCGGTTGGCGATAGCTCGTCACATAGAACTCGGTAAAGCCGATTTTGCGCGTGAGGTGATCGATGGCCTCCGGCGCGATGTTGTAAAAGATCGAAAACGGAAACGAATCCTGGCCGCCGCACTCATAAGCGCGATAGTGGCGGCCATGGCCGCCGGCGACGTGATTGGCGCTGAATCCGATGGCGTAATTCAACATCAGCCAATCCAGCAGCAGCTTGGCTTTGTTTTTCAAAGCCGGGTCCGGGCTGAAATCATAAAGCAGCGCGAAGGCATGCACTTGCGCCGCATAATATTCCGACGGCGACAAATCCTCTTCGCTGCCCTTCGCCAGCGTTTCGTCGATGGTTCGATGCAGATAATCCGCGTAAAGGGTTTTGGCGTCATACGAACGCCCGCCTTCGTAACGGCGGCCGTTATACGTAAATCCCGGCGGGCAGCTATACTCAGGATCCGGCGGCGGATAGGTGATCTGCCCCAAATTTTCCACCCGCGCCGCGTACAAATACGCCGTCACCAAATAACGGAACTGATAATTCGCCACGCCGCACCAAACGCCGGGACTCGTCGCCACGCCGCGCAACTGTTTTTTTATATTTAGCGCATCGGCGTCGCTGATGACTTTCTTGCCGTAATAATATTGCAGCAAAATCCGGCTGGCGACGACGGTTGTGGGATGATCGCCGGTCCACCAGCAATTTTCCCATCCTAAAAAACTGTCTGGACAATCCGCATCCGAAGCAAGATAATTGATTTCTTCGCTGATCCGCGCCCGGTTTCCCGGCAAATCCGGCCGCTCGAGCCACGCCCACAGCGGCTGCCGCATCGAGTGGGGAAACCAGCGCGACCAAAATTCGCCTTGATCATCGAGATAAGCGCGCTTTCGTTCTTCAAATGTGGCGCCGGCAAACTGCGCCCGACTGTCTACAACCGTAAGGCTTTGCGCGAGCGCCAACATCATCAATACGCAGATCGCATTCCTTCGCATAACGTTCTCCTTAAAATTTAAAAATGCACCAAACTTTTCGTGTGGCATAATTGACTCATCCGGCCATGATTGGCATAAAAATCGCATATAGCAAAGGATGAGCCAGCAACCCCAAGCGCTCTAAATCACCTTGTCGATGCAAGTTAGCGATTTGAGGCGGCGGCTTCAAGAGTTCTTGTGATTACGCAGTTGAACCTGCGTTACAAAAACGTCTGTCAAAGAACGCTTATTCCACTCTGACCCCGACTTTGGCTACGCCCGTCGGGGGGTAAGATTTAAACACATCCATGACGATGGCCAGCAGAACTTTCACCATGTAGTAAATCGCGCGGAGCGAGTTGATGGATGACTCGCCGGAAGCCCGCGGGCGCATCTCGACGGCCAATTCTTTCAAACGAAAGCCGTTGCGGCCGAGCATCACCACTGCCTCCGGCTCCGGATAATCGCTGGGATAGATGGTGCGGAGAAATTCAATGGCGCGGCGATTGAAAGCGCGAAATCCGGAGGTGTTGTCGGTAATGCGCTGGCCGATCAAAATGGAATTCACCATGGTGAAAATCATCATGCCGGCGCGGCGCATCAACGGCGTGCGATAGTTGCTTGAGCCGATATAGCGGGAGCCGATGGCGACATCAGCCTCCCGGCGCTGCAACGGCGCCAGCAGCAGCGGAATTTCCGAGGGCACGTGCTGGCCGTCGCCATCAATTTGAATGGCCACGTCATAGCCTTGACGATAAGCGAATTTGAGGCCGGTTTGCACGGCGCCACCGATGCCAAGATTGAACGGCAGCGTGATCACCCGCGCGCCGCGTGAACGGGCAATCGCGCCCGTGCGATCGTGCGAGCCATCGTCGATGACCACGACGTCCAGCCCCAAGCCCGCGCCTAAAATATCATCCACCACTTGCCCGATATTTTTTTCCTCATTAAACGCCGGCACAATCACCAATCGCTTGCTAAATTCCTCAACTAAAGTCATAGGGATATCGCCACAGCACAAACAGAAGTGCCAAAAGGTCGTCTTATCAGCCTGCCCAAGAGCTCTTCTTCCCGAGCAAAAATCGAGAACAGGCTATTGATCAGTCCGGGATTGCTGATAGTAAGATCTGATTTCGCCATTATCACATTAGCTCTTTTCCGGCGAAAGAAACGGCGAAGAAGGGCCATTGCCGGCAGGAACATCATGCAGCGATATTCCATTCTTGCCACCCGGAATCCGGCTCGAACCAGCTTTTTTTCGAGCATCGAAGCGGTGTAACGGCGCTGCGTCGACACGGCCTGATCATGCTCGCCTCTAAGCCATTCATACGCGGGCAAATTTAAAATGAGAGCGCCTCCTCGTCTGAGAACGCGCTTGATTTCCAGCAAGGCCGCCTCCTCTTGTTTTTCGCTGAGAAGATTCAACACATCCAAACTGATGATGCCATCGAAGCGGCCCGAAACGAACGGTAGCGTCTCTGCGGAGGCGCAACAAAGCCTGCCTTTGATATCCTCGCGGCGCGAAGCGAATTGAAGTCCTGAAACCGACAAATCAATGCCCAGCGGGCGATACCCTAAAAATTTAAGCAGCGCCAAATTCGCTCCGGTGCCACAACCAATATCCAAAATGCAACCTTGCGGAGAAATATGCGAGTGAACCACGGCCTGAAGCCAGACCCGCAAAGCGCGATACCACCAATGTGTATTTTCAACCTGGAACATGACTTGATATTCATCCGGCAGCATCAGAGTGGATTGATGCCTCACGATCTCTTCTTGCGGCGGCACCATGTTTGGCTCCACAGCATTGGTCAAAAATTTTGATTGAGCTGACAATTCTCTCACTCACAGTTGATAAAATTCTCGAATGTTCGCCGCGATGGATTCTATTTCTTCTTCGCGCATTTCGGGATAAAATGGCAGCGAAACAATTTCTCTCGCCGCGTTTTCCGCCTCCGGCAGCGAACCGGCGGGAATGTTCAAATCGCGATAGGCTTCCTGCAAATGCACCGGCACCGGATAGTGAATGATCGTCTGAATTCCGCGCTCAGCCAAAAACGAGCAGAGCTGGTCACGCCGCGGCGTGCGGATTACATATAAATGAAAGACGTGATTGCCCCACGCGGCAACTTTCGGCAAAGTTATTGGCAAGTCTTGCAGAAGCCGGTCAAACTTCTTCGCCAACTCCCAGCGGCTCGCGTTCCAATTGTCAAGATAAACGAGTTTGGCGCGCAGCGCCGCGGCTTGCATTTCATCGAGCCGGCTGTTGAAACCTTTTGTCGCGTGATAGTAACGTTTGGTCTGGCCGTAATTGCGCAGCAAGCGCAAGCGCTGGTCAATTTCCGGATCGTTGGCGCAAACAAAGCCGCCGTCGCCGTAGGCCCCAAGATTTTTGCTCGGATAAAAACTGAAGCAGCCGGCGTCGCCAAGGGTTCCGGCTCTTTGCTCGCCATAAGTTGCGCCATGCGCTTGACAGGCATCCTCAACCAAGCGCAAATTATGTTTGCGGGCGATGTCCAGCAGCGGTTTCATATCGGCGGTTTGGCCGTACAAATGCACCGGCATCAAAACTTTCGTGCGCGAGGTGATCGCAGCCTCGACCTGCCGTACATCCATCGTGAAAGTATTCGGATCGATGTCAACCAGCTTGGGAACCGCATTCGCGAACGAAATCGCCGAGATCGTCGGCACCGCGGTGTTGGGAACCGTAATGACTTCGTCGCCCGGCTCGACGCCGCAGGCGAGCAAGGCCAAATGCAAGGCCTCGGTGCCGGAGCCGACGCCGACGCCGTGCTTGGCGCCGAGATAATTCGCAAACTCGCGCTCGAACGCTTCGCCTTCTACGCCCAAAATAAACCAGGCGCGATCAAACACGCGCGCGATCGCCGCGTCGATTTCGTTTTTCATCGCCAAATATTGGCGGGAGAGATCAAGGAAAGGAACGTTCATTTTTCTTTAGGCCAATAATGCATTTTGTGCTGCCGAAAATAGGCGACGGTTTTTTCCAAACCCTCGCGCAAGCGGACTTTCGGCTCCCAGCCGGTGAGGGCGCGAAATTTTTCATAATTGCCGTAATAATCGCCGATGTCGATTTTCTTTTTATTCTCAGGAAACGGCACAAGATGATACGAACCGCTGCCGGCAACCTCGATCAAGATTTTGACAAAATCCAGGTGATTGAAAACTTCGGCGCCGCCGAGATTGAAGGCTTCGCCGTTGGCGCGTTCGTCGGCGCCGGCCAGCAAAAAGGCGTCGACCACGTCGTCGACATAATTGAAATCGCGCCGCTGCTTGCCGTCGCCGAAAATTCTGATTTCTTCTCCGTTCATCGCCTGCCGGATGAACACGCCGACGAAGCCCTGCCGGTTATGCTTCACCAACATGCGCGGGCCGTAGGTGTTGGTCAAACGCAACGAACAAGCGCGAATGCCATAGACATTATTATACAACAAATGATACATTTCGCCGGCAATTTTATTGATGCCGTTCACATCGGTCGGCATCATCAAATGGCGCTCGTCTACCGGCAGATATTGCGGCTTGCCGTACTGCTGGCGTGTCGCCGCGAAGACGATTTTCAAATCCGGATTGAATTTCCGGCACGATTCGAGAATCGACAACTGGCTGCGGCAGTTGATTTCAAGATCGGTGTACGGATCTTCCATGCTGTCAAGATGGCTCACCTGGCCGGCGAGATTGAAAATGTAATGCTGGCCGCGCACCAGATAATTCATCGTCGGGGCGGTGCGCACGTCAGCGATGTTGATCCGAATGCGGTCTTCGCAGCCGTGCAAATTAAAAAGATTGCCGCCGTACTCGTCGATGAGCGAATCGACAACGATAATCCGCGCGCCCAATTCGGCTAAACGAATCGCCAGCGTCGAGCCGATAAAACCCAACCCGCCGGTGACCATCACATTCTTATCGCGATACGATTTCTCGAACTCGATCATGAACGACGTGTTCCTTTTTGCCTTCTTTTTTGACAACCAAGCGCCACCACAATTTGGCGAGATCGACGCCGACGCGAAAGACGCGGCTAAAGCGAAAGAACGTCGATTTGCCGCTGGCGCGGAAAAAATGCGTCACCGGCACTTCGGCAAACCGGCAGCCGGCGTCGTGCAGCTTTCTGGTCATCTCGACGCAGATGACGCCGCTGTTGTGTTCGAGATGAATTTTATCAAAAACGCCGCGGCGCATCAGGCGAAAATCGCAATCGACGTCGCGAATCGTGAAGCCGAACGCCAGCTTGGTGACGGTGTGATACATTTTGCCGATAACGACGCGGTACCACGGATCATGGCGCTTGATTTTATAACCGTTGACAACGTCGATTCCCGGCCGCATTGCCGGCACGAGTTTTTTCAGCTCGCGCACGTCGTACTGGGCGTCGCCGTCGGTGTAAAAAACATAATCCTTGCGCGCTTCCGAAAAACCGGTGCGCAAAGCGCCGCCGTAGCCGCGATTTTTCTTGTGATGCACGACGCGCACTTGCGGAAACTGTTTTTCCACAAAATTCAGCACGTCGACAGTGTGCTGCGCGCTGCCGTCGTTGACCAAAATAATTTCGTACTCGTCGGTAATCTGTTCGGCGGTTGAAATCGCCAAAGCCACCATGCTGCCGATCGTGCCCCAGTCGTTATAAACCGGGAAAAAAATCGACAGGCTGAAGTCGTTCTTGCTGCGTTCCATTGGCTACGCCTGTAAGTGCGATGCGTGTTGTTTAGCTTTGCGCGGTCATGAAAATGCCGGCGCACATCAAGCCGATGCCGAGCCAGCGCATGAGCGTCATGTTCTCGCCGAACAGCCACCACGACAGCACGAGAATCAAAACATAACTCAGCGTCATCGAAACCGGGAAGGCGAAGCTCAGCTCGAAGCGCGACAGGACGAAAATCCACAGCGCGGCGCTGACCCCGGCCGACAAAATCCAGGCGAGCACGTAAGGATTCATCGCCAGCGCGACCACGCTGGAAAACAAACGCGAGGCGTCGAAATGCAGCGCCTGGCTGGTTGTGGCTTTCTTCAAAAAAATCTGCCCGGCAATGGTCGTCAAAATTGAGAGCAGAAAGATGGCGTTGGCTGTTGTTTTGCTCATGTCCGCGTCAAATTGTGATTGATAACTTCATGAACAGCTTTCACTTGTAGAGTTCAATTACCAGCATTTTGCGGCGGCTGCGGAACGATTTCAAAAACATAGGCTTTCGGAGCGACGCTGTTGCTCGTGGTGTACAAAAGCTCAAGCTCCGGCGCCGGCGTCTCAAGCGCTTTTTGCCACACTGGAAAAAGTTTGACGTAACGTTCACTAACCACGACATAACGCGCCTGGCGATGACGCGCATATTCGATTTGCCGGCGCAGCGGATCCCGGCTGAAGCTCACGCCGGTACGGACGTCGTAATTGCCGGCGTAAAAATCAACGGCCTTGTTGTAGCTCATGACAACCGGCGGTTGTTGTTCAGCGTTCTGGCGCAGCCACTTGCCGGCTTCTTTCAGCTCCACGGCGTCGCCCCATTCGCTAAAACCTTCCGGCTTCGACGCCGTCACCTTGCCCATTTCCGGCAACCAAAAGAGAAAAGCCAAACTCATCGCCGCCAGCGCGATCGTTTGCCGTTGTGAAAATGCGCGTGCAAATAGCGCTTGCAACGTGCCTTTCAGCCAATCGGCAAGCCACAACAAGCCGCGCGCGATCCAAATTCCGGCGAGCGGCAGCATGGCCATGAGATAACGTTCGGTGATGTGAAAAAACGGCACCACTACGAGCCAATAAAAAATCAACACGCCCAACAAATAGACCGCCAGCGGCGTTTCCTCTATTTGCCAGGGCTTGGCGAGCAAGCCGAGGCCGAACAAGATGATCAAAAAAAGCGACAACATTTGCGGCAAGCCGTATTTCAGCACGCGAAAGAAGTTCGTTGCATATTTCCGCGCGATCAACCCGGCGGAGATTTCAACTTTTGGAACTTCGTTTTTTTTCGCCTGCTGCAAAAACGTGCCGGTGTGAAAAATGGCGTCCATCGGCAGCGTTTTATTGTCCGGCGACAGCGATTCAAAAAAATCGTCGTCTTCGGCGGTAAAAAACGTCGCCTCGAATTGTTGATTCGCCGCGCCTTTGGCGCTGAGGGTCCAATGTCCGGCTTGCTGATGCAAATAAATCAAGTACAGCGAGGCCGCGACGAGAAATCCGACGCCGGCGGCGATAATCGCCAATAACGACGGCGCGCGGCGATGGCTGAAAAAATCTGCAACCGCCCGTCCGATTGCAAAAGCCGCGAAAATGAGCAAAAAACCCGTGCCTTCCGGTTTGGCGAGATAGGAAAATCCCCAACACAACCCGGCCGCAATGGCGAACACCCAACGGCTTTTTTGCAAAGCTTGCCAGCCGAGCCAGAGGCCGAGAAAGCCAAAGAACATGTACGCCGGCTCTGCCAGCGGCGCGGTTTGCGCGAAGGCGAGCGACGGATGCAACGCCGCAAACACGCCCGCCCAAAACGCCGTTTGCTTTCCGGCCAGCTCGCGCGCCAAGAGATAAACCGGCGCGACGATCAAAGAACCCAACAGCATCGTCGTCAAGCGCCCGGCCAGCTCGACGTCCGCGATGAGCAAATTTGCCAATCCTATCCACAACGGCAGCCCCGGCGACCAGTACGGATGAAAAAATCCGCTCCAGTTGCCGGCGGCAAAGCTGGCGGCCATTTGCAGATAGTGCGGCTCATCCCAGCCGACGGCGAAGCGATACTGCATTAAAAAAAGCCGAAAGAGCAGGGCTGCTGCAATTATTCCCCAAAGGTGAAATTTATGATGCGCCATGTTTTTGCATTGCTTGCATTTAAAAAAATATTTTCATATATTGCTACAGAGTTACCAAAAACTTTGCTTATACCAACCATCAAAATTTATGTCTCAGAATCATCGCAACAATATTGAAGGCGTTGTTAAAAAGATAGTCCACGAACATTTCGAGGTTGAAGCAAGCCTTGAACAAGTGATCTGGTTTAAATCTGAAACAGCGCCGGAAATCAATTTGCTCGAAATCAATCCCATGACTCCTGCCACTGGGGATGTCCTGTCATTTTATTTTCCGCCTTCTGACGAAGTGCCATACGATTTGTATCTTGCAGAGGTTACGCCGGAAGAATGGCAAAAAGTTCTGCAAAGCGAAATCCCTTTACCCGAGGGATGGAACTTGAAAAACTATCAAATATTCTCCCGTGAGATGGCGACAGTATGACGAACCGGCGAAACTGGCAAATGGCATTTCTCAAACAGGCTCGTAATGACTGGCTGCCTATGAACGAACTTTGCGGCCACCGTGGCCGGCCTCTGACCGTTTGCATTATTTGCAAATGACCACAGAAAAACTGGGAAAAGCACTGTTGCTTGGCAGCAAGGCGGACTTTGAGCTGGCAACAAGTAGCCATGCTGCTTTTGTTAAATTTTTACGAGTCGTAAGCAATAATTATAATTTACACTCTAAACTAGGCCTGGCGCGAACGCAACTACAAATCTATTTCAGCCAGTTTCTCCCCCTTGCTCACGAGATCGAAATTCTTGCTCCCGCTTTGTCACAAGGCGGCCCAAACCCTGAATATCCCTGGGCTGATAAATCAGGGCGAATTTACGCTCCAGCCGACTACGAATTTCCACTCATCAATCTCCTGCAATTACCCGCAGGTTTGCATTTGCTAAAATTTATTCGCATTTTTCTCGTAGATTTCGAGAAGCTTTTTTTGCGCTAAATTTTATTTCTGCCCATAATGCGCTCAAAAAGCTGCTCGTAACCTTCGGTAATACGATCCCACGTATACTGCTCGCGGATGCGCGCCTGAGCTTGATGGCCGGATTGCGCGACAACCGTGGGATTGTCGAGCAGATATTGCATTTGACCGCGCAGATCGCTGCAATCGCCGTTGGTGCCGGTTTTGAAAAAGAAACCGGCATTGCCCAACACTTCGCGATGTTCCGGCACATCGTTAGCGAGAATGCAATTGCCGTGTCCCATGCCTTCGAGCAGCGCCGGATGCGTGCCGCCGACTTCAGTGCCTTGAATGTAAAAGTAGGCGTTTGATTGCAGCTCGCGATAGCCCTGGCCGAAAACGTAGCCGGTAAAAATAATGCGCGGATCCTTCGTGCTCTTCACCTCTCGAATAAAATCGTTGCTGTAAGGCGCATCGCCGACCATGACGAGCTTGAGGTCGGTTTTGACTTTCTCAAAGGCTTTGACGACGCGATGCGGATTGTTCTCCGGCTCGAAGCGGCTGACGTACAGAACATACTCTTTCGGCTTCAAATCGAAGCGGTGCAACACCTCATCGGTTTCTACGCGGCCGACCGGCGCGCCGTAGGGAATGTAGGTCGAGCGCTTGTTGAATTTTTCCAAATAATATTTCTCGATATCACGCGCGTCCGTCACCACTTCATTCACGCAAAACGTCGCCAGCCATTCCGACATTTTATAAAACGCTTTGCCGAGCGCATTCCATTTGGCGCGCTTCCATTCCAGGCCGTCGACATTGAGGGCAACCGGAATCCGTTTCACCCGCGGAATCCAGGAAAAGATGGCGTTGGCGCTGTTGCAAATCAAAATGGCGTCGTAATGCTGCGTGAGGCTGTGACACACACAAAGCAGCGTGTGCGCGACGGTATCGAAATATTTATGGCGGATCGTCGGCAGGATCACCAGCCGCACGCCGCGATAATATTTATCCGTATGTTTGATGCTGTTGGAACGGCCATAAACCGTCACCTCGTGACCGCGCGCCACCAAGCGCGTGCTCAATTCTTCGGCAAATGTTTCAAAACCACCGTAATTTGCGGGAATCCCGCGAATGCCTATGATTGCGATGTTCATACAAAAATTTTACGAATATCTTTTAACTCGCCAAGAATAAAAAGGAAAAACAAATAAAGCCCGAACAACACGATCAACTCGACCAACAGCATCGCGCCGGCAGTTATCCACCAAATTGATACCGCCCACGCTACCGCGCCGGCGATGATCGCTCGCCACAGCGAACGCCAGGGGATGATCAGCCCAAATCGCCGCAGCACGTAGGTTCCGGTCAGCAACATGCCGCAGGCCGAAGCGCCTAACGTGGCCAGCGCCGCGCCGCGTCCCTCCCAGCGCGGCACGAGTGTCCAACATAAAATCACATCCACCACCGCGGCCACCAGCGACATTTGAAACGCGCGATCAGGTTTGCCGGCAGCGCTCATGATCGTGCTCAACACCATCCAGAATGTATAAAAGGAAATGCTGATGATGAGCAAAGGCAAAATCGCTGTTGCCGGCTGGTAGGCGCTGGTGTAAAGAAACAAAATGATACTTTCCGCATTGGCGATGGTTAAGGCTAAAACCGGCGCCAACAAGACGAAAAGCAAGCGCATGGTCTGCCGCAGTAACCGTTGGCTCTCGGCCACGTTTTGCTGCGCCAGCGTGCGGCTTAAAACCGGCAAAATCGAAAAGCCTAAACCGAGAAAAACGAAATACGGCACGCGCGCGATGGTCGACGCTGCCGTGTAATAACCGGCGGTGACCGGCGGCAACAAACGTTTGACAAAGAGCAGATCGAGATAAAAAACGGCGTTGAGGCTGAGCGCGTATAAAATGATCGGCGTCGCAAATTTGGTGAGCCGCGAATAATGCTCAGAGGCCGTACTCTCAATAAAGCTGGCGTGATTCAACCGCCAGAGGCCGATTGCCAAACCGACGGCGGAGCCGAGAAAATTTCCGATAAAAGCGCCGGCAATTCCAACGCCGGCGAGAATCAGGCCGATGCTGCTCGCCACTTTGCTCAGGCCGTAAAAGATGACGATCAGCGCCTGTGAATCGAAGCGGTGCAAACCGTTGTGCGCGCCGAGATAAAACCAATACAAGCCGTACAGCAGAATATCCGGCGCGGCGATCCAGAGAAATTTTTTAAAATCCGGTTCGCGCAGCCAGGCGCCGATGGCCGGCGTCAACGCGGCAAACAGCAGCAAGATGACGAGCGTATATCCGAGCTGCAGGCGGCGTCCGAGCCGAAACAGCGTTGCCGACGGCGATTCGGCCAGAAATTTTTGCATGGCGGTGGGAATGCCGTTGATGACAAAAATTTCGGCCCACACCAAAACCGCCATGACCACGCCGTACACGCCGTAAAGCTCGGGGCCGAAATGGCGCGCCAGAAAAACATTCAGCACGTAACCGCTCAGCATGAAAACCGTTTGCGCCGCCATCAACTGAAACACGCCGCGAGTGAAAGAACCCATATCTTAAAAAAAGATAAAAAGACAAAACGAATAAATTGACGATTTTTCACGCAGCAACATTTCACACGAGCACGGCTTTCTTTTTTTCATTTTTCTCTTTTTATCTTTTTTGCTTTAAAATTAGCCCCAAAAATAAATCGCGATTGACTTTTCCGGCGTCACGTAGCGGCATTGCAATTGGCGCTGGATAAATTCCCTGACCGCCGGACGAACGAGGCGCTCTTCGCCGAGGCGATACTCGTCGACGATCAGCCAGCCGCGCGGCTGCTGGGCCATCAAGCTCTGCAAATCTTCCACCGTGTCGATCACGCGGGCGTTGCTGTAATAATCAACCGGCGCGCCGTTTTTCATGATGATCTCTTCGTCGCGCGGATTTTGGCGGCTGGCGAGGTAGTAATCAACGCGCCCGAGATAGTAATGCACCGCAATCGGCAGCGTCGACACCACCGGCTGGCCTTCGGCCTGCTGGCGGCGCAGATACTCGCACGCTTCTCGCCATTCTTCGTATCCCACCGCGCCGTTGCTGGTCGTGTAGAATGCCGGTATTTTGCGCGAATAGCGGAGCCAATCCGACGCGCCAAGAATTCCAATGCCGACGACGGCGACAGCCAACAGATTTAATTTCGACCAGCGCGCCGGATATTTTTGCAGCGCCTCACGATTCAGCGCGAGGGCAAACTCAAACAGCTTGACCGCGCCGTAAGCCGCGATGATCAGATAAAACGGGAACAGATGAAAAATATAGCGCTCGACTTTCACCACAAACAAAGTTGAAAGCAAGGCGAGCGCGACAACAAAAATACTCAGAAGATAAATCGCCGGTTGGCGCCGCTCGGCGGCGGCGGCGACGGCGCCGATCATGAAAAAAGCCGCGATGGTGAAATAAAAATTCGAGGTCAAAAACCAGAGATAATAAAATTTATTTTGCACAAAATCATAGCGCGCCCAGTTCGGGCTAAAACTCATCGCCTCACGCGCTTCGGCCAAGAAGCCGGGGGCGAGCGCGGCGATGCCGGCAACGCCCAACAGCGCCGTGACGATAAAAAAAGCATACTTGCTCGCCACCGCGCTGCGCCATCCTTCAATCGCGGCGGCCCAGAACAGCATGATGAAAAAATAAACCAAAAGCCCCGGGAGCAGGATGCCGCTCAACACTTGCAAGTACGTTGCAACCGCCAATGCCAACGCTGCAATCGCAAGCCAGACGAAATCAATATTCCACACGGCAGGCCGATGCTGTAAGCGCGACCGCCAGCTCGATATCTTTATTGCCGCGGCGGTTTTGTTGCGCTCGCTTTCGATGCCGGCGTAAATCGCATAAGCCGCCAGCAGGAAAAAAAACTGAAAGATGGCGTACATCCGGCTGACGCGCGACCAGCCGATGTTGAACGGCGTGAAGGCCTGCAAAAACGCCGCGACCAAACCGACGCCGAGATGGCGAAACATGCGGGCGGCGACAAAAAAGATGAGCGGAATCGTGAGCACGCCAAAAATCGCGCTAAAAAACCGCGCGCCAAATTCGCTCACGCCGAAAAGCGAAAATGAGAAGGCGACGATTTTTGTATACAACATGCCGCGTTGATAAGGCAGCCCGGACGGGAAAACCGCGCCCTTGCCTTCGAGCATGGCTTGCGCGGCCACGACGTGGTTGAATTCATCCACCCAAAAGCTGGGCCGGTCGAGATGCGCCAAACGCAAATAGGCGCCGGCGATGATCAGCAGCAGGAGGATCGCATAAACCCGCCACGACGGGCGGAACGGTTGCACGTCTGCCATGGCTATTTTGCTCACGTCCCGACGCGACTCGGTTCGATTTGAATGCGCGTGGGCGTAAAGCTGCCTTTTGAGATGAAGCCGAAACTCCAGGCGGAGCTGGCGATTAAATAAAGCGGCGTGAGCGCCAGAAAAACCACAAAATATTTCAAATCGGTTCGCAGCAGCCGCAGGGCGGCGCGCGCCCAACGCACGAGAGGCAAGCCCAAACACAGCCAGGGATATTTCACGAAAATTTGTCCGCGCAAATTCGTGGTGCGGCGCGCCTCGGCGGAAGCTTTGCCCAAGGTGTGCTGATGCCGCAGCAAGCCGCTGAAACTCGTGCGATTCAAATGCGCCACTAAAATGCCCGGATCAAAATAAATTTTCTCGCGCTTTTGCCGCAGCGTCCAGGCGAAGATGGTGTCTTCGGAAGGAAAAATGTCGGTGAAAAAAATATTGTGTTTGTTGAAAACGTCCTGCTTGTAACCGACGTTGCCGCCGAGCAGAATATCGGTGTAGCGCGGTTTGGCGCGCGGCAGAAACTCGTTGAACTCGATGAGATAGCAAACCGTGCCGATGACGCTGGTGGGCGTGCCGTTTCTCACGGCGCCAAAAATCGCGGCGGCGTCGAGCTTGCCGTGCGCGGCGATGATGCGGTCGAGCCAATCGGGATCGGCGACGCAATCGGAATCCATGAACGCCAAAATTTTTCCGCGCGCGTGGCGGATGCCCAAGTTGCGCGCCGAGCCGGGATAGGTTTGCTGCTCGAGATGAATCAGCCGCACTTGCGGAAATTCCTCACGCGCGATTTGCGGCGTCTCGTCTTTGCTGCTGTCAACCAAAATCACTTCGTAACTGTGAGCCGTTTGCTGCGCGAGCAAACTGCTGAGACATTGCCGGATCGTCCGTTTTGAATTATACGCCGGTACGATGATGCTCGCCGCTGGTCGTTCGTTGTCTGTCTGGTGTTGGTTTTGTTCTTGATTCACAAATGCCATCCTGGGTTGTTGAAGCGAGGCGCTGGTCAATATTTGATCATTAAAACGAAAAATAACGTCAGCCAAGCTGTCAGTTTTTGCCGCGATATTTTAAGCAAAGGATATGCCAGGCAGAGACTTAAGAATTTGCGTGAAAAGAAAAGCCCGATGGGCGCAAATTCAAATTTTAAAGATGATTTGGCTGTTGAGAAAAATCGTGGAAGGATCAATCAACGCGAGTGTCACAAAGCTGAGACATGCGGGTGTCTCATGTTTGAACAGTGGCCAGAAGTTGCGTAGCAAGCGGACAGGCGGATTTAAAGACATCTGAAAATTTTTCCGGGAGATAATCGCTTGTGCTTTCATTCTGGCGGTTGCTCGCAACTATAAAACTCTTTGAATAAAAAGTTTCATTTCGTTAAATCGAAAAAACAGAATTTTCGAAAGCAAGGTTGACTTTTCCGGCAGGTTTGTGTAATTTTTAATAATAAAAAATAGGAATCACCGTGCACGATTTTTCTCTGCTCTACGAATTGTTTGCGGTCTTTTGCAGCGCTACTATCGTGGTGCTGATTTTTCATCGCCTGAAGGTGCCGCACATCGTCGGCTTTTTGGTGTGCGGCGTGGCGGTTGGCCCGCACGGGTTGAATCTCATCACCCGCCACGAAGACGTCGACATGCTCGCCGAGATCGGCGTCGTGTTGCTGCTCTTCACCATCGGCTTGGAATTTTCGCTGGCGGAATTGCGCCGCATCAAAAACTACGTGCTGGTCGGCGGCTCGCTGCAAGTGATTGGCACGGCCGGAATCGCTTTTCTCGCCGCCATATTTTTTGGAATAGACGTTCCGCGCGCGGTTTTTCTCAGCCAACTCGTAACGCTCTCCAGCACCGCCATCGTGCTCAGCGTCTTGGCGGGCCGCGGCGAAATGGATATGCCGCATGGCCGGATGATTCTCGGCATTCTGCTGTTTCAAGATTTGTGCGTCGTGCCGATGATGTTGATCACCCCGCTATTGGGCGGCAGCGCCGGCTTGCAAATTTTGCCGATTGTGATTTCCTTCGGTAAAGCTTTGCTGCTCATCGCCGTCGTGCTGGTGCTGGCGGTGTTTATCGTGCCGCGGCTGCTCGAAGTGATCGTGCGCGTTCGGGTGAGAGAAGTTTTGGTGCTCGGCGTGGTGATTATTTGCATCGGCACGGCCTGGCTCACCTCCGCGCTGGGCTTGTCGCTCGCGCTCGGCGCGTTTATCGCCGGTCTCGCCATTTCCGAGTCGCGTTACGGCCATCAAGTTTTCGCTGAAATTCTGCCGTTCAAAGACGTGTTCAACAGCCTCTTTTTTATTTCAGTGGGCATGTTGTTGGATTTGAGATTCTTTCTTTCTCATTTAAATATACTGATTGTTTTGGTGCTCGTCACTTTGTTGGCCAAGGCAACACTGGCCGGCGGCGTGACGAAAATGCTCTCCGGCTCCACGCGCACGGCGCTGCTCGTCGGATTGGGCATTGCGCAAATCGGCGAGTTCTCTTTTGTCCTCGCCAAGCTGGGCTTGCAGCATGAATTGCTCGACGCGAATTTCTATCAGGGATTTTTGGCGGTGGCGGTGATCACCATGATAGCAACGCCGCTGATGATCGGCCTGGCGCCGCGGCTCGCCAAACGAGTGCCCGAGCAAATCGACAGCAGCCTGGCGAAAGAACAGCAAAAAGCTGCGACCGGCCATTTTGCCGCGCTCCGTGACCATACCATCATCGTCGGCTTTGGCCTGAATGGCCGTTATTTGGCGCGTGTCTTGAAAGAAAGCAGTATTCCTTATTGCATTCTGGAACTGAACCCGCATACCGTGCGCGAGGCCCATAAGGAAGGCGAACCGATTGGCTTCGGCGACGCCTCGCGATTGGAAATTTTGCGGCTGGTGAATTTCAGCGCCGCGCGCATTCTCGTGATCACGGTGGACGATATTGCAATCGGCCGCCGGATCGTGGCGGTGGCGCATCAGAACCACCCGCAGCTCTACTTGATCGTGCGCACCAAATTCGCCGCGAATGTCGAAGAGCTTTATCAGCTCGGCGCCGATCTGGTGATCGCCGAGGAGTTTGAAACCGCCACGGAGATTTTCGGACACGTGCTGGCGGAATATGACTTGCCTCGCAACGTCATCGATGCGTATATTGAAACCATTCGCCGTGAAGGTTCGGCGATGATCCGCCGGCCCAAGCTGCTGCCGGCTTCGTTGGAGCGATTGCGGCAATTGCTGGCCGGCAACATCGTGGATAATTTTCTGCTGCTGGAAAATTCTCCTGCGATCGGAAAAAGCCTGGCGCAACTGGATTTGCGCAACAAAACCGGCGCCAGCGTCATCGCGATTGTGCGCAATCACCAAACGCTTACCAATCCTGCGGCGGATTTTGTTTTGGCCGCCAACGATTTATTGGTGGTGATGGCCACCCATCGCGGTTTGGAAAATGTGGCGGCGATGCTGGCGGGGAGTGAAGAATTGAAGATGCTTTAATAAGGAAAGACATGATCATCGAAGCGCCAGATATTTTTGACCGCCTCTCCGAGCGGCTGAAAGCGGCGGGAGTCGCTTTTAAAATTTTGGATCATCCGCCGGTTTACACCAGCGCCGAAGCGGCAGCGGTCCGCGGCGTTGATTTGCACTCCGGCGCCAAAGCGTTGATCGTCAAAGTCGAAGCGCAATTCGTCATGATCGTTTTGCCGGCGGATTTCTCGCTTCACACCAAAGCGGTGAAGCAGGCGATGAACTGCAAGAACCTGCGCTTTGCCAACGCGGAAGAAGTTTTGGCGTTGACGGCGTTGAAGCCGGGATCGATTCCGCCGTTCGGCAGCCTGTTTAATTTGCCCACGTATTGCGACAGCCGGCTCGGTGATAACGCTTCCATCAATTTCAACGCCGGCATGCACACGCGCTCGATCAATATGGCCTACGAGGATTATCTCGCCGTTGAAAAACCGGCGCTGGGAATTTACGGGACAAAATCAACACCATAATAAAAATAAAGGCATGAATTTAGCCAAATGAACCCAAAATAAAAAAGCCGCCCACAGAAATAGAAATCCCACAGAAATTAAGCTTTTGGGGTTCAATTCAGTGGGATTTTCAATTTAAAATTTTTTAAAGAGGAAATGACCGATGCGCTATTTGGTGAAGGCAAAATTGAAGCCGGGCAAAAAACGCCCGCTGTTGCGCGCCATCGAGCAAGAAAAACTCGGCGCCGGCTCGGTTGCGGGCGACGAGTATCTGCACGATATGGCGCAAGCGCGCCAACTGGACGACGAAACCGTTTGCTGGGTCGAGACCTGTTTTTGTTCGATCCCGTTGGAGGAAGAACGCCCGTACTGGGAGGAATATTTCGAGCTGCTGCAAATCAAGAATGCCCACGATCGCCGGCGCTGCCGCGATTTGAACGGTACCGAGCCATGGGCCTGCTGCGATTGTGATTGCACCCAACGCCTTGAAGGCGCGATGGAAAAGTGGGGACAGAAATTTCTGCCGGCACTGCGCGAGACCTTGACGAAAAATCAAAAACCATAACATGATCGTTCTGGAAACGGATCGCCTGCTCCTGCGGCACTTCACTCTCGATGATGCCGCGTTCATCCTCCGGCTGTTGAATGAGCCTTCGTTCATCCAAAATGTCGGCGACAAAGGCGTGAGAACCCTTGAGCAAGCCTGCGGTTACCTCCTGGAAGGTCCGATCAAAAGTTACCAAATCCACGGTCACGGGTTGTATTTGGTAGCGCTCAAGGAGCCGCTTGAACCCATTGGCATGTGTGGCTTGCTCAAACGCGATCAGTTCGATGAGGTCGATCTCGGTTACGCTTTCTTGCCCGAGTTTTGGTCAAAAGGATTCGCTTTCGAATCAGCTTCCGCCGTCGTAAATTTTGGCCTGAACGTTTTGGGCCGCGCTAAAATGCTGGCGATTGTTGCGCCCGGCAACGCGGCGTCGATCAAGGTGCTTCACAAGCTGGGTTTTGCATTTTCTAAAAATGTGCAAATGCAACCCAATGCGTCCGAGGTGGCTTTGTACGAATGGCAGCAAAAATAAGAAAGGAAGAAAATCAATGTGCAGAAATATTCGAATGCTTTACAACTTCGCCCCGCCGGCAACGGACGAGGAGATTCTCGCCGCCTCGTTGCAGTTTGTCCGGAAAATTTCCGGTTTCAATAAACCCACGAAGATCAATGAAGCTGCATTCGAGCACGCGGTAAATCAAGTGGCGCTGATCTCGAAAAACTTGCTGGATTCTCTGGTGACTACGGCTGCGCCGCGCGACCGGGAAGTTGAGGCCATGAAAGCCAAAGCACGGGCCAAGCTCAGATTCGGCTGAGCAAAGCAATTCGCCAAATAATACTGCGACTCATCCCCGTAAGGAGATCATAGAATGTTATCCAGAAAAAATCTGCTGTGGCTGGCCTTTGCGGTGTTTGTGGCCGTTGCGCTCTATCTCAACTGGCACGAAAACATCTTTTTGAGCCCCGGCCCTTATGCCGCGGGAAAATATATCGTATGGGTAATCTTTGCCGGATTTTCTGCTTACTCGTTTTATTGTAGTTCGCGGGAAAATCTTTTCAAGAGCTTTGGAAAAATTGCCGAGCTGCACTGGGGCCGGCAGGTCGGCATTGATCTCTATCTTGGCCTTTCACTCGCGCTATTTATTGTCTACTTGAATGAAGGTTCTGCTCTCGTTATGCTGCTCTGGCTTATACCGGTATTTGCTTTTGGGAACCTCGCTACGTTACTGTATTTTGCGATCCATTATGAGGCCATCGTGGCGCGATTTATTAGCTAACGGCTATTGCTCGCCAAACTTGCCATAATTTCATTATGAAGAAACTCCAATCCGCAACCAGCGGTAAACATCTGCGGCGCGTCCGGCGCCGGTGTGCCGCGCTGCCGGAGGCGACGGAAAAACTCTCGCACGGCGAACCCACCTATTTTGTCCGCAAGAAAGTCTTTGCCATGTTTGCCAACAATCATCACAACGACGGGCGCATCGCGGTATGGCTGCCGGCGCCGATCGGCATTCAAGAGATGTTGATCGAATCCTCGCCGGAGAAATTTTTCAAACCGCCTTATGTCGGCGGCCGCGGCTGGATCGGCGTCGAATTGAATCGCGTTAATGACGACGAACTGGATTTCCTGCTGCGCCAGGCCTGGCGAATGATTGCGCCGAAAAAATTACAGGCTGCGGTTGAGGGAAACGAGTGAGTTGATTCGACGAAGATGTCGAGCACGCAAGCAACTACTTTGGCGTTAAACTCCACCCCGAAACACAACCGTATTTTTCATCAAAAGAATACTTAGCCCGGATTTGAAACCCCAAAAAATCACTTGTAAAATGACGCCAGAAGTTGTATTTTTCCTTCAAAATACTTCGACGATTTGACGGCTGATAATTGCAAAATTCACCCAAGTTTCGATATCATGCGAAAAACCGTTGTTTTATACGGCATTGCTCTGGCGGCGTTGACCGGGCTGCTGAAATTTATCGAATACCGTTTCTTCGTCTACGATCTTTCTCTGGAGTTTTATCTTGGTATTGTTGCCGTGCTTTTTACCGGGCTGGGAGTTTGGGCAGGCTTGCGGCTCACGCGCCGGAAAGTCGTCATCGCCGCGCCAGACTTCAAATTCAACGAACCGGCGTTGCAGCGGCTGGGCATCAGCAAGCGCGAGTACGAAGTGCTTGAGCTGATCGCCCAGGGCCTTTCCAACCAGGAGATTGCCGAAAAACTTTTTGTCTCGCCCAACACCGTTAAAACGCATTCTTCCAATCTTTTTTTAAAGTTGGAGGCGCGCCGGCGCACCGAAGCTGTACGCCGGGCAAAAGAACTTCGGCTATTACCCTAAACTTTCGGGTGAATGTCTTTTCTCCTCCTCAAATCATACTTTCGGATGATGCATTTGCATCTGCGGTTGCTTATATTGCAGGCAACCGTTCGGGCTTTTCGTGATTTGAGCAAGTTTGTCTTACAAATAACCAGAAAAGCGTCCGAAAGGTGAACCTTTATTATCAGGAGCCAATTATGCGAAAAGTAACGCTCACCTACGGTTTGCTGGCCGGCGCCATCATCTCCGGCATCATGTTGCTCAGCATCGCCCTGTGGGAAAACGGCATGCTCACTCTTGACAACACCGAGTTTATCGGCTATGGCAGCATGGTCGTCGCGCTGTCCATGATCTTTTTCGGCATTAAATCCTTCCGCGACAATTACCAGCATGGCGCGATCAAGTTCGTCAAAGGATTGCAAGTCGGCGCGCTCATCACCCTGATCGCTTCGCTGATGTACGCGGTTACCTGGGAAACCTATTATCGAACCAATACAGAGATTCAAACCTCCTTCATGGCCAAGTATACTGATGACACCCTCAACAAGATGAAAGCGAAAGGCGCTTCAACTGCCGAGATCGATCAAAAGGCCAAACAGTTGGCTGACATGGGGGAAATGTACAAAAATCCGGTGATCCGTTTCGGCATCACGTTGCTGGAGATTTTTTCGGTGGGCATTGTCATCACCCTGATCTGCGCCGCGATGTTAAGAAGAAAAGACCGGCAAATGAGCGCGGGCCATTTTACTGTGAGTCCTGAAGGCGCAACACGATAAGAGATACTACATCTCTCATCCGTACCAATTTTAAGCCAGGAGTAAAGTATGCGAAAAGTAACGTTCATCTTCGGGTTGCTGGCCGGCGTCATCATCTCCGGTTTCATGGTTGTGGCCATGGTCATGTGGGAAAAAGGCACCATGACGTTTAACTACACCAACGATCTCTTCGGCTATGCCGTCATCGTCCTCGCGCTATCCATGGTCTTTTTTGGCATCAAATCCTACCGCGACAATTATCGGAACGGCGCGATCAAGTTCACCAAAGGGCTGCAAGTCGGCCTGCTCATCTCTCTTGTCGCTTCATTGATGTATGTTGCAACCTGGGAAACGTATTATCAAATCCGGCCGGAGGGTTACACTTCCTTCGTGGACCAGTTTTGCGACCGTCAAATCAATAAATCAATAGAGTGTGTATCATTTTGCAGGAGCGTCTACGCCGCCCTGCGGTATGAATCTGCGTACAAACGGTTCTTTTCGGAACCGATGTAAAATTTCCAAAATTGTTCCCAGTCATTGTTTTTCATTACT
>Ga0187892_10000547_pt1 | contig 97590 bp, 94 predicted proteins | sample MA1701073metaG_FD_139345 | JGI IMG/M metagenome (GOLD analysis project Ga0187892, IMG submission 139345) | Bio-ooze microbial communities from a basaltic lava cave in the Kipuka Kanohina Cave System on the Island of Hawaii, USA - MA170107-3 metaG ... | reverse complement strand
TGGCCGACGAGAGCGCCAGAGCGCGGGCGTCGCGAAGCAGGCGGCTGACCTCGTCCAAAGCGCCCTCGGCGGTCTTGGCGAAGTTCACAGCGTCCTGGTTGTTGCGGATCGCCTGGTCGATGCCGGCGATCTGCGAGCGCATGTTCTCGGAAACGATGAGGCCGGCGGGATCGTCCGCGGCATTAATGATGCGAAGACCCGTAGACAGCCGGGCGATCGACTTGCCGAGATCAGCGTTGGTCACGCTGAGGTTCCGCAAGGCGTTCATGGCCGCCACGTTCGTGTTGATTCGAAGCGACATTTGATCCTCCGTGATTTCGAGCTTGGTTCTCCAGACGGCTCGACTCTCGGGCTCCAGCCCCTCCCGGGTTTCCGGTCATCCTGACCTGCCGTCGTTTTCGTTTTTGGGATTCGAACTGCTACACATCGCTGTCAACAATGCGGGGCTCCCCAAAATCCCGTATTTGTGCGGAAATGCAGCTTCGCACCGCTGTAGACTGAGCCTCATGGGGCTGAGCGAATTCGTGGCGGAGAAGCGAAAGGGAATCTTGGATCGCCTATCCCAAGGCGAGCCGCCCAGCGAAGGCGAGTTCGACGAAGGCGTTTTTAAGGACGCGGTGGACAAGGGGCCCCCGCAGATCGGCGCGACCCGTTTCGAGCCGGACGCTGTGGTGCTCGAGTTCATCTATCCGGACCCGTTAGGAGCCGCCACGATCCTGAGCGTCCGATTGAAGTCGCCGGAGCGGATCGTGTTCCTGCCCGTGCCGTCGTGGGTCGTGGAGTCGATCTGGCAGGGCAGTGTAGACGGCACGTTTCGTTTCGAGTCGGAAGCCAGGAAGCTCGTCGAGGAGCTAGATCGGGAGCTCGGCAGCGAAGCGAACCGCAAATGGTTTGAGCCGCGCACGCCCGTTAGGCGAGAGTGAACAGGTCGATTCCTGCCAGGTAGCCTCTCGCGCATGACAACCTTCCTCGCGACCTGGGAACAAGGAAAGGTCGGGATAGACGAGGCGATTCGCCGCCGCCAATGCGGAGGCAGCATTCTGGACTGCGTCGAGAGCGGGCTCGCGGCTTGCGAGATGGACCCGGCTCTCGTGGCGATCGGCCTCGGGTCCCTTCCGAATGCGGACGGCGAGCTGGAGCTCGATGCCGCGATCATGGATGGAAGGGAACTTAGCGCGGGGGCAGTCTGCGCGATGCGCGGGATCGTGCCGGCGATTTCTGTCGCTAGAAAGGTGATGGAAGACACTGCCCACGTGCTGATCGCGGGGGACCAGGCCAGGCGCTTTGCGATTCAGAAGGGCTTCCAACCGCAAAACCTCATGACGGTGGCTTGCATCGAACGGTACGAAGCGTGGCGCGCGAACCCGGACGAGTATGCCCGGCAGTACATCCACGCCCTGCCGGACCACGGAGACACGATCACCATGCTCGGCTGGGAGGAATCCGGGAATTGCGTGGCGGCGAGCTCGACCAGCGGGCGCTCCTGGAAGATGCCGGGGAGAGTGGGGGATTCGCCGATCGTCGGCGCCGGTATCTACGCGGACGACGACGTCGGATGCGCTGGTGCGACCGGCCTGGGCGAGGCACTATGGAAGGCGGTGGCGTCGTTCCAGGCGGTGGAGCACATGCGCAGCGGCCTTTCCGCGCAAGAGGCGTGCGAAGCGACCGTTCGCCGAATGCTGGCCCGTCAACCGGAAAGCCGCGACAATATGTGCGTGGTTCTCGCCTTGCGCAAGGACGGTGAATTCGGCGCTGCGTGCACGCGCGATCCGTTTCCGATGTGGGTCGCGCGCGAGGGGGAGAGCGTCATGATGTCCTTCGATCCCCTGCGACCATAATCCAGCCGAATGGCCAGGCTCATCGGAACCGCGGGACACGTCGATCACGGCAAGACGGCGCTTATCCGCACGCTGACGGGAATAGACGCGGACCGTCTGCCCGAGGAGAAGAGGCGCGGAATGACCATCGACATCGGGTTCGCCTACCTGGACCTTCCCGATGTCGGCCGAGTGTCGATCGTGGACGTTCCCGGGCACGAAAAGTTCCTTACGAACATGCTCGTGGGCGCGCTCGGCATAGACGTGGCGCTGCTTTGCGTCGCCGCCGACGAGTCGGTTATGCCCCAGACGAGGGAACACCTGCAGATACTGAACCTGCTGCCGGTGGACCGCATGGTCGTCGCGCTCACGAAATCCGACCTCGCCGACGCCGAGACGCTCGAATTGGCCCGTCTGGAGGTCGAGGAGCTTCTGGCAAAGACTCGGTTCGCGGGCTCGCCCATCATCCCCGTGAGCGCACAGTCCGGATCGGGCCTCGAAGAGCTCAAGGCGGCGCTGACGAGCGCCCTAAAACAAGCCGAGAAGCCCGCGGAAGGCCCCTGGTACCTTCCGATCGACCGCGTGTTTTCGGTCAAGGGACACGGCGTGGTGGTCACCGGAACGCTCGCGAGGGGCGTCGTGAAGGCCGGAGACCGGGCGATCGCCGAGCCAGGGGGCGTGGAGTGCCGCGTTCGCTCGATTCACAGCCACGCCGAAGCGCTGCAAACGGGAGAGAAGGGCAGGCGAACCGCGCTGAACCTCGGCGGCCCAGGAGTCGAGGATCTTCGGCGGGGTATGGCGGTGGGAGAGCCGGGAAGCGTATTCGAGACTTCGATCTTGGACGCGCGCATGCGTTGGGATTCGCGCCCGAAACACGCGATGCGCGTCCGCGTCTCGATCGGCGCCGAAGAGTCCATCGGGCGGGTGTTTTTGAGCGACCAGGACTTCGAAATGGCGCAGCTCCGGTTGGAGACGCCGGTCGCGTGCGCAAAGGGCCAGCCGCTTATCGTTCGCCGGTACAGCCCGCCTGACGTCCTGGGAGGAGGCAAAGTGGCCGTTCCGAAAGCGCGGCCCAGGCGAAAGGCGGAGGCGGGTGTGGCGGCCTCGACGGACGCGGACGACCGCGAGTCAATCCTCGCGGCGCTGGATGGAAAGAGGGACGGGGTGCCCGTGGAAGAGGTGGGCCGAATCATCGGGAAGTCCACGCAGACGATGTCCTCGGCGATCGCGCGATTGCAATCGGAGGGTGAAGTCCTCGAGTTTTACGGGCTGCTGTATCGCAAGGCGGCGTTCCAGGAGGCGGCGGACCGCTTTTTGGCTGCGCTTTCGAAGCTGCATGCCGAGACCCCGGCCCAGGCGGCGATCCCTCGGGAGAAGGTCGCAAGCGCCGCGGGCCTCAAGTGGAGCGGCAGGCCGTTCGACCGGATCGTCGCGTCGCTCGTGCAGGAGGGGAAGCTCGCGGCAAGCGGGACGCTGGTCCGCGATCCAGGGTTCCAAGTCAGCTTGAACACGCGGCAACAAGAGCTTTTGAATCGCGTGGAGAGAGCGCTCGAGGACGCGGAGATCAACGTCCCCGCCCCGCAGGAGCTCGCGGACTCGCTTCGCGTGCCCCGTCAGGCGGTCGAGGAGATCTTGCGGCTTGGGATCGAGGCCGGGCGCATAGTGCGCGTCTACGAGGGGATTTACTACACGTCCGAGCAGCTTCGGCGGCTTCGCGAACGGACCGCCGAGCGGTTCGGGAAGCGGCCGTTCCCCGCGGCGGAGTTTCGGGACGCCTTCGGGACGACCCGCAAGTACGCGATCCCCGTGCTGGAGTACTTCGATTCGGTTCGGTTCACACTGAGGGTCGGGGACAATCGGGTCGTGAGCGGGTAGCGATCAAGCTCCCAGCAAAGGCCGTTACTCGGGTTTGCGCGGCGGCCACGGCTTCTTCTTGACCGGCCCAGGCAAGCTCATGTTGATCGCAAGACACTCGCCTGTGCCGCGACAGAAGATTACGGAGATCCCCCGATAGGTTCCGTTGACCACGGCGGTCTTGAGTCGAACGCTCGCCGTGTTCGACCAGCTGGACCATCCGCGCGGCGCCGGCAACGACCGTTCTTCGCCGTGAAAGACGACCTTCTCACGCTCCGTTCGGACACCGGGCCATGCCTGCTTTGCGACCGCCTCCGCTTTGCGGAACCAAAAGTCGTCCGTTCGTGCAGCAGCGGGCCGTGCCGAGCCGTTTCGCATTCGCTCTCCAATGCGGCCGCTCCAAAGCGAACGAAACAGGCCGCTGCGATCAAACAAGAGCGTCGCTCGACGGTGGTCCGCCTTGATGAGTTTTCCCCGTGCCGCATCCTCGATTACCCACGCTTCTGCTTTCACTAAAATGTTGCAAATCTGCTTAAAGAGCGAAGTGGCGGCTGAGGCAACTCGACTACGTTCAGCAGGCGATACAGAACCGGCGATCTGGCTATACGAGTTCATCGCTGTTAGAGCCAGCGCCAACCTAACGGAGAGTGCAATCGTGATTCGGTTGTTTCGTCGAGTTATCTGTTGCACAATCCGATTCGGCATCGCATTTGATCGCCACCGCGGAATCCGACAGAGACAACTAAGACTCAGTCATCGCACGGCGACATCCGCTTGTGCCAAGCCCTTCAGAGTTCTCTCCAATAACTCCGCTGGTGTCGGCGAACGCAGCACGACCGACCGGACGTCCCCATACCCTTCCAGCAGCAGCTTTACCGCAAGCTCCTGTCCGTCCTTCGCTCGAATAGTCAGCAGACCGTTCGACTCGCGCAATTCGACGCAAAAGGGCTCGCACAGGGCACGCACTCCCTCCTGGTCGTGCGTTTCCACTTCCAGCTCGCAGGTTCCCGCGCGAAGCTCCAGCTCCCGAAAGCTGCCCGCAAAAGCGACCCGGCGGTCTTTCAGCACGACGAGAGAGTCCGTTCTCGCCGCAAGCTCGGGTCGGTTCGTCGCCAGGACGAGAATGGCGCCTTGCGCGACACGCTTCTGGACGAGGTCGAGCGTCGCGCGGAACGCCCAGGGGTCGAGCCGGTCGAGGAGGCCGTCCAGGACCAGCACGTCCGCCAGGCTGGAAAGTGGGCCCAGCAGATCGCAGGCTGCCTGCTGGCCTGGCGAGAGCTGCGAGACCTGCCGCCGCCGGAGGTCCCAAAGGCCGAGGGCGCCCAAAGCCTCCGCGGCTCGGGATGCGCCGCCTGCGCCCGACGCCGCTTTCGCAAGGTCTTGCGGTACCTTCTTTTTGGCAGCTGAATCGGGCGCCGCGTAGGCGACCCGTCCGTGAAGCTCCGCTCGGCCCCTAGCGGGCGCTTGCAGCCCCGCGCACACTCGCAGCAGAGCGCTCTTTCCGGATCCGGCGGGCCCAAAGACGGCGAGCGACCTTCGGGAATCGAGCCGTAGATCGATCACGCCGCCTTGTGCATCGAGCGCGACGCCATGCAAGTTGACCGAGGGCGTCATGGACCGGTTCTCGGCAGAACGAGAAGTTCTTTCGGTGCGCGGGTAAGAACCTCCGCCCCGCAGTTCGTGATCCAAACGTCGTCCTCGATCCGCACACCCCCGAAGCCCTCGATGTACACGCCAGGCTCCACGGTCCAGACGTTGCCCTCCTGAAGCACGTCCTCGCTCGATGGGCTCATCCGACCCACGTCGTGAACCACGCTTCCCAAACCGTGGCCGAGCCCGTGACCGAAGTGGCGCGCGAGGCCCTTCTCGTCCAAGACCTTCCTGGCGAGCGCGTCCACGTCCTTGCTAGGCACTCCCGGCTTCATGGCCTCGATGGCCGCAAGCTGCGACTTCAACACCTGGCCGTAGACCTCCCTGTGCCGGTCGGAGGCTTCGCCTACCACGACCGTCCTCGTGAGGTCGCTGCACTGTCCATCCAGCTTCGCGCCGATGTCCAGAGTGACGAAGTCTCCGCGTTCGAGCTTCTTGTCGCTGGGCTTGCCGTGCGGGCGCGCGCTCCGCTCGCCGCTGACGACGATCGGCGGGAACGCGAGTTCGGCGCCTTGGCGCCGGAAGAAGAACTCGACGTCGAGCGCGACGTCCAATTCGGTGACGCCTGGCTGGATCATGCGGCAGGCGTGCTCGAAGCAGGCGTCCGCTAACGCGCAAGCTCTTCGGATGATGGCGACTTCGGCGTCGGTCTTGACCCGCCGAAGCGGAGCGATCAGGTCCTTCACTCCGAACAGCTCCACGGGCGCCCAAGCCTTCGCCCATTCCTCGAAGGTCGCGTAGGTCACGGCTTGGCTCTCGAAACCGAGCCGCGCGATTCCCAGGCCGGCGATTTGTTCCTTCAGGAACTCCGCGGAAGTCACGGGATTCGCGAACGTGCGCACGGGCAGGTCCGGGACCTCCTCTCCGGCTTGGATCGTGTAGCGGCTGTCGGTGACGAACACGCCGTCCGCGCCCTTTAGTAGCAGCCATGCGGAGCTTCCGGTGAACCCGATAGCCCAAGAAACGTTCGCGATGTCGCTAACGAGCAGCGCTGGAACGTCCGCCTCCGCCATCGCGGCCCTCACGCGGTCCAGGTTCGCCATCAAACGGTCTCCTCTTCGAGGTTTCGCAGCGCGTGAAGCGCCAGCACGTACGCGAAGCCGCCGAATCCCGCGATCTGGCCCATGGTCGCGGGCGCAATCACCGACAGACGCCGAAACTCCTCGCGGGCATGGACGTTGCTTAGGTGCACCTCCACGACCGGCACGCGCACGCTCACGAGAGCGTCGCGCAGCGCGAACGAGTAGTGGGAGAGCGCGCCGGGATTGATCACGATGCCGTGCGCCCACTTCCGATGCTCCTGGATCGTGTCGATCAAAACGCCCTCGTGGTTGCTCTGCAGGATCCGGACCTCAATGCCGAGGCTTTCGGCGGCATCCTGAATCTGGGCGTCGATCTCCTCGATCGGCCTCTTTCCGTAAACGTCCGGCTCGCGAAAGCCGGTTAGGTTCACGTTCGGGCCGTGGAGGACGAGGACCTTCAGCGTGCGCTCAGTCATCGATTTGGCTCTTTATCTGGTCGAGCGGGACGGCGTCTTCCGGGGTCAGCTGCGGAATTCCGTCGGAGACGGGGAACGCGTTTTGGCACTTGGTGCAAACGAGCGAGTGGCCGATCAGTTGCAGGCCAGGCCTATCGGGGCAGATCGGGCAGGCGGCGACCCGAAGCAGCTCTTCATCGATGACGAAGTCCGGGGAGTCGTCCTGGATCATGAGATCACCTCGCGATATACGGCGCAGGTCGTTTCTGCGGTCTCCTCCCAGCGGAAGCCCTCGGCCCGCTTCGAACCTGCGTCCCGCATCGCTTGAAGCTTACTCGAATCGGAAAGCAGTCCGGCGATGGCGCGAGTCCAATCCGCCGGCTCCCAGCTTGGAACGACGAGCGCTGCATCGCCCGCGACTTCCGGCAGCGCGCCTCCTTGGCTGCAGACGACCGGACAGCCGCAGACGAACGCCTCCAGCACGGTTAGGCCGAAGCCTTCGTGAAGGCTGGGCACGAGGAAAAGGTCGGCCGCCGAGTACAGGTCGCAGAGCTGCTCGGTTTCCGCGTAACCGGTCTCGATCACGCGGCTTCCGCGTTCCTCTTCGCCCCAGCCGGACTTTCCGGTAATTGCGAGGCGATGGGGAACCTCATTCGGGAGCCCTTCCACTGCGCGCACTGCGAGGGAAACGTTTTTCCTGGGCCAGCGCGTTCCGACCGCCAAGAGATAGGGTTCCGAAACGCCGAACTGATTCCGAACTCGCGCCGCGGCCTCCTCGCGGGGGACCCTGCGAATACCCGGATGCGCGGCCAAAGGTGTCACCCGGAGCTTCTCGCTCGTGAACGGGAGATGCTCGAGGATGTCGCGCTTGGAAGACTCCGAGACGGTGATCACTCTGCCGGCCCTGCGGGCCGAAGCGGGAACGAACCTCCGTAGCAGCGCGCGGTCCTTTGCCCGGAACCAAGCGGGCTCGATCAGGAAGGACACATCGTGAATGGTCGTGACTGCGATCCTTCCGGCAAGCGGGCTTAGGTTGTACTGGGTGTGGATCGCCTTCGCTCCGAGGCTCCGCGCTGCGAGCGGAAATCGGACGAGAGACCACCAGCGATCGATGCGGGAACGAAGGGTGCGCCATTCAAAGTAAGGCGATTCGGGAATCCCAAGGGGCTTTTCGACGTTGGAAAGGAGCAGAAAGCGCAGACCGTGCTCGATGCGGCTCAGTCCGTGCAGGAGCCCAGTCCAGTAGGTCGTGTCGCCGGTTCCCCGGCGTCCGAGGAGCCGAGCGTCGATGGCGACAATGGGACGATCCATGGGCGGGCCACCTTGGCGCGAATCCTGCTAGTATGGAGCCCGAGCGCGATCTGTTCGCAAAACTAGGAAGGTCCGATACGATGGCAAAGAAGAAGAAGCCGCCCGTAATGCTCGCCTCCATGCTCGTGCTCGTGCTCGCGATCGTCGCGATGCTCGGCATATTCAACCGGCCCATCGATCCTGAGGAGGCCGAGAAGGAGGCTCAAAGGGAGCTTCAGCGCCAAAACGTCGCGCAGCAGGGCAAGGAGCGGGAGACGCCGACGAAGGACCTCATGATGCAGTCGATTAAGATGACCGAGGACAAGGTCGTCGCAATGAAGCCGGCAGGAGGCCCCGAAGGGGAAGAGTCCGAGATCTCGCCGACGCCTACGATCTTTTTGCCTAGCCCTGCCGACTACAAGCCCACGCCAAACGATGGCTCGGTCTCGACGCACTGGTACGTAGAGGGCTCTCTAAGCTCCAAGAAGTAGCCTGCCCTATTGCTGGGGAAACACTCTGGTCTCGCCGTCTGGGTCCTGGAAGCTCTTGAATCGGACCCCGAAAGCCCGGTTCAGGGCCGGGCTGGCGATCAGCTCCTCGCAGGCTCCCCAGAACGCGATCTCGCCGTCGTGCAGAAGGATCGCCTGATCCGCGAACGATAGCGCTAGGTTCAGATCGTGGACCGCGGCGAGGATTGCCCTGCCCTCTGTGGCGAGCTTTCTCAATAGGCCGACGATCGCGATCTGGTGAGCGACGTCTAGGTGCGATGTGGGTTCGTCCAGCAGCAAGACCGGCGCCTGCTGCGCAAGCGCGCGAGCGATGAGAGCGCGCTGGCGCTCGCCGCCGCTGATCTCGGTTACCGCGCGGTCCCGAAGGTCCCAGCAGTCCGCCCCGCGCATCGCCTCTTCCGCGACCGCCAAGTCTTCCCTTGTGTCAAACAGCCCGTGGCTGTGCGGCAGCCTGCCCATCACGACTGTTTGGAGCACGGTGAAGCGGAAGGGCGACAGCTCCTCCTGCGGCACGTACGCCACCCATCTCGCGAGACTTTCGAAGTTCAAGGAGTCGAGGTCGTCTCCTTGAACGCGTATCGAGCCGCGGATCGCGGGAAGGGTCTTGCAGAGGGTCTTCAGTAGCGTCGACTTGCCGCTTCCGTTCGCGCCCAGGAGGGCGACGACGGAACCGGAGCGCAGCGACAGGTCCACGTTCTGCAGCACCAGCCTGCCGGGGTAGCCGCACGCCAACCCGCAGCATTCGAGCAGCGCGTCAGTCGACGGCTTCATCGAGCACCCCGCTTTGGAATGCGCGGAACATTCCGGCATAGACCCCGTCGCGCTCCATCAGCTCCGCATGGCTGCCCTGTTCGATCACTTCGCCGGTTCGCAGAACCAGGATTTGGTCCGCCCGGGCCGCGGTTGTCAGCCGATGCGCGATGAACAGAGTTGTTCGGCCTTTCATGGACTGCTCCACCGCGCTCTGCACAAGCTTTTCGCTCTTCGAGTCCAGGCTGCTAGTGGCCTCGTCGAGGATAAGAACGGCCGGCTGGCGGACGAGCGCGCGCGCGATGGCGATCCGCTGCATCTCTCCCCCGCTGAGCCGAGTGCCCCGCTCGCCGAGCTCCGTTTGAAAGCCGTTAGGCATCGCCTGGACGAATTCGGCTGCGTTGGCGAGCCGGGAGGCGTTCAGAACTTCGGCGTCGTCTGCATCGGGTGCGCCCAATCGAATGTTCTCCGCGACGGTTCCGGCGAACAGCAGGGTGTGCTGGGGGACGACCGCCATTTGTGAGCGGTACCAGCTCGTATCGAGCTCGCGGATGTCCACTCCGTCGAAAAGGATCGATCCCTCGGTGGGATCGTAAAAGCGCAGAAGCAAGTCCGCGATCGTGCTCTTTCCAGCGCCGCTCGGCCCCACGAGCGCAAGGCTCGCGTCCGGCTCGATCACGAACGACACGCCGCGAAGCGCCTCGGTCCCATCCGGGTAGCGAAAGCTCACGTTTCGGAATTCGATCCGTCCCTGGGGGGCGATGAGCACACGCTTTCCGCTAGACGCCGCGTGCTCCTCCTCCACGTCCAGGACCTCGTCGAAGATCCTCTTTGCCGCGGCTTGCACCTGGTTGTACAGGCTCGTCACCGCGCCCATCGTGCGAAAGCCCTGGTTGATGACGTCCATCGCGAAGATGAGCGCGGCGATGTCGGCCACGGCGAGCTTGCCGCCATAGGCGAGCCATCCGCAGGCGTATAGCGCGGCCGCGAGAGCGATGGCTCCGAGCAGCTCCGTCATAGGCCGCAGCGCCGCGAGCCGGCGAGCCGCGCGGAGCTGGCTCTTCAGGGATCGCGCGATCATTCCGCCATAGGCAGCGCCGACCTGCTTCTCCGCGGCGAACGCCTTTACGACGCGCGTGCCCTGGATCGCCTCCTGCGTCAACGCGCTGAGCGACTCCAGGTCCTCCTGCACCTGAAGCTGCGCCTGGCGCACGCGCCTTCCGCTCGCCATCAGCAGCATCACAAGGGCGGGAACGATGAGCAGAGTGATCAGGCCCAGCTGCCATTGGAGCCACAGCACGATTGCGAACGCGGTCACGGCCTTGACCGGTCCATCCAGGCTGTCCCGGATCAGAAGCACCGCGCCCTGGTACACGCTCACGTCGTTCGTGAAAACGCTCTGGATCGCGCCGCTGCGGCGCTCGTTGAAGTAGGTTACGGGGAGCCTCTGAAGCTTTTCGAACAGGCGCAGCCTCAGGTTCGATGCCATCTCCGCGCCCGCGCGGCTCAGGTAGTACGACTGGCCCCTGGTAAACCAGTACTTGAGCACGTACATGCCGATGATCGCCAGGCTGATCCAGCTTAGCGTGCGGTGCGCTTCGGACCTGCGCCGTTCCGCTTCGGAGGCAGCCTTTTGGGATTCCGCGGCTCCCGGCGGGCCCGCTCTAGTCGAACCCACCGGCGCTTGAGCCTTCGCGGCAACCGCGGGCGTCGACGTGCGCTCGATTGCCGCGACGCCGCCCCGAACGAGCGGAATGGTCGCCGCAGTTAGAAGCGACGTGACCACGACGCACACGAGCCCCTTCACGATGTTCGGGCGCTGGGATCGAAGCTCCGTCTTCAGGCGCGGGTCGATCCGAAAGAACAGCCGCATGTCCGATCAAAACTCCGCGTGTCCGGGCGTTCGGAAGAAGGGAATCACGTCGCGAATGTTCTTCATGCCGGTGACGTACATTAGCAAGCGCTCGAGACCGAGCCCGAAGCCCGAATGGGCGACCCCGCCGAAGCGGCGCAGGTCCAGGTACCACCAATACGCCCTTTCGTCGAGCCCCGCCTCGCGCATTCGCTCCCTTAGGCCTTCGAGCCTCTCCTCGCGCTGCGAGCCGCCAATGATCTCCCCGATGCGGGGCGCGAGCACGTCCATCGCGGCCACGGTCCTTTCGTCGTCGTTCAGGCGCATGTAGAAGGCCTTGATCTCCTTCGGGTAGTCGGTCAGCACGACGGGCCTGCCGACCTTGGTCTCCGTCAGCCAGCGCTCGTGCTCGCTCTGCAGGTCGCAGCCCCAGAACACGGGGAACTCGAACGATTCGCCGCTTCCTTCGAGGAGCCGAATCGCTTCTGTGTACGTGAGGCGCTCGAAATCGGACTTGGCGACGTGCTCGAGCGTTTTCAGCAGGTCCGGCTCGATTCGCTGGTGAAAGAACTCGAGGTCCGCCGCGCACCGATCCAAGATTTGGGCGATCAGCTCTCGGAGGAACTCTTCGGCGAGGTTGCAGTTGCCCTCGTTGCTGCAGAACGCCATCTCCGGCTCGATCATCCAAAACTCGGCCAGATGCCTCGGCGTGTTGCTATTTTCCGCGCGAAAGGTGGGGCCGAACGTGTACACGTTGGTCATCCCGAGGGCGAGCGCCTCGGCTTCGAGCTGTCCGCTCACCGTCAGGAACGCGGGCCTTCCGAAAAAATCTTCTGTCGGATCGTTCGACGTCAGTCTAAACTTGCCTTCGACGAGCTCCGCGAGCGTGGAAACCGTGAAGAGCGCACCGGCGCCCTCGCAGTCGCTCGCCGTGATGATCGGCGTGTGAACGTAGTGGAAGCCCCTTTCGTGAAAGAAGCGGTGGATCGCAAGCGAGGCCTCGCTGCGCACCCGGATCACCGCGCCGAGAGTGTTGCCCCTAGTTCGCAGGTGCGCGATTTCGCGCAGGAACTCGAAGGACGCGCCTTTCTTTTGCAGGGGGTAGGCCGCCGGGTCTGCCGGCCCGTAGACCTCCACGCCTTCGGCACGCAGCTCCGTGGGCTGCTCCGGCGCCGGCGACTCCACCATCTCTCCGTCGAACCGAACGCACGCCCCCGTCGTGATCAGTTTCAGCGTATCTTCGCCGATGGCGCCTTCCGGGATGACGACCTGCAGGTCGCGAAAGCTCGATCCGTCGCTTAGCTGCACAAAGCTGACGCCCTTGCTGTCGCGCCGCGTCTTGACCCATCCGTACGCGGACGCGCGCGTTTTGGGTGGAGCTTGAAGGAGGTCGCGAAGGTACGACCTGCGGTAGTCCATCGCCGGGCGAGTTTACCGTTTGAGGTTGCGCATACCGTAATGGGCTCGGCGAGGCGCGAGCTACTTCTTCGATGCGGCCTTAGGCTTGGCGGCCGCCTTATTGGCCTTGGGTTCGGGCTTTTCCTTTGCAGTGGGCTTTTCTGCGGCTTTGGGCTTCTCGACCTTCGCTTTCGGGACGGGTTTGGACTTCGGAGCGGCAGCCTTCGGCCCGGGCTTGGCCTCGGCCGCGGGCTTGGCCGGCTTGGTCTTCTCGGGCTTCGCTTTCGGCGCGGACTTCGGCTTGGCTGCGGGCTTCTCGGCGACGGCCGCGGCGGGTTTTTGGGATTGCGCGTCCTTCTTGAGCTTCTTGATCAGCTCCTTGACGTGCCGCTCCTTGCGGTGCCGCCGCCTTCTAATCTCCTTGTTCCGAATCCGCATTCGCCTCTGTGATCTCCTTCGGCCCGGCCCCTTGGTCCCCCGGCGACTGCGAGGCCGAACGAAGGGGAACTATACCTGACGGATCAGCTTCACTCCGGCTCTGGCATCGGAAGCCTCGGAGCCCTTCTTCTCAGCCGCCACAAGATCGCTCCGATCACGATTGCCGCGATCGAGACGATCTGCGCGTCCGTAAGCGGCAGGTTGCCCGCGAAGGTGGACGTCCACCCGGCCCTCCAAATCTCGGACACGAAGCGCACGGCGCCGAAAGCCATGAGCCCCGCGGCGAACGCTCGTCCAGATGGGATCGGACGGGATTCGAGCAGGAGCATCCCTCCGAACGCGGCCAGGCTTAGCAACATTTCGTAAGCCTGAGCCGGCGCGTACAGTCCGGGCCGCCCCTCGACCGCGACGGCCCACGGGAGCGTGGACGGCGCGCCGTGGCAGCATCCGTTCAGCAGGCAGCCGATTCGTCCGATCGCGTAGGCAAGGAGAAACGGCGCCGAGATCATGTCGAATACGTTCCAAATGGGCTTTCGGGCGAGCCGCGCGTACAGCGCGAGGTATCCAAGGCCGAACAGGATTCCCCCGAAGCTGGTCAGGCCCTGAAACTGCCATTGCAGCAGCTCCGCGGGGCGCTTGAGGAAGTACTTCAGGTCCTGCACGATGAAGCCGATCCGGGCTCCGATCACGCCTACCAGCAGGGTCCAAAAGGCTGCGTCGTTTACGTTCGCGGACGTGAGGCCGTAGCGGGCGGCGCGCTTTCTCGCAACGAAGAACGCCGCCAAGAACGCTGCGAGGACGGCCAGGCCGAAGCTATAAACCTTGAAGTCGCCGATCTGGAAGAGGACTCGATGCATGCGGCCGCCGTGAGGCGCACAGTGTACCTAGGGCTCGCCGGGCGCCACGAAGCGGGCCCGCGAAAACCGCCTTTCGGCTGACACAATAGCGAGAACGCGATGGAAGCCGCACCAAACCCGGATCGCTCTCCCGCCCTGCTGGTGCTCGCCGCCGGCATGGGCAGCCGTTACGGCGGTCTCAAGCAAATCGACCCCGTGGGCCCTGGAGGCGAGACCCTGCTCGAATACTCGGTCTACGACGCGCTCCGAGCCGGGTTTTCGAGAATCGTGTTCGTGATCCGGCGCGACATCGAGAGCGAGTTCCGAGAGGCCGTCGGTGGCAAGTTCGAGGCGATGTGCGAGGTGCGGTATGCGTTTCAGGAGCTTTCCGACCTTCCGGACGGTTTCTCCGTGCCGGAAGGCAGGACAAAGCCCTGGGGCACGACGCAGGCGATCCTGGCGGCTGAAGGCGAGCTGGACCGTCCCTTCGCCGCGATCAACGCGGACGACTTCTACGGCCCGGCTGCGTTTCGGCTCCTTTGCGGCCACTTGGCCTCCGGCTCGAATGAGTGCGCGATGGTCGGATACGTGCTTCGACAAACCCTTTCGCCACACGGAACGGTCGCGCGCGGGGTCTGTCGCTTGAGCGACGGACACCTGGCATCGATCGAAGAGCTGACCCGAATCGCCGCGTCGGGAAGCGGGGCCGTCTACACCGACGAGTCGGGAGCAGAGCGGCGGCTCTCGGGAGACGAGACCGTCTCCATGAACTTCTGGGGAGCCCCGACATCGATCTTCCGCCCGCTCGGCGCGCAGTTCGAAGAGTTCCTGCGCGAGTCCGGCGGTTCGCTTACCTCCGAGTTCTACATCCCGGCCGCCGTCAACAAGCTCGTTCAAACGGGCTCCGTGCGCGTCCGCGTGTATCGGACCGAAGATCCCTGGTTCGGAGTCACGTACAAGGAAGACCGCCCGGCCGTCGTCGAAGGCATCCGGCGGCTCGTGGACGCGGGCCTATATCCAGAGCGCTTGTGGGCATGATCGAGTCGCTGGCGGACCTGCCGGAGGTTGCGGGCCTTTTCGAAACGGGCGGCAGGCTCGTAGAAGCGGTCCCCTACGGAAGGGGGCACATCAACGACACCTACCTCGCCACATACGCCCGCGAAGTCGGCACCTTTCGGCTTATCCATCAGCGGATCAACGAAGCGGTATTTCGTGATCCCGAAGGGCTGATGGAAAACGTCGAGCGCGTTACGGCGCACTTGGGAATGAAGCTCGCCGGCCGGCCCGACGCCGAAAGGCTCGCGCTAAAGCTGGTGCCAACCAAGTCGGGCGCTGCATTCGCGCAAGACCGCTTGGGCGGCTATTGGCGGAGCTACAGATTTGTGGAGGGAGGGGTGACCTTCGACACAGTGGACGGTCCCGAGCGGGCCTTCGAGGCCGGGAGGGCGTTCGGGCAATTCCAGGCACAGCTGTCGGACCTGCCCGGGCCGAGGCTCAAGGACACCATCCCAAACTTTCACGACTCGGTCAAGCGTATCGAGGCGCTCGAGAGCGCGATCGAGACGGACGCCTGCGGCCGTGTAAGCGATGCCGGTCCTGAGATCGAGTTCGCGCGAAAGTGGCGATCGCTCGCCGGCGCTTTGCTCGAGCTGCACCAGGCGGGAGTTGTCTCGGAGCGCGTGACGCACAACGACACGAAGGTCAACAACTTGCTGTTCGACGAGAATACGGGCGAAGCGCTGTGCGTCGTGGACCTCGATACGGTCATGCCGGGGCTGGCGCCTTACGATTTCGGCGACCTAGTTCGCACGGCTGTGAGCCCTGCCGCGGAGGACGAGCGCAACCTCTCGCTTGTCGAGATGCGGATGCCGGTCTACGAGGCGTTGCTTCGCGGGTATCTCAAGGGCACCGGTAGCCTCTTGAACTCGGCGGAGATCGAGTGCCTTACGCTCGCGGGGAAGCTGATCACGTACACGATCGGAGTTCGGTTTCTGACGGACCACATCGCGGGTGACCGCTACTTCAAGGTCCACCGCGAGGGACACAACCTGGACCGGTGCCGAACCCAGTTTAGGCTCGCCGAATCGATCGAGCGGAAGGAGCACGAGCTGACGCGCCTGGCGCTGCGGATCGCCCGGGAGGCATAGCTCGCATACAGGCACTCGCGCGCAAGGCGGCCAAATGGCCGCCTTGCGCGGGACAATTCGAAGAGCGGGCTTAGAGCTTGATGTCTATGATGCCGCTGACGCCTACTCCGTCCACGACCCTGATATCCTCGATCACGTTTCGGCTCGAGACGGGAATCAATGCGCGCATTCGCAGCTCGCCCATGAACTTCGCTTCGGGCTGGGCGACCGCAACGACTTTGTCGACAGCGTTCGGAGGTCCCATCACTTGTGCGGCGCCTACGGCGCTGCTGGAACCGATGCCGACGGTGAAGATCGGAACGACCTTAGTCTTTACCGAGCTCGACTTCTTGCGCCCCCAGAGCTTGTCGATCCCGTCGTTCATCTGGCGTCCGAAGTTGTTCACGACGACCAGCACGCCGCCCGCTTTCAGTAGGGCGCGAAGCTGCGGGGTGGCTATCGCCGCTAGGGCCAAGAGCGTTGCGAGCAAAAAGGCGATCTTTCGTGTCCGTACGGTCTTCATGTAGGTTCTCTCCTGCTTTGGTAGGACGTGCGGGAGCTTTCGCCCGTTCCGCCCGATAGGGTTGCGGCATATCCGCTTCAAAACGGTTAGGCCCCGGCCGAGGCCGGGGCCTAACCTGGACTCAAGTCCTAAGCGAACTTAGTACTTGATTCCGATCTGCGTGCTGATGAGACCGCCCTTGGCCTTCGTATCAGCGCCTCCGAAAGGCGTGAATCCAGACACGTCTTCGGAATCGTAGTCGCTGATCTGCCAGAGGAAGCTCCACCAGCCGTTCGAGCCCATCTTCTTCTTGAGACCGAGCGAGTACCAGCGCTCCTTCGGTTTACCGCCGGTAAAGCCGCCGACGTCCGCCGCAGGCAGGATTCGGTCCTCGAGGTCCCAGTTGACCATCTCGGCTCCGATCATCAGGTCCCAATCATCGTTGAGCTTGTAGTTAAGCTCGCCCTTGAAGTGGGTGATCGTATCGTCGTTGGTCAGACCAAGGATTCCGCCGAGGGTGATCTCGCGGCCCTGGTACTGCGCCCCGTGAAGGTGAAGGCTCAGCCGATCCGTAAGGTCGGCGTTAAAGCCCACCATGAAGCCCTCGATGTCGGTCGGATTCCACCAGATTCCCATTCTGCCCCAGTAGCCCGGAGCGTAGAACTGCGGATCGATCGACCGATACCCGACCTTGAGGCCCCAACGATCGGCCTTGTAGGCGATTCCCGCCCACCATGCCGCGTTGTCCTCGTCGATCAGGTTGTCGTTGTCGAGGTTCATGTTGGTCTGCGAGTACCCGCCGTACAGCTTCAGCCGATCGTTCAGCATGAAGCTGACGTCCCCGCCGAACACGATGACTCTGTTGACCAGCGAGCTGCCGACCGCCGTCGTCGAGTTCGAGTCGAGGATCAGATACGCGAGATTGATGCCTCCCCGATCGGAGATCGGCACGTTGAGCGTGGCGCCCAAGTGCTGGTCTACCGAGATCTGAGTGCGCATGTCGCCATATCCTCGGGGCCTTTCGCTGAAGATCGAGCCCGGCGAGAAGTAGTGGCCGCCCTGGCCGGCAGCCATGAACCACATGTCGTTTCCAAGCGAGTCGAACCGGCCACTCTGGCGACCGCCGAACACGGTGAGGTCCGTGCTCCCGAAGTCGAACGTAAACACCGCTCCGTCGAAGTACCACATGCCATTGTCCCAGCGGTCGTTCGAGTAGTACGGCGTGTTGTCCGGCCTCTGGAAGAAGTACGGGCCGACCTTGTGGCCGACGCGCCCCATCTTCGCGTTGAAGTCCAATCCCCACAGGCTTGTGTTCGTGTCTACGAACATATCCTGGACGTAGAAGCCCGTTGCGGCCTCCAAGTAGGGGACTCCGTTGAAGACGTGCGACTGGTTTCCGAACATCGTTCCGCCCGGAAGCCCGTCGAGGGACTCTTCGTCACCCGATAGGTTGCCGACCACGAAAGTTCCCTGCCAGTTGGTTCCGTTTCCGTTGTTGCCCGTTAGGCGCATCGCGGTCTCGAAGCCGATAGAAAGGTCCTTCGTGATTCCGACCGGGTCGGAGCCGTCGCGCGGAACGCCCAGCGGCCGGCCGCCAAAGTCGATTCCGTGCAGGTCGTCGTCGCTGTACCCGCCCAGCAGGAAGAGGTTGACGTCTCCGCTGATGTTGACGGGCATCTTGCGCTTTTCGAGCGCTTCGACTCGGTTGGCGAGGTCCTGGACGCCCTTCTTAAGGGCTTCGACGTCCACGCCCATCGAAGCCAGCTCCTTCTCGAAGGTGCTGGACATTCTCTTGAGCGCGGCGATGTCGTCGCCCCATGCCTTCATGCCGTTGATCGAGGCTTGCGCTGCGGCAAGCGCGTCGGACACGGCCTTCAGGTCCTCCTTGGTCGCGACGCCCTCGACACCCTTCATGGCGTCCACTTGCGCCTTCAGGGCATTGATCTGCGCCTCCAATCCGTCCGAGATCCCCTTGAGGTGAGTGTAAAGCGCGTAAAGCGCCACAGCCATCTCATAGCGGCTCGCCGGACGTCCGCCTCGAAACATCCCGTCGGGATAACCCACCAGCAAGCCCGCCGCCTTCATGCGGAGGAGGGCTTCGTACGCCCAGTGGTTCTCCTGAGTGTCCGGGAAGTTCTCTTGCGAAAACGCAGGCGCCGCCACGGTGGCTAGCACCGCGCCCAGCGCGTACGTTAGCATTCGCTTCATATCCGTCACTGCTCCTTGTGTTGGTTTTGGCTCAGGAGCGTCGCCGAAGGCTTGCGCCGGACAGAAGCCGATCCTCGAAGCTTTCCTCGTTTCCTTCCGAGTATTCGGCCTCGCCGATCAAGCGCGGCCGCGCATCCATTGCCGTTTCCATGGGCGAGGCGAACCTCGCCCTGCGGACATTATGAACGCATCCCGGAAAAAATGCAATGAAACGGCCTAGGATTTCGGAGATGTTTCGCGAGTTCCGATCCACATCTTTCAGCGCTCCGCTTCGTAATGGACCCAGCGAGGCGCCAAGACGAATTGGGCCAGCGTCAGGGCGAGGATCAGCGCGAAGATGACCCATGCCAAGGCGCTCGCGTATCCCATTTTGAAGTAGTTGAAGCCGTTCACGAAAAGGTGGTACACGGGCACGAGCAGCGAATCCGCGGGGCCGGGATTGCCCTCGGGAGTCCGCATGACGTACACCCGGTCAAACTCCTGTAACGAGCCAATCACCCCCATTACGGCGTTGAAAAAGATAACCGGGCTCAATTGGGGCAAGGTGACCGCAAAGAATTGCTGACGAGGCGTTGCCCCGTCGATGGCGGCTGCCTCGTAGAGCGTGCCCGGAATGCCTTTGAGGCCGGCGAGCCACAGAATCATGCCTCCGCCCGCGCCCCAGACGCCCATGAGAATCAGAGAAGGTTTCGCCCAGGACTCCGCGCTGAGCCACCCCGGAACCGGCGTTCCGAACCACTCAGAGATCGTTGCGCTCCATGCGGCGTTGATGAGGCCCTTGTTGGGATCGCCCGCCAAAAGCCAGATCCAAAGAACGGCGCTGGCTACCGTCGGCACGATCGCGGGCATATAGAAGAACGTTCGATAGAACCGCATGCCCCGCACGGCTACGTTCAAAAGCAGCGCCACCGATAGGCCGGTCACGAGGTTCAAAGGCACTCCGATCCCCGCCAAATACATCGCGTTCGAGAACGCCTTTTCGACGTTCTGAGCGTCGTAGGCGAAAAGATCCACGAAATTCTTCGCGCCCACCCAGCGCGCGGGGCTGAGCACGCCGTAGTTTGTGAAACAAAAGAAGAGCGAGGCCAGCATCGGGCCAAGTAGAAACACGACGAATCCCACTACCCACGGAGACAGGAGCGCGTACGCCCAGCGCGCCTCACTTCGGGCAAGAGGGCCGAGTCGCAGCGCCCGGTAGCGCGCGGCAAGAATCCCGCAGCCCGCGAACAAAAGGATCGCTCCCGCAGCCGCGGGCACGCGAAGGTCGATCAGGGGATACTTGTGCGCCCCCAACGCTTCGTCGAGCTCACGCTGCACGACGGTTTGAGCATTCGTCAGGGCTGCCGCCGGACTGAGTTTGAGAAGGCAGGCACGCTCCATAGCTCGCACGTGCTCGTCCCATAGCGTCTGGCCCACCATCGTAACCGGGCGAATCTTGGCGTGAGGCATCAAGTCGATGTGCGTGCGCAGGCCTCGCGCAAATCGCGGGTTCGTGGGCTTGTGCCGTCGGAAGAGCTCTTCGTTCGCAAGGCGGTTGGCAGACTGCTTTGGAATGAATTCTCGTCCGCGTCGTTTCTCCCATGCGCGTTGCGCTTCCGCCTCCAAGAGTGCCGCTTCCATGCTCGTGGCCCACTTGACGAATCGCCACGAGGCTTCCGGATTCGGAGCGCCCTTGGGTATCGCGTAGGAAAAGCCTCCTGCCCACGTAACGAAAGGCTCGGTTTCGCCCTCGAACCTGCCGCGCCGGGATAGCCTGTCGTCCGGTACCGGAGGCGGAGCCACCCCGAAGTCCAGCGCGGGCGAATACCGCGACAAGTTGTTTAGGATCCAATCACCATCGATCTTCATCGCGACCTTTCCAAGCGAAAACGGATCGTTCTCGCCCGTCTGGAAACCGGTCTGGAAGCTCATCGCGTTTTCGTAGCCTCGGGCAACGGCGTAGCCTTGGACCATGAATGCCAGAGCCGCTTCTGCCTCCGGTGTGGCCATCGTGCACCGGAGACCGTCGGCCGAAAGAAAGGCTGCGTTCATCTGGAACGCGTACATGTAGAACCAGCAGTTGCCGAAGTTCGGCAAGAACCCGGCGCGTTTCAGCGAGCCGTTCGACTCGAACTCCGTAAGGACCTTGGAATAGGCGAGTATCTCGCTCCAGGTCCTGGGCGGCCGTTCGGGATCGAGGCCCGCTGTGCGCAGTTCCCTAGCCTTTGCGCGAAACAGCGCGCGATTCCAATAGAGAGCCCGGTTATCCGTGCTCGTCGGAATGGCGTAGACCTTGCCCCGATAGGTCGCCTCCTGCCAGGTGGCCGGATAGAACTCCTCGGGATTCGGGCAGTTCGGGTCCCGTCCAAGATCGCGCTCTAGGAGAGCATCCAGGGAAAGGAATGCGCCCCGGCTCGCCCAGTCCCCAATGGTAAACCGGTCTTGCCTGATCAAATCCGGTGGCACGTTGCCCACAACGCTGGTCATGAGCTTCTGCGGGTTCATCGCGCCCGCGCCCATGCTCAGAATCCGAACCCGAATGTCGGGATTGCGGCGTTCGAATTCGAGAACGACCGATTCGAAGCCCTTGGTATCCGGTCCGAGCCCGACTCCCCAAACCACGAGGTCGGTCCTCGCCTGGGGCAAGACCGCGCCAGGCAAGCTCGCGAACAGAGCGACGATTCCCAAGCGAGCGATCATCGATCCGCCGCCATTTTACGAGGTTCCCGTTCCGGGATCGGAATGCGCGGCTTGTGGTCAAAAGAACGCAATCGTCGTTCGGCTCGGTTCGAGCCTATCCTCCGGTATTCTGTGGCCATGCGAGCAGCGGGAAGCGCACGCGCGCCTGATGCCAGCCTCAAATCAGATAGGAGAGGGGGCCGAGAGCTTGGGTAGGCAGCCCGCGGCTTCGCGCCCGGATTGGCTGGGAGCGCTCATAGGCCTGGCGACCTTCGCAACTGGGATCGGGCTGCTGGCATTTACTTTCGGCCTGGCGTACGACATGTTCCAGGTTCCGCCCGCTGTCGCGATGAGCGAAGGCACGGGCAAGAGCGTGGACCTCGCCAGGGCGGGCGAATCGTTCGCGAAAGTGTTGCTGCGCGTAATGGTTCTCTTCGTGATGTGCGTGGTGGGCGCCGTGATCGCCAATCGAGGCATTCGGCTTTACATCTCCTGCAGGTACCCGCAGCCGCCCCCGACCGAAACTCCCGAACCGATCGCGCAAAAGGAAGAACGCAGCGAAAGCGTCGCTTAAGGCTGTTCCCGAGACTTGCTCCGAAGTCGGCCTCGAGAAACATCGGGAGAAGGACTGAGGAATCGGCAACGATCGTCCGGCGTTCTATAATAGCGGCGAAAGCTGGCGACTATGCTTCCATTGATTTCTGCTCTAGTGCTGATCGTTCTGCACGGCCCGGCCGGCGCGGAGCGATCGCTGCCCGACGGCCGCATTCCACAAGCACTGCGGGCGTGGGCCGCAGCGCACATGCCTCCCGGCCAGTCGGAGCTTGGAAAGGCGGCAGATGAGAGCGGCGATTCCGCGATCGCGGAGCTGCTTTGCGTGGAATCCGCGGAAGCTTCCTGTCTGCTTTCCCTGATCCTGCAGATCGGGTGGGACGCGAGCGGCGTTCCGTCCTCCGAACTTCCCTTTCCATTGGCGCGCATTTCCGAGCCGGTTTCCCCTTGCGAAAACACGGCTGACAGACGGACCGCCGACGGCTTTTTCGACTGCCGGCGTACGCGCGACGGACCATCGGGCGCCTAAAACCAAACCCCTCGCGCCGTCCCGCGCCCGGACCTCGCACCAGCGACGGCGGGCGCCCCGATTCCCGGAATCCCCGGCAAGCCGAAAGGCAGGAACACGATGGTTCAGTTACTTAGAAGAGTATTCGATACGAGCAAAAAGGACATAGTGGCGATCGTCCCGATCGTCGACCGCATCAACGCCCTCGAAGAGGAGTACGAGGCGCTCTCGGACGCCGACCTGCGCGCCAAGACCGACGAGTTCAAGCGCCGCCTCGACGACGGCCAGACCCTGCAGGAGGTCCTCCCGGAAGCCTTCGCGGCCGTCCGGGAAGCGAGCAAGCGCACGCTCGGCATGCGCCACTTCGACGTGCAGCTGATCGGCGCGGTCGTGCTGCACCAGGGCCGTATCGCGGAGATGAAGACCGGTGAAGGAAAGACGCTGGTCGCGACGATGCCGCTCTACCTGAACGCGCTACACGGGCTCGGCACGCACCTGGTCACGGTCAACGACTACCTCGCCCGGCGCGACGCGGTCTGGATGGGTCCGATCTACCATATGCTCGGCCTAACGATCGGGATCATCCAAGGCCAGAGCGAGGACACGGACGAGCTCGGCGGAAGCTATCGCTACGAGCCCGGTGCGGACGTGACGGGAGATCCGCGCTACGTGAGCCTGGTTCCGTGCAGCCGGCGAGAAGCCTACACCTGCGACGTCGTGTACGGGACGAACCACGAGTTCGGCTTCGACTACCTGCGCGACAACATGGCGTTCCAAAAGGACCAGCTCGTCATGCGCGAGCTGCACTATGCGATCGTGGACGAGGTCGACTCGATCCTGATCGACGAGGCGCGAACGCCGCACATTATCAGCGGGCCTTCCAGCGACGACGTTTCCTACTACAAGAAGATAGATGCGATCGTACGGAAGCTCGAGGTCGAGACCCACTACACGGCCGACAAGAAGAACCACTCCGTCAGCCTTACGGAAGAGGGGATGGACTACGTCGAGCAGCTGATGGAGATCGAGAACATCGCGGACGATCCCAAGCTTCTGCACCACGTGAACGCCGGCGTTAAGGCGTTCGCGCTCTTCGACAAGGACGTGGACTACGTGGTCCGCAACAACGAGGTCGTGCTCGTGGACGAGAACACGGGACGCCTGATGTTCGGAAGGCGGCTTTCGGACGGCTTGCACCAGGCGCTCGAAGCGAAGGAGGGTGTGCCCGTTCAGCGCGAGAGCCAGACCGTCGCGGTCATCACCTTCCAGAACCTGTTCCGCCTGTACCAAAAGCTAGCGGGAATGACCGGAACGGCCAAGACCGAAGAGGACGAGTTTCGCAAGATCTACGGCCTCGATGTGGTGTGCGTGCCTACGCATCGCGAGATGATCCGCACGGACAACCCGGACGTGATCTACAAGACGCTCGAAGCCAAGTTCCGTGGCATCGCGTGGGAGATCTTTCGGCTTTTCACGAAGCAGCAACCGGTGCTGGTCGGGACGCGCTCGATCGAGATGTCCGAACGCGTGTCTGCGCGGCTGACTCCGGACATGCTGCAGAAGCTCGTCCTGGCGCAGAAGCTTCGCTGGCACTCGGAAGTCAAAAAGGACCTTCCGAAGGACCTGCGGGCGGACGCAACCAACCTGATCAACACGGACCTCGAGCAGGCGAGCATCAAAGACTACTCTGCGATGTTCTCCAAGATGAGCCTCAAGGGCGACCCCCTTTCGGGAGAGGTCGCGGACTGGGCGCTCGAGGAGTTCAAGCTTGGCGAGGACAACAAGGCGCACCTGGACGAGGCCCTTCGGCACGGAATCCCGCACAACGTGCTGAACGCGAAGTTCCACGAAAGGGAGGCTCTGATCATCGCGGAGGCCGGGCGCAAGGGCCAGATCACGATCGCGACGAACATGGCGGGCCGAGGCGTGGACATCCTGCTGGGCGGGCGCGTGCAGGACGAGCTGATCGAGCGGTCCCGGACCGCAAAGGGCGACGAAGCCTTCGAAGCGGACTACGCGAGCACGTACGCGTCGTATCGCCGCGGAGGCAAGGAGCGCGCCGCGCCGCCGCTGCCGCTCGACGACCAGGAGCGGTTGGGAATGGCGAAGGAGGTCGTGGCGCTGGGCGGCCTTTACATCCTGGGCTCCGAGCGGCACGAGGCGCGGCGCATCGACAACCAGCTTCGAGGCCGCTCCGGACGACAGGGCGACCCCGGAGAGAGCAGGTTCTTCGTGTCCCTGGAGGACATGCTCTGGAAGATCTTCAATGCGAAGATGCTGGACAACCCGCTCCTGAAGGCCTGGCCTCCGATGGAGCAGGTGGACGCCAAGTTCCTGTCCGGAATGATCCGCAAGACGCAGGAGCGCATCGAGAACCACTTCTTCGAGGCCCGCAAGCACGTGCTCGAGTACGACGATGTGCTGAACCAACAGCGCGAGCACATCTACGGCATGCGCCGTGACATCCTGTTCGGAAAGCACATCCGAGAGGACCTGCTGGTGTTCATCGACCAGATGATCGTGGACGTGGTTCGAGGGTGCACGGTCTACGACGAGCGGACCGCGCGGCAGGAGTACGACTTCGACCTGCTTTACGAGGACCTGAACGACATCTTCCCGCTGATCGACTACGCGACGGTCGAGGAGCTGAAGAAGCACACGGTGGGCGAGGACTTGGAGCGGTTCTGCGTGGACCTTGCTCTGGAGGCGTACCACGCCAAGCACGAGAGCCTCGGGGACGAGGTCATGGGGTGGCTCGAACAGCAGGTCATGCTGCGGGCGGTCAACGACAAGTGGATGGACCACCTGCAGATGGTGGATTACATCCGGGAGGGGATCGGCCTGCGCGGCTACGGGCAGGTGGACCCGCTGATCGCGTACAAGCGGGAGACGTACGACCTGTTCCAGCAGACCCTGCGGCAGATTCGGGACCAGGCGGTGCGGATGATCTACCGAGCGCAGGTCGAGGTGGAGCAGCCGAAGGAGCCGGTGCCGCAGATGCAGCGCCTGGACGGGGACGCGGACGGGGTTCTCGCGGGCTCCGCAGCGGGAGCGCTCGCGGGCGCTTGGGCGGTCCCGATCGCGCCGATGGGCGCTTCTCCGAACGGGGACCTTGACCGGGTGGACTGGAGCAAGGTCGGCCGCAACGAGCCCTGCCCCTGCGGGAGCGGGAAGAAGTTCAAGGCGTGCCACTACTCGGAACTGCGGGCGAAAGGGGTGATCTAGGACCCGTCCGCCCGATCGCCGCTCTTTGAACCTGAACTCGTGAAAAACTCTTAGGCCGCAGGGAACCGGAAACGTTCACCGATTTCACGTTCACGCGAGAATGTGAACAGGGGTTTCTTGTTGGTGACGTGTACGGACTCTGCAAGCGGGACGCCCGATGAGTTTGAGTTCGAGGCGGAGGTTGGTCAACCTGTGGGAAGATTCGGAGCTTGCGGGCGCGGACTGTGAAGCCTTGCTCGGACGTTGGAACGGCAGTCCGGCGCGACAATCCCGCAGGGACGAAGTAGGCACCCAAGCCTGAAGATCTCTACGGAACAGCCCGGGAAGGGGTGACCCAAGGCTTTCCGCCCGACGCGGTTTTGATTGCGTCCAGGTAGTGCTCGATTACGATCATCATGTTGCCCTGGTCTACCAGCCGGTGCAGTACGCCGAGCTTTTCACGTCCTCGAAGTCCAATCTGGTGGGCTGCTTTTCTAATCGGAACGAAGCCAAGAGTCGTCAGTCCGTTGCCGTGGAGCTCACGGGCAAATCTTCCAATCTGCCCGTCGCCCCCTTTCTCAAAGTGTTAGAATTGATAGTCTAGCCCGGCCTCCGGAACCGCCCGACTAGGGTCGCTGCAGCCTAAATGTGGTGTGAAACGGCACCGCTGTTCACTGAATTGCGATGGGTAAGCAGAAAAAGCGTAAGAAGGCCCCTGGACGTCGTGCAGGTAGTGCCGACCGAAGCCGCAGCCTGCAAGAAGCGCTAGAATGCAGGGAACTTGAGCGCGGCATGCAAAGCGCCAAAACATACTACAATTGGGCGCTCCGACTATTAATCGCCCAGCTTTCCGGAGGCGCTCTTGGAACCCTTGCACTCTGGAAACTCGTTCAGGTACTAGATGGCGATCTCCTAAAGATTCGCGAGCTGCTAGGAAAAGGATGGACATCGTTCCTAATTGTGTTGCTAGTTTTTTCCGCCTTCGGCCGGTACAAACTCATGGTATTGACACTAAGGCTAAAGGAAAGACTCCTTCTAGAACCAGGCTTTGCAAAGAGATTTGTAATTCTCCAATTCGTAATCTCAAGCCCTATGTATGTCATTCCTGTAGTCTTGGCTGTGTACTACTCCGGATTAGCAAGGTCTATTACGGATGCAATCCGACAATCTACTGTTCTCGATCAACTCTTTGCATATGTCTCGGAAAATGCATTGAGCGCTTGTACGGCTGTATTAATCTGGGTTCTGTCTGCCTTAGTGGGCAACCTTGCATACGATGTGTGCAAAGCGTTGTACTTTCGTCTGAGAACAAGGGGGCGGCGAGTGCGGCGAGGTGGCAAGTGAATGGCTTCTGTTCCGGATGAAATGGGTATAACCGGTGGGCGGCATCCGGCGCGGCGCGTCGACTTCACCGTTTGCGCCTCGTCGGAGGAGAGTGTCGTCGCCCGCTGCCCCAGCTTGATATGGCCCAGCCCCATGCCCATGCGCTTGGCTTAACGAGTGTCACCTCATGCCGGCCACCCTCCCCCGAGAGTTGGCTCAACCGGCATCTTGCAGGCACGACTCAAGGGGTCGCCAGACGTTTCTCTAAGCTGGAAAGGGCGCGAACGATGGCTTTGATTAGGTCTCGCTTGGGGGGATTGGGTTCTAGCAGCGTCTGCCACGAGTCAGCCTTTTCAGCCGCAAGGGTTTCGCGAACCGCTTCGGGATAGGACTGCAGGAGTTCCTCCTTTGTGAAGGCACGTTCGAATTCGGTTTGCAGACTCTCGACATCGCGCTTTGTATCATCCACCATCAAGGTAACTCCTTCCATGTCAGACTTTCCTTTTCGCAATAAAGACGCGGCTGGACCTCAGATTTTGCCAGATTCCGCCGATAGTTGCAGCGTGCCCTATCAACGCCGGGTGAAGAAAGCTCACCAAGTGGTTGAGGTCTATCTCGGTCTTCAGACCGTCGACCGAGACAATACCTACGGGCAAGCTTGACGCCCTTCTAAGGATAGGCAGATTCGTTACCCATTTCAAGTCGGGGTGTGAACGCACTGCATGGCTTGCAACGTGAGTTCGCTGAAGTGCCAGCCTTCGGTGGTCGATTGAATAAGCTCGCCTTTTCACGAAACAAAGAACGGCACCCACCTCCTCGCCAAGCATCCACCGGGTCTTGAGGTCAAGCGCCTCCTCATCGTGATTCACGTGAGCGCCATCAACGGGTACAAGCTCGCCAAGCACGCCTTTCCGATCTACGTTGAAACAGAACCGGAAGCAGTTGACACGGATCTCATCAAGGCTCACGGCGGGATAGCGAGTGCTCAGCGAATTGTAGGCGGCCAACCGTGTGGCGTCCAATACCTGAATGGTCTGGGCGAGTAGCTCAGCCTCAGGCTCCTCTTCAAGGGACTCAGCCTCGAACAAGCATTCGGCTTCAAAAGCAGGCTTTCTAAACCGTCCGAAGATGCGAGCCAATGCCTTCCGGCGCACAGGGATGTCCGCGATCAAGGCCTTGATCGTGAAGACTTCCTGATTGGTTTCGGTTTCCTCAGCCATCTGGGCGCTCTCCGCGAGAAGGGACTTCGTCCCTACCCCGTGATAGTCCCCTTCGTTGCCTCTGACCAGGGGCCGATCTCGCCGCGAGGGTTCTCCAAGCGCCGCGTTGTTCAAAGTCTTGATCGTTGAGCGGCAGGTATTGTCCGGGCATAGTATTCTCTCCCTAGGGAAACCCCATCTTTGGGGCGATTGTAGCTGAATTCGGCTCGAACGGGGACCTCTCCTGCCGGGAAAGAGCCCTCTCTTGCAGGCGAATCCTTGTCCTATCTCCGACTAGAGAGGAGTTTTCGAGGGGTAAAGTTGCCGAGTCCCGAGGCCAATACGTCCCATGGAGCGACAACGTCAGCGTGACGGTAATGGGGAAGAGGGCCTGTTCAACTGATGGCGCCTTCACCTGAGAGAAGGAAGCGGCACCATACGATTCCGCAGTTCCTGCTTCGGAACTTCGTTGGCGATGATGGATACCTCTTCGAGTTCGATCTTGACCTTCTGAAGAGGTATCGTCGAAAGCCTGCTCAGGTTGGACACTCTGCGGACTTCTATACGATCCAGACGCCAGATGGTCCCTCAGACGAGATAGAGCAAGTCCTCTCGCGGATCGAGGATGCGGCCTCCAGCGCTGTCCAAAAACTCTCGATCCAAGGACAGCATCTCTCTCGCGAAGAATGGGATGCCCTTGTGCTCCTGGTCGCGCTTCAGCGGCAGCGTGTCCCTGCCAAACGAGCTCAAATGATCGACTTCATAGACCGATCCGAGCAGGTAGCTCGACGTGTGGCGCAGGCTCATGGCCTAGATCCCGATGTAGCGACTGAAGACATACGGCGGGAAATGGAATTCACCCGAAGTGGGAACTTCATGAATCCGTACCTGCTCGACAGTTTGAAGATGGTCTACCGTCTGATGAGGCGAAGGGGATGGGCGGTATTGAGGCGCAAGGCCGACGCGCCCCCTTTTGTCCTCTCGGACAACCCGGTTGTCATAACGGACTTGCGACCCGACACCGGCCCGCCTTACACGCCGCTCATCCCGTACGGCGAGGACTCGAAGGTCGCGATGCCGATCACTCCGGACGCAATGCTGGTTTCGTACTATGAACCGGAAATGTCCAGGGAAGCCTACGCTGATGCCCAGATCGTTGAGTTTCTGAACTATCAGCAGCTTCAGCACACCGAGCGTCGCCTTTACGGCCGCGATGACAACTTCCGCTGGGGACGGATAGGTGAGGGACTTCTCGGTTGGCCCGATTACGTCACCGATCAGGAAGAGGCACGCGCCGAAGAAGGCTGGAAACCGCCCCACTTGAGGTCGTGAGGGTCCACTCAAGCGAGGTCAGAGCGACGGTGCCCGGGTAGGCACCTGAGCTCTCTTACGCTTCTTAGTTCGTGTTTCAACGAACTGCAATAGGATGTGATTCGTCAGCCGTTCGAACGCTGGCAGATTAGGAATTCGCTTCGGATTCTTACAAGGGTCTCCTTGCATGTCTTTCCCCAAGGGCTTTCCTTTCCCTTGGTGCTGTAGGATACCGATTGGAAACTCCTCTAGTTCGCTGGTTCGATTGCCGATGAGGCGATCCGGGAACGGTTCGCCTTGGTGAAGTGCCTTTGAGCGAACCTGGTAGATGTTCTTCGCAACGCAATCTAAGTTGTCTCGGTTTATCACACCCTTCCAGTGGACGAGGTCCGTCCGAAAGAAGGAGTCAGCGGTAAGGGAAGTAATTAACCTCCTGAAGAAGGCTCCTGCCTTGCCAGTCTCGGCGAGCAGGACAATCGTCTTTTGTCGTACCTCGCCATCCGGAATAGACCGAACTGCGTCAAATAGCTCGGGATCTATGACTTCCTCTGGATCGAGCTCCGTTTTCAGCCCGTGCGCAAGCACTTCTAACGCGGAGACATGAGACAGGTAAGCAAGCTCCGGGTCCTGGTCAGACAAAGAAAGGCCCAAGTGGTAGTACCTACTCGACAGCAGGAAAGCATGCTGGTCATCGTGCTCCAAACGCTCGACCTTTTGAAGGAACTTGGGCAGCAGCGTGAGGTTGGGGCCCTTCTCCGTGAGCTCTTGGTATATCTTCGTCTGACGCTCCTGCCTCATCGGAGACTCGCCAGTCTTGGTTGTAGCTCCCAACATTAGCCTACGGCGGAGAAAAACGGATGCGAGAACAACGAACTCCTCTCGGTCACTGATTCCGGAATGGAAGCCGTGTTCCATGTCTTCGAGAATGTCAGGCCCGCCGGCTCCCCATATTCGCCCCGGGAATCGAAGGAAGTATAGTCGGCGATCTCCGGGTTCGATGCCGTCATCGGAGCTCCAAGGTCGGAACTCTATGTTTTTAAACTGCGCGATACCTGAGAAGTGGCATTCGGCGATAACCTCGTGCTCCGTAAAGTACGTGCGCGGGCTGTTTTGCCTCAAGCCTGCAATTCGAAAGAGGTTGATTCGCCGGTCCTTGGGTTTGTCTGTCATGTGGCGCCTCATTCATGACCTTACCAAGATTCCCTTGAGGTAACGGGCTGTCCAACAGTCCGGATTCGCCGCCACAGCGTCCGGAGTCCCCATCGCCAGCACTTTCGCACCTCTGCTTCCGCCTCAGGACGTAAATCAATCCCCCAGTCCGCAGTTTTGATGACATCCAGGTTGTGCCCGATCACGATCATCGTGTTCCCCTGGTCCACGGGGAGTTCAAAGGGTGTCCACCAGTTTGTCGTAGTCGCCGTGCGAGCCGATCCACTCCCAAAGGAACACGTCCTTTTCAACCTCGACGCAGATCGCGCGGTAGTGGAGTCCGATTCGGACCGAATACGCGCCCTTTGACTTGAGGCGGGAGAAGTGCAGGCCTGGATGAGCGGGGTTTTCCCTCCAGGTTTCATAGGCTCTTCGCGCCTGAGCTTGAATCTCCTTGGGAAGTGCTTTCAGTGCGCTTCGAAACTCGCGAGAAACGTGCGACTTCATCGTGAGGGAAAGTCGCCGAATTCACCTTTGCGATACTGCTGTTTGGCCCTGGCCACGAGCTTGTCGAGCGTCTTGGCCGTAGCGGCAAAGCGTTTCTGCCAGGCAGCTTCGTCTGCGAGCTCGGCCTGGATTATGGCCGCGAGCGCCTCTTGCTCCTTTGGAGGCAGGGCTCGCGCCCTCTTGATGGCATCCTCAAGTGCTTTGACCATAGCCATGAATTCTACGCCATCTGGGTCGAACCGCTTCCCAGCATCCCGCTCAAGTACCTCCCCGTCCAGCAACGGGTGGCCCTCCGTTCCGAAAGAACCTCGGCCACCACCTGATGGGTGGCGCCCCGTGAGGCGCGGGGCGGGCCCCACACCGCGTCCCCGAGGTCTGCGGCGAACCTAAGCTGGACAGGAAACCGCACCCTCCCCAAAGAACCTCTCACACATGAAGGGCAAGCGGGTAAACATCAATACCCCCGGGCCACGCTCACGCCCTCAACTTCGCCTGCCACCGAAGGCTCCCGCTGCTCAACGAAGACCCCTTGAGGAGGCTGTTCTTGGCCGCGCTCGACGACGCTCGCAAAGCCCAGTCCTTTCAGGTCTGGGCTTACTGCATCATGCCGAACCACGTGCACGTCCTCGTCTGGCCCACTCAGCCGGAATATAGGATGGACCACATCCTGATCGCAATCAAGAAGCGAGCCGCGGTGCGGTGCCTCGCGTGGTTGCGCGAATACCGGCCGGAGGTCCCGCCGAAGCTCCTGGTGAAGGAGGGAAAGGAAACGCGAACGCGCTTCTGGCAGGAGGGCCCAGGCTACGACCGCAACCTGTTTCGACGCAAGTCCATCTGGGATGAGATCGACTACATCCACGGCAATCCGGTTAGGGCAGGATTGGCGGAGTGTCCAACAGACTGGGCCTGGTCTTCGGCGAGGTGGTACGAGGGATTGCATCCCGTGGAGTTCGAGGTGGACGGATGCCAGGTCGAGACGCCCGCGAGCATGAAGGGGATTTGGACGATGGACTTGGTGGATTAAGGGCGACCAGAAAACGGCTGAGCTCATTCCAGTCGCGGGCCAGATCGCCCCAGACCTCGGGGACTCGGTGTGGGGCGGCACCCAACTTGGGGAGAAGTGGAAGTCACCCGGAACGAGGGCCACAGAGAAAGGCTGAGCTCATTTCAGGCTCAAGCCAGATCGCCCCAGACCTCCGGGAGTCGGTGTGGGGCCCGCCCCGCGCCTCACGGGGCGCCACCCAACTTGGGGAGGAATGGAAGTCACCCGGAAGAGGGGCCGTCGTCGAGAAGGCACGAAAGCCTCGAACGAGCATCCCGAGTCCGGCATAATGGCGGGAATTCGGGGGACCTTCATGGCCAACTTGAGCTTTCGTCTTCGCCCGCTCGCCTTAGCGCTGCTCGCGGCGGTTGCCGCGCTTGCGCCGGCCCAGCTGATTTCCGCCGTCAAGACCAACTCGATCACGAAGGCGGCGCAGGATTACATGAAGGCGAACAAGATCAAGGGCATGTGCGTCGTCGCGGGGCGGAACGGCACGATCGTCTACACCAGGGGGTTCGGCGACGCGCGCGAGGGGTTCCTGACCACGCCGCCGGTCAAGGCCAACGGCGACACGGTCTTTCGGCTCGCGTCCATTTCGAAGTCCGTCACCGCGATCGTGGCCATGAAGCTCGTCGAGGAGGGCAAGCTCGACATCTCGAAGAACACGCGGCACTACTTCGGGAGCCTTCCGAACCATCACACGCACAAGGTGCGCCACATCCTTTCGCACATGTCGGGGATCCGGCATTACAACGCCTCGGACATCGGCGCGGTGATCAGCGGGCAGTACAACTCGATGCAGTCCGCGTCGCAGCTCTTTTGGAACGACGCGCTGCTGTTCGCTCCGGGCAAGAAGTCCGGCTACAGCACGCACGCCTACACGGTGCTGGGCGCGGTGATGGAGATCGCGACGGGCAAGCAGTACCGCGACCTCATCCAGGACCGCCTAAACGCCGCGCACGGGATTTCGACGCTCAAGGTGGAGGACCGCTCGAAGGCGAACTCGAAGCGCTCGGACATCTTCGAGGTCATCGGCGGGATCATCGTGCGGATGCCGGTGGCGGACAACACGTCGTGGAAGTCGCCTGGCGGCGGGCTGGAGGCCTCGGGGAACGACCTTTGCCGCCTCGGGATGAAGCTGCTGCGGAACCAGATTCTGACGAAGGCGACCAAGGACCGGATGTTCGTGCGGGAGTCCCTGAACGACGGGACCGTGACCGATTACGCGCTCGGCTGGCCTATGTCGAGGCACCTGGGCCAGTGGGTGGCCTCGCACACGGGCCGGCAGCCCGGCGCGGAGAACGTGTGGCGGCTTTACCTGGAGTCCGGGCTGGTGGTGGTGGTGCTGAGCAATACGGTCGGGCACAGTCCGAACACCCTGGCGAGGTCGGTGGCGGACATTGTTTTGTAGGGGGGATCGGTGGGGCGGGCGCGCAGTCGGGGGCGATACGGCTCCGACTGCGCCGGTAGGCGCCCAGCCGAACTGCCATAATCCCCCGATGGACGAGTTCAAGGCCCGCGTCCGGGAGCTGGCGGACCTCATGGACGAGTTCGACCTCGCGGAGGCGAAGCTGGAGGGCGACGGATGGAAGGTCGCGTTCCGGCGTTCGTCCGCGTCCTCCGTCGCGCCCGTCTCGGCGCACGAGGGAAGCGCGATTGCGGAACATGCGCCGACGGATTCGGCGGGGCAGCCCTCCGCTCAAGCCGCACCCGTCGCCAGCGAGCCCGCCGGCACTCCGCTCGAGAGCCCGATGAACGGAATCTACTACTCCTCTCCAAGCCCCAACGCGCCGATGTTCGTCCACGAGGGCGACGAGGTGGAGGAAGGGCAGGTCGTGGCTCTAATCGAGGCGATGAAGGTGTTCAACGAGATCGTGGCCCCGGCGGACGGCAGGGTTACCGGGATCGTCGCGGAAAACGCGCAATTGGTCCAAGCCGGCGATGTGCTGATGTACATTGAAAGCGGGGAATGAGGCCGGTTCGCCTCCGAGAGATCCCATGAGCACGAGACCACCGGCCACCGAACGCGCGAAGAAGGCGAAGCCCGACTCTGGGCGCGTCGTTGTCCGAGACCCATCCGAGCCGATCCGGGTCGGGATGCTTGGCTTCGGCACGGTGGGCGCGGCCGCTTACCGCATGCTCGTCGAGAACCGGGCGCTGATCTGCAGGCGGATCGGAACGAGCATCGAGGTCGCGGGCATCGGCGTGCGCGACCCGGAGAAGGAGCGCCAGGCGCCGCGAGAGCTGTTCACCACGGACCTGCGCTCGATCGTGGACGATCCCTCGGTCGACGTGGTCCTGGAGTTGATGGGCGGCGTGTCGCCTGCGGGCGAGCTCGTGGAGCGCGCTTTGCGTTGCGGCAAGCACGTCGTCACGGCAAACAAGGAGCTTCTGGCAAAGCAGGGGTCGAGGCTGGTCCACCTGGCGGCGACCTTGGGCCGGGACCTTCACTTCGAGGCGGCCGTCGGAGGCGGCATCCCGCTCATTCAGCCGATCAAGCACCAGCTCGCGGGCAACGACCTCGTAAAGCTGATGGGCATCCTGAACGGCACGACCAACTACGTGCTGACGCGAATGACGGAGGACGGATGCGATTTCGAGGACGCCCTGAGCGAGGCGCAGAAGTCCGGATTCGCGGAGGCCGATCCCGCGAACGACGTGGACGGGTTCGACACGCAATACAAGCTGGCGATCCTGTCGTCGATCGCATTCGCGCAGGAGGTCTCGCCGGAGGGCGTGCATCGCGAGGGCATCCGGGGCGTGAGGCAAAAGGACATCCACTTCGCGGACGTGCTGGGCTACCGCATCAAGCCGCTTGGGATCGTGGAGGCGCTTCCCGAGGGAATCTTGGCGCGCGTGCATCCGACGCTCGTACCGAAGGAGCATCCATTGGCATCCGTGAGCGGGGTGTACAACGCGGTGTGGTTCACCGGCGACTTCGTTGGCGACGTGATGTTCTCAGGGCGGGGCGCGGGAGGAAACCCCACGGGCTCGGCAGTGATCGGCGACCTGATAGACGTTTGCCGGAACATGCGGCTGGGCGGCGCGGGGAACCTGGTTCCTTATGGCCCGCCCATTCGCGCGCTGCCGATCGAGCAGCTGACCACGCGCTACTACGTGCGGCTGATCGTGCAGGACCGCCCGAAGGCGCTGGGGTGCATCGCGACGGTTTTCGGCAACTGCGGCATCTCCCTTGCGGCAATGGAAATGCGCACGCTGGACGACCGGCTGGGAGAGATCGTGTTCCTGACGCACCCGGCGCAGGAATCGGCCCTGCTTCGGTCGCTGAAGGCGCTTCGCAACATCCACATCGTGGAGCTGATCGCGAGCTGGTTTAGGGTGGAGGGCGAGTGACGAGTTTGAAGTGACGAGTGACGAGTTTGGGGTGACGAGTGACGAGTTTAGAGTGACGAGTGACGAGTTTGGAGTGACGAGTGACGGGTGACGGGTGACGGGTGACGAGTGATGTGTGATGAGTGATGGGTGATGTGTTTGGAGTGACGAGTGACGGGTGATGGGAAAAGGGTGATGAGCGACGGGTGATGAGATCGGAGACGCTTGTGATGCGGAAGACTACACTCCACATTCAACACTCAGAATCCGGCAATTGAGATTTGAGATTGGAAACCGAAAGTGTGCGGCAGCGGCGTGATGGACGGCGAAGTCGCGCGAGGAGGATGAGTTGAGGCTTGCCTGCGTTCAGGCGCACGTCGCGTTCGGCGATCCGGCCGCCAACGTCGAGAGCCTGCGGCGAACGCTCCGCGATCTGAAGACTCGCGGCGTGGACTTGGCCGTGTTTCCGGAGTGCTTTCTCACCGGCTACTGCTTCCGGTCGCGGGAGGAGGCTTTGGAGGGCGCGATCCGGAGGGACGATCCCGCTCTCGCTCGGATCGTCGCCTGTGTCGATGAATTGGATGCGGGCGCAATCGTCGGCTTTGCCGAGACCGACGGCGAGCGCGTGTACAACACGGCGGCGCTCTTCGAGCCCGGCGAGGCGCCCTGGTTCTATCGAAAGACGCACCTTCCCGAGCTGGGCCTAGACAAGTTCGTGACCCCCGGCGAGGATCTGCCCGTCTTCGACACGAGGTGGGGGAAGATCGGCATTCTCATCTGCTTCGATCAGAGGCAGCCCGAGGCGGCCCGGGTGCTGGCGATGAAAGGAGCGGAGCTGATCGCGCTGCCGACGAACTGGCCGGAAGGCGCGGAGAACTCGGCGGAAGTAATGTGCGTGGCGCGGGCGGCGGAGAACCGGGTGTTTTATGCCGCGTGCAACCGCGCGGGCGAGGAGCGCACGTTCCGGTTCATCGGGCGAAGCAAGATCATCGCGCCGAACGGGGCGATCTTGGCGGCGGCGGGCGCGGAGGAGGAGACGCTGGTGTGCGACTTGGACCTCTCCGAGGCCAGGCAGAAGCGGGCGGTCGTGCGACCGGGGGAGTACGAATGGACGATCTTCGACTCCAGGAGGCCGGAGCTTTACGAAGCGCTTACCGAGCCGGCGAAAGCTCCGCGCTGACGCCAGACCCACCCCGTGGCGGGGTGGGGTGAGGGTTATTTGGAGCGTTCGGCGGCGAGCCCCAGGTGCTTGAGGAAGGCGTCCATCTTCGGCTCGCGGCCCAGGTAGTCGCGCAGCATCGCCATCTCGTCCACCGAGCCGCCGCGCCCTAGCACCTTCGTCCGGTAATACATCCCGGCTTCCGTGCTGAGGACTCCCAGGTCCTCGAACCTTTGGAACATGTCCTGCGCGAAGACGAGCGACCAAAGGTAGCCGTAGTACGCTCCCTGGTAGCCGTTGAGGTGTCCGAACGAGGCGTGATAGTAGGTCTCGGGCACTGGCTCGTAAGGCATCGTCTGCGAGAAGACGTCCACGTAGACTTTGTTGGTGTCCACCACGCCGTCCACCTTCGTGTGGATCGTCTGGTCGAGTTTGCCGAGGAAGAGCTGGAAGCTGGTTTCTATGCCGCTGCCCAGGGTCCTCGCGCGCACCATCCCGTCCAGCAGATCCTTAGGAAGAGGATCGTTCGTCGAGTAGTGCTTCGCGAAGGTGGCGAGCACGTCCGCGTTCCACACCCAGTTCTCCATCATCTGCGAAGGCGCCTCCACGAAGTCGCGCGCTACGGACGTTCCTGAGAAACGGGCGAACCGGCATTGCGAGAGCATGTGGTGCAGTCCGTGGCCGAACTCGTGGAAGAAGGTCTCGACCTCGTCGTGCGGGAGGAGCGACGGCTTGTCGGCGGTGGGCTTCGTGAAGTTGCAGACGAGCGCCGCCAGGGGCAAACGCTCCTTGCCGCCCGACCAGAAGCGGGGCCACAAGCCCCAGCACGCGGCGTGCGTGTACTTGTTCGGGCGCGGATAGAGGTCGGTGTACATCCTGCCCAGGAGCTTTCCGCCCGCCGAGTCCACCACGTCGTAGAGCTTCACGTCCTCGTGCCAAAGGGGGAGCCCCAGCTCTTTAGCCTTGGAAGTGACATCCCGAAGTTCGATTCCGTACAGCTTTTGGGTGATCGAGAACAGTCCTTCGACCACGCGCTCCATCGGGAAGTACTCTGCCACTTTCTGCTTGTCGACGGCGTACTTCTCGCGCAGCAGCCGGTTCTTGTAGAACGAGTAGTCCCAGACGTCCAGCTTCGCCGACGGGTCTCCGATATGGGACCGCTTGGCTTCGTCGAACTCCACCACGTCCTTGTCCCGCTTTTGGCGTACGAGCGGCTCCAGGTCCGCGTAGAACTTGGCGACCGCCGCCGAGCTCTTCGCCATTCGCGTCTCGATCTCGTAGTCGACGCGGTTCTTGTAGCCGAGCAGCTTGGCGGCATCGGCGCGGAGCTTGACGAGCTTCTCGAGGATGCGCACGTTCTTGGCGCCGGCCCGGCGCTTGTGGGCGATCCAGCACTTTTGGCGCGTGGCGGCGACCTCGCAGTAGTCCATGATCGCGCTGTAGGTGGGCGCGTCCATCCCGACGAGGAGCATGCCGCGAACCTTCGGCAGGCGGGCGATCACGCTCTCGGGCACGCCCTTCAGTTCCTCCGGAAGCAGCGAAACCTTCGTCTCGTCCTCGGCGATGTTCTTCTCGAAATCGATTCCGAGCTTGTTCATCTCGACTTCCATCGCTTGGAGCTGCTTGCGCTTTTCGGGCGGCAGGCCCATACCCGCTCGCCGGTAATCGCGCAGCGTGAAGTCGAGCAAACGCTTGCGCTCCGGGTCCAGCTTGGGGTTCTTTTCCGCGTACGTTTTGAGGGCCTTGTACACATCCTCGCGCTTGCCGAGCGCTATGGCCCACTGCGAGACCGCCTCGTCCGCCGCCCTCGAACCGTCACGCTGGTCCGCGTTCGTGGACACGAACTGCATGAAAAGGGTCATGGAGGTGTCCACGTCGAGCTGTCCGAGCACGCGGTCGAAAGCGGCGACGGTGTTTTCGAAGGATTTCTGTTCCTTCGGAATCTTCACGATCGCGGCGATCGCGTCGTCGGCTTTCTTGAGCGCGGCCCGGACGTTCGCCGGAACTTCTTGGGCGAACGATGCCGCCGCGAGGCAGCAAAGCGCGATCGCGAGAGCGAGAGGGCGGCGGGATCGAATCAGGTCATCCATCGGGCGCGTGTTCATAAGCACTTCATACGCTCTTTCGCGCCGCCGCGTCAAGTCCGAGGCCTGCCCGAATCGCCCGGCGCTTGCTCTTCGTCCCGTGAAGTGAGACATGCCCGAGTACCTTCGGCCGCCCCTTCTAGCGACGCTCTTCGCGCTCGCGTTCTTTGGCGTCTGCTTCCTTCAGTCGGGGTTGGACAAAGTGACGGACCGCAAGGGCAACCTCGACTGGCTTTCGCCTCACTTCGCGAAGAGCCCGTTTCGCGGCATCGTCCCATTGCTGTTGAGCGTGTTGACGCTTTTGGAAGTGGGTTCCGGGACGGCGTGCTCGGCGGCGATCGTCAGCGTTCTCGCGGGCGGGCCGGCTTGGGCGGCGACGGGGGCGCTCAGTCTCGTGTGCCTGACTCTGTTGTGCCTCTTTGCCGGCCAGCGTCTGTCCAAGGACTACGTCGGCGCGGCTGTGCTCGCCGGGTATTCGGCGGTCGCACTCTTGGGGCTGATGGCCTCCGGCGCGGCGGTTTTGGTGCAGAATTAGGGCGATGTCGGATCTTCGGCGTCCCGACGACTGGGTCACGCAGGATGAGGCGCTGGCGGTGGCCAGGCTCCTCGAATCCCTTCGCGAGGCGCCCGCCGATGGGCTTTCCCTCGAGGAGGTCGCGGAGCTGATGCAGGTGACCACCGAAGAGGCGAGGGTATTGCTGATGGTGGTCCGCCAGGCGAGCCCGAGGTTGGACGAAGCCAAGTGGCGCAGGCGATATCTGGGACGCTTGGCGTACTGGGCGATCGGCGCGTTCACGGTGTTCGCGGCCTTGCAAGCGGCGGCGCTCTACGGCAAGTTCTTGGCACATCCCGAAGCTTCCTCGTCGGACTTGTCCTGGCTCGTTATCCTCTCGGTGTGGACCGCGGGCGCGTTCTGGTACTACCGAAAGCCGGTGTTCGACGTTCTCCGGAGATTCTGGCGGGGCCATCCGGGGCGTGAAGACGACAAGACGAGGCTGGGCGCGACCACGAACTGACGGGACGCTCGTTCCGAGGCTTCGTTCCAGAGTCTATTCGTTCACGCGAAGTCCGGAGCGGGCACGGCATTAAGAAGCTTAAAAGGGGCGCCGGGGCGCCCCTTGTCTGAGGGAGGGACCGGGGCTTCAGTACTTGTAAGCCGCGAACACGTTCAACCGGAGGTCCTTGCCTTTGCGCATGCCGCTGTACTCGGTGACCCAGTACAGCAGGTTTATGCCGAGGTCGATCGGCTCCGACAGCGCCCACTTGTTGTGCAGGTAGTACGCGTAGTTCTTGGTCCTGCCGCCCGCGGGCACGTCGGCGTCCTTCGGGTTGTCCACCGTGTAGCCGATGGCCGCGCGGTGCCTCGCCCCGGAGCGCATGCCGAGCTCGACCCAGCCGCCGGAGCTTCGGATCTCCTTGCCCGTCGTCGTGTTGACTCCCTGGCCCACTCCGCCCCTCACGTCGCTGAGGTTGCGGCCGGACCAGACCTCCGCGCTCAGGTCCATGTTCGGGCCGACCAGGAAGCGGGCGTCCGCTCCCACCGCCTCGCTCTCGAAGCTGGTTTCGCCGCCGACAGGAGTTTTTGTCCGCTCCTTGGCTGTGTGTCCCCACACTCCGAGATGGCCTTTCGGGCCCTTCCACGCCACACGCGCCTGCACGTTCGGCGCGCCGGAGTCCTCTCCGTCGCGTATGCCGTTGTTGTCCAGGTCCTTCGCGTCCACCGCGCCCGTCAGACCGAGCGCGACCGCGAGCGACAGCGCGCCGTCCGGCGCGTCATGAGTCACCCGCACCTGCGGGCGGCGGTCCCCGAGGTTGCCGGCGTTCCACATGAGCGTGTCGTCGTTCGGCGACGGGAAGAGCGGCGAGATCACCTCCCAGGTCTGGCCCGCGAGCACCGACGTAGTCCCGCGCTTGATCTGCAGGTACAGATGCCGAGCGCGGGGAGTCTGCCGGGATTCGGAGCCTCCGCCCTGGAAGTCGAACTCCGCCTTGCCGCTCAGCTGCCAGCCCTTGTCGGGGTCCGCGCCCGCGTAATCGAAGCCGACGCGCGTCAGCCTCGGGTGAAGCGTGAAGCGCTCGCTGTCGGAGCCGATCCCGGGTCGGTCGGGCGACTCGATGTAGAACGGTATCTGGCCGTTCGGATTCGGGCTGTGCGAGTCGAAGATCGCGTCCGTGCGGACGAAGCCGTACGTCGAGACCTTCTGCTTGGTGGAGTTCATGACCGCCTGGCCGGGCTTGTCGGGCTGGCCGGTCTTCGCGGCGAGCGCGGCTCGCAGGCCCGCGATCTCGTCCTGCTGAGTGAGCACGAGCTTCCTGAGGTCGGCCACCTGCTCCTCGAGGGTCCCCGAGGGCGCGGCGATGACGCCTGCCGGCGAAAGCAGCTCGTACTCCATCACCCACTTGGCCTCGACGGGATCGCCGTCGGCTTCCGCGTACGGGTAGATGAAGTTGTTCAGCGGCCCGGCCTTCTGCGCGGGCTCCAAGACGACGTCCCTGCCTCGGGAGACGGCCACGGCGGACCGTTCGACCACCAGGTTCCCGAAGAGCCGGTCCCTGACCTCAGGTTTGTTCGCGTCCGTCCAGCGGCGGCCGTCCGAGGCGTCCAGCACGAGCCAGCCCTTGTCCTCCAGGTGGAACCAGAGCCAGCAGTGGTAGCCGCCGATCGTGCCGGACTTCGGCACCGACGCCGGCACGGGCACGCCGCAAACCGGGAACCCGAACTCGAGCACGCAAGGGATTCCGAGCGTGCGCGCGAGCGAGATCATGTAGCTGTGAAGGTCCGAGCAGTTCCCCTTCTTGTAGTCGCAGACGAACGCCACGTCGCCTTCGCCGAGCTTGGGGGACTCCTTCTTGTAGTCGTACTGCATGTTGGCGACCGTGTGCTCGTACACGGCGCGCATCTGGTCCAACTGCGACGTCTTGTTCCCGACGATCTCTTTTGCCAGCTCCGCGTAGCGCCCTCCTGTGGGCACCAGCTTGTCCGGCTTGAGGTACATCGAGAGGTCCTCGTCGCCGTTCATGCCGTTGCCGCCGGCAAGCGGGGCGGCCTCCTTGCGGTCCACCTCGAAGGAGACGGCAACGTCCAGGCTTTTGCCGGGAGATGCGCTTTCGAGGAACACCATGCGGTTGCCGAACCGCTTTTCCGTAGTGATCCGGTAGGCGACGGGGCTGGAAACGGAGAGGTTGGACACCTTCTGGTAGGTGTTGTCCGAAGGGATCGGAAGCCACAGCCGAAGCTGCTTGGTCCCGCTGGGAACCGCCAGGACCGAGGCTTTGTAGGTGAAGCGCGTCTTAAGCGTGCGCGGGGAAGCTTGGGTGGAAAGGGCCGTTACGGCCGACGTCGAGAGGAGGTCTGTTGCTTGCAGCGGACCCGCCGCCAGCAGGGCTCCGAGGCTCACCAGCATCCGTGCCATCGCTGCGGCCTCCAGGTGTAAGTTTTGTCCATGTCAATTGCTCCTCGTTGGGAGTACGCAGAGCATAGCTCAAATCGCGGCGCCTGTAAAGTTTGGAGGCATTCGAGGCTACGGCGTAGCTTCGACGCGCCAGCACGCCGCCGCGTGGCCTTCGCTCGCCGCGAGCAGATCGGGCTCCTCCGCGCAGCGGTCGAACCGGAACCTGCACCTGGGAGAAAAGGAGCAGCCTTCGGGAAGGTTCGCCAGGTCCGGCGGCTGGCCCCCGATGGAGTCGAGCCGGGTCTGGCCCGCGCGGGGGAGCGCGCCCAGGAGCGCCTGCGTGTACGGGTGCGCGGACCGAAAGAGGACCTGCTCGGCGTCCCCCTGCTCCACGACTCGCCCCGCGTAGTAGACGGCGATCCGCGAGGCGAGCGTGCCGATGACGCCGATGTCGTGCGAGATCAGCATGACGGCGGTGCCCTCCTCTTCCTTGAGCGTCTGGATCAGGCGCAGGATTTGAGCTTGCAGGGTGACGTCGAGCGCGGTGGTCGGCTCGTCCGCGATGAGCACCTTCGGCTTGCACGCGAACGCGATCGCGATCACGACGCGCTGCCGCTGTCCGCCGCTCAGTTGGTGAGGATAGCGGCGGGCGGAGCTTTCGGGCGCGGGCACGCCGACCTTGCGGAGCATCGAGACGGACTCCTGCCAGGCGCGGTCGCGGCGCATGCCCTGGTGGAGGATGAGCGCCTCGGCGATCTGGTGGCCGACGCGCATCATGGGGTTGAGGCTCGTGAAGGGGTCCTGCATGACGAGCGCGATCTGCTGCCCGCGCACGTCGAGCCACTCGCGGTTCGATAGGGCGGTCAGCTCGCGGCCCTCGAGCTTGATTGAGCCCGCCGTGACCCTCCCGCGCGGGGGGAGCATTCCCATGATCGCGAATCCGGTCATGGACTTGCCGCACCCCGACTCGCCGACGACTCCCAGAGTCTGGCCGGCATCCAGATCGAACGAAACGCCGCGTAGGATGCGGGCGCTCCCGATGGAAACTTCCAGGTCTCGGACTTCGAGGACGGGCACGTTCGGCTCATTATGCGCCGAGGACTGCGCCTGTCGGCTTGCGCAGCACGCGGCAATCGCCGACTTCGCTTCGTCTCCAAAGTTGAGCGGGCGCCAACGCAGCGTTCAAGGACAAGACATGAAGGTTACGAGTATCGCCGGCGCTCTGCTGGGCGGCGTAGCGGGCGCGCTGGTATGGGGCGTGATCGCCAGGTTTATGGAGTTCGAGATCGGATTCGTCGCCTGGGGCGTCGGGATCGCCGTCGGCTTCCTATCGGCGGCATTCGGAGGCAAGGGGCTCCACAACGGCGCCCTGTGCGCGTTGCTCGCGCTGTTCGCGATCTTCGCCGGCAAGATACTTGCGGTCAAATGGTCGGCTACGCCAGAGGAATTCCTGTCCTTCGTGGCTAAGGAGGGCAAGTTCGCCGATCTTTCGGACGCGGAAAGGCGCAAGGTCGCGGAGCAGGCGGCTTCCGAGTTTACGTGGAACGACGCGGTAGTTGGCGCTCGCGAGAGTTTGGGGGCGATCGACCTGCTGTTCGGCTTCCTGGGAGTCGCCACGGCGTTCCGCTTGGGCGCGGGTTCCGGCAAGCAGGAGGGCGAAGCGACGCCCGACGAACCCGAGCCTTCTGGGGCGGGACCGCCGGGCGAATATAGCGAGCCCGAGCCTCCTGCGGCGGAACCGTCCGCCGGCACAAGCGAGCCCGAGCCTCCAGCGGCGGAGCCGCCCGCCGGCCAAGGCGAGCGGGATCAGGCGTCTGACAAGTAAGCCGAGTCCGTCGCGAAATTCCCGGCCCTGTATACTGTCTGCATGCCGAACCGGATTCGAGTCGTCGTCGCGGACGACGAGCCCGCCTATCGGGGAGCGCTGCAGAAGACGCTCGGCCTTATGCCCGAGTGCGATCTGATCGCCGTCTGCGCGGACGGGCAGGAGGCGCTCGACGCATGCCTGGAGGACCCGCCGGACGTGCTGCTGACCGACCTAAACATGCCGCATATGGACGGCGTGGAGCTGATTCGCCGGCTGGCCGCGAAGGAGCAAGACGTGAGAGTGGTCGTGTTGACGGTCCGGGAGGACGACGAAACCGTCTTCGAGGCGTTCCGCGCGGGCGCCCTCGGATACCTGCTGAAGACCTCCACGCCGCAGGACGTGATCGACGCGATCCGGCTCGCGCAGAAGGGCGAGGCCAAGGTGACTCCGAAGATCGCCGCGATGGTCATCGAGGACTTCCGCTCGGGCCGAAGCGGCGCGGACTCCGACGAATCGGAGCTTTACGTCCTGAGCGAGCGCGAGCAGGAGATCTTAGACCTGATCGCGCAAGGGCTCCGCAACAAGGAGATCGCCTCGCGGCTCTGCATCGCCGAGAAGACGGTCAAGAACCACGTGAGCAACATCCTGAAGGCGCTCCAAGTCAACAGCCGCACCGAGGCAGCGATGCGCGCGCTGAAGTCGAAGATTGCCGTGAAGGAAGGGTGATCGGGGGATCGTGGCTCGTGGCTCGTGGATCGTGGATCGTGTGCCGTGTGAGGCGTGATGGACGCGGCGCGTAAGAGGGCGACGCTCACTACAATCGGCGTTCTAGTTGGTTTTTGCGGGCTTCCGATCCTGCTGGTTTGGGCGGTTCTGCGCTACGGCGTGCAGTCGGTCGAGTTCATCACCGAGGGCCGCGAGGCGCAGCTTTGCCAATCGCGCCTTGCCAAGGTCGCCGCCGGGCTGAATCTGTACGCTGCCGATAACGACGACACCTATCCGCCGGGTGTTCGATGGGTGGACGCTTCCTGGAGCTATGCCGCGAAGGAGGACCCCGCGGTCGAGAGCGAGAGCGTGTTCCGCTGTCCGGCAGTGTCGAAGCTCCGAACGGGCGACTACGGCTACGCGTTGAACTCGGACCTCGCGGGCAAGAGGCGCGACCGGATCCTAGATCCCAAGACGGCCCCGCTCGCCTTCGATACCTCTCTAACCAACCGAAACGCGTCCGCCAGCCTGGATACCGCGCCCATGCCGCCGCGTCACCGTGGAGGAAGGTCGAACTACGCCGCTACCGTGGACGGAAGGGCGGTCGTTTTGCCGTAGCGCCGCGGAGGGTTCGAAATCGGTGAACATAGGCGAGGCATTCCACGTCACAGTCCTGGGAGAACGCCGGAAACCTTAGTCAAGGCGCGTTTATTGGAGGAGCTTCAGCCATGCTGAAAAAGGCTTGTATCGTTTTGGGGCTAGTCGTCGCGGCGGCCGCGTTCGGGGCGCTGATTCAGGGGACCCGCGGGAGAGGCGTCGCCGTCAACGACCGGCACGTGAGCGGGCACTTCGCGATGGACGTCAAGAAGGCCACGGACGGGCACCACGTCGAGATCGGCGGCCACATGGTTTGGGAGTCGTTCAATCGGAACACGCACACGGGCGTCAGGATCGAGATGCGCCGTGCGCACGAGTACTTCCAAGAGGGCAACGCGGCGAGGTTCGCGGGGCCTGCGGTCGCGACCTTCGTACGCGACGGACACCGGATCGTCCAGCACGGACGGCTTGCCGTTCAAGTGCGCGACAACCGCGATCCGCACCACCCGAGCAACGTGCCGGACACGATCGCGCTCCGGTTTGTTTCCGACACCGCGCCCGGACCCTATGAGTTCGCGGGGCACGTCCGGGAAGGCGACATCGACGTCTACGCTCTCGAGCGCAAGTAGCCGCCGTCCCTAATCCGAACGCGGGCCGCCGGGTGGGGATCACGCACGAACCCGTCCGGAGGCCTTTTCGCGCGTTAGGGAAGGGAGCACCCAAGTAGAAGCGAATTGGGTTTCGATGAGTCGGGCAGCAAGTTCCGCGCCTCATACCCGGCGGGGAGTCTCCGTCGAGCTGCAGAAGCTGTTGGTGGCGCATCTCTGGGCGTGCGTGCCCTTCGGGCTCGTCTGGGCGATCTGGCCGGACGTGTTCGGGCGCTCGCAATTCCCCGGAGAGATCTCGACGATGCGCGCGCTCTACTTGCTGGTGTTCGCGTCGCTGGTGGCGCGGACGCTCGTGCTTTTCCGCCGGCCGGCCTGGAGGTGGCCGTCCTACGCCTGGCCGCTCTTCGACGTGGGCTTCATCACGGCGGCGATCGTGATCTCCGACGCGAATCCGGACAGCTGGGTGGTGTTCCTGTACGCGCTTCCGATCATCCAGGCTGCGGCGACGCTCGACCTGCGGTGGACGCTGTTCGTGGCCCTCCTGTCGGCGGCGCTTTGCGGCGCGGCGGACGGATTCGAGCACGCGCGCTACACGTATTTCGCGTTTCGGCTGTTTCTGTTGGTGCTGGTCGCGTCGATGTTCACGCTGCTCGCGCGCGCTGCCGCGCGGGCCGAGTCGAGGCTCGCGATCTCGGAGTACCGAAACAGCCTTGCTTCCGAGATTCACGACGGCCTGCAGCAGTACCTCGGCGCGATCGCCATGCGGCTCGGACTTGCGAGGAGCCTTGCGGAATCGGACCCGAAGCGCGCCGTCGAGGTGGCCTCCGGCCAGGAGGACGTCGCGCGCCAGGCCTCGGACGAGCTGCGCCTGATGGTTTGGAGGCTGCGATCGAGCCTTTCCGGTGGGGAAGGCCTGCGCGATACCCTCGAAAGGCAGCGCAGTCTTTGCGCTGATCGGTGTCCCGCTCAGGTCCGGCTTTCCTTCGAGGGCCGTGCCGACGGCGTCGACCCGAAAGTCGAGCACGCGCTGCTTCGAATCGTGCAGGAAGCGCTTACGAACGCCGCCAAGCATTCGGGTGCCTCTCGCATCGACGTTCGGGTGGGGTGCAAAGAGGACCGAATTGAGGGCGATGTATCCGACGACGGCCGGGGCTTTGACGCGGGCTCCGTGGAGGCTGAAAGCGAAGACCACTTCGGATTGCAGAGCCTGAGGGCGAGGGCGGAGGCACTTGGCGGGGAGTGCGCGATCGAGTCCTCGCCGGGCGAGGGAACCGTCGTGCGATTCCGGCTGCCTTTGCGCGCATCCGTAGAGTCGGAGACCCGGGTTTCGGTTCTGGACGGCCCGTAGAGGCAAACGGGTAAACCCCTCGAATGGCCGCGCCGATTCGCGTGTTGGTCGTCGAGGACGAGGCGCTCCTTCGCACGACGCTCGTTCAAGTGCTCCAAGCGGAGTCGGACATCGAAGTGGCGGCCTCCGTATCGAACGGGCTCGACTGCGTTCCCATGGCATCCGGGCTGAAGCCGGACGTGATTCTCATGGACCTGGAGCTTCCGGGCCTAAGCGGAGTCGAAGCTACGCGGCGAATCCTCGAGTCCGGGCAGGAGACGAACGTGGTCGTGCTTACGCACCTCTCCGACGACGACAGCCTCTTCGCGGCGATCAAGGCGGGCGCGAAGAGCTATCTGTTGAAGGACGCCACGGTGCCGCAGATTCTGGCGGCTGTGCGCGGGGCGGCCAAGGGCGAGGGGGCGATTCATCCGAGCCTTGCGCCGAGGCTGATGTCCGAGTTCAAAAGGATGTCCGACCGGCCCGCCGGCCAGCGCGAGCTGTTTCAGCTTCTCAGCAGGCGGGAAGTCGAGGTCCTGGAGCTGATCGCGAAGGGTAAGCGCAACCGCGAGATCGCGGACGAGCTGTTCCTCACGGAGCGGACGGTGAAGAACCACGTGGGCTCGATTCTTCGCAAGCTTCACGTGAACAATCGGGCGGAAGCGGCGGTTCTCGCGGACCGGCACGGTCTAGCCGACTAGTTGCTCGATCGCGGCCCTAGGCCCTTCGCAACCACATGCCGCCTCGCATGGTATCGGGTTGCGAACCCGTTCGGCCCGCAGGGCCGAGGGAAGGTGGCCACCATGGTAGTTCTCGGAGACGTTTTTGCGGTTATCGCGTTCCTTGCGGGCGTGTGCCTATCGGCTTGGGCTTTGATGCTGGGGGTGGCGCTCGTCTTCAGCGCCCGAACGGGCAGCGCCGAGAGACATCTGGCGCAGAGCCCCTGGCGGACTCTGCTCATCGGGCTCGTCGTTATGGGCGGCGGCGGGTTCCTTTCGGTGGCGCTGATGGCTTCGCCTCTGCCCGGACCGAAGTTCGCGGGGTTCGTCGGATCGCTGGCTCTGCTCTGCGTGGCGATCGTGGGCATGGGGGGCCTGGCGGCGCTCTTTGGCAAGCGGATTCAGCCGCTCGAGCCAAGCCTCTCGTCTTTTCGGGCACTCTCGCGGGGAGCGGGGCTCATCGTCGCGGCGACGCTCTTGCCGCTCGTCGGCTGGTTCGTATTCACGCCGCTGGTTCTGATCTACGGCGCCGGGGCGGGGGTTCAGGCACTGTTCTCGAGCGCCGGCGGGGCCTCGAGCGCGCCGCCGTCGCCCGCGTTCGATTTGGGCGCGCCGGCATGATGGAACCTACTCGGAGGGACGCGCTTCGGCTCGGCGCGGCGGCTGGCGTCGCGATCCTTGCCGGATGCGCGGAGCCGATTCGCAGGCTCACCGCGCGGGAGCTGCCGGATCGCATCGAGCTTCCGAGCGGCCCCCAGGACCCGAACCTGCGACTAGCGAACCGGCTCGGATTCGGGCCGGCGCCCGGGGACCTGTCACGGATAGACCGCATCGGCCGAGAGGCGTTCGTTCGCGAGCAGCTTGCCGCCGGCAGCCCGGAGGACCCTTATCTGACGGTAATGCTGCATCGCCTGGACGCCCTCCGGATCGATTCGGCGGAGCTTCAGGACTTGCCGGAACAGACGGTGCTTCGGCAGCTTCAGCAGGCCGGGCTGCTCCGGGCCGTTTTCGGGCGGAACCAGCTTCGAGAGAGGATGACGGACTTTTGGACGAACCACTTCAACGTGTACGCTCGAAAGGCGGAGGGCGCCTACCGGAAGCCGGCGGACGAGGAAGCGGTCATCCGGAAACATGCCCTCGGCAAGTTCCCGGACCTCCTGCGAGCCTCCGCGAAGAGCCCCGCGATGCTGGTGTACCTGGACAACCAGGAGAACAGGGCGGGCGTTCCCAATGAGAACTATGCCCGCGAGCTGCTCGAGCTTCACACCCTGGGGGTGGACGGCGGCTATGAGTACCAGGACATCAAGGAGCTTGCCAGGTGTCTGACGGGCTGGACGGTCGAGGACCGCTTCCTTCGGCCGTACGGCAAGTGGCGGTTCGATCCGGAGCTTCACGACGACGGCGCCAAGACCGTGCTGGGCACAAGAATTCCAGCCGGGCAGGGCGAGAAGGACGTGGAGATTGTGTTGGACCTGCTGTCCAGGCATCCGTCCACTGCGAGATTCCTGGCGCGGAAGGTCTGCCGCTACTTTCTCGGGGATGCCGGCGAGAGCCGCGAGAAGGGAGCGGCCAAGGCGTTCGCAGACTCCGGAGGCGACGTCCGAGCGACGCTCGGGCCGATTCTGTCCTCGAAAGAGCTGCTGGAGGGGCCGCCGATCCTGAAGCGGCCATTCGACTTCGTGGCCTCTTCTCTTCGAGCTTTCGGTGTGGAGACGGATTGCGGGTCCGCCTTGCTCGATCACTTGGAGAGAATGGGGCAGCCGCTTTACGAGTGGCCGATGCCGGACGGCTACCCCGACAAGACGGCGGCTTGGACGGGCTCGCTGATGGCGCGGTGGAACTTCGCGCTGGCGTTGGCGTTCGGAGAGATCCCAGGAGCCTCGATACCACTAGAGGGGCTGCGCGATCACACGAACGGCGACGGCCCGGGAGCGCTCGCGGGCCTTGCGATGGGCAAGCCTGGCAAAGCGGTGCCCGGCTTGCTTGAAGCGCGGCAAAAGGCTTGGTCCGGACCTTCGGGCCGCGGCTCGGAATCGAATGAGGAATGGGCCCAGTCGGCGGCGCTCTGCCTGTGCGCGCCCGACTTCCAGTGGCGATAGAGGAGAAGGAAGGCAATGGCTAGGAAAGATTGGTGGAGCTGTGACGGGAAGGGCGCGACAGATGAACGAAAGGCTGCCGACGACTCCTTCGCGCACATGGGAGCGACCGAGACCGTGGCGACTCCGTCTGCGAACCAGTCGATTACGAGGCGGGCCGTTCTCGCTACGGCAGGGATCGGCGCGCTGTTCCTCGGCTCGCGGCGGTCCGCGCTTTCGCAGGTGGCGATCTCTCCGGACAGCGGGCAAAGCGAACGCAACGTTCTCGTCGTGATCTTTCTTCGCGGCGGGCTGGACGGTATCAGCGCCGTCGTGCCCTATCGAGAGGACCGCTACTATCAGCTTCGGCCCACGCTAGGCTTGGCCGCCCCGAGCGACAGGTCCAAACCCGGAATCGACCGCACTTTGGACCTCGACGGTTTCTTCGGGCTGAATCCCGCGCTGGAGCCGCTTCTGCCTCTTTTTCGCGAGGGACGGCTCGGAATCATCCACGCGATCGGCTCGGAGGACCGCACCCGATCGCACTTCGAGGCCATGAACGCGATGGAGAGGGGCCTGGACACGGCCAAGGGGAGCGCGGCGAGCGGCTGGCTGGCGCGGTATCTGTCGACGAACGAGCCGGCTTCGCCGTCGCCGCTGCGCGCCGTCGCCTTCGGCAACATCATGCCGGATTCGCTGCGAGGAGCGACCCACGCGGTGGCGCTCGAATCGCTCGCCGAGTTCCGCCTGCAGCATCCGCCGGGGGTTCACGGTTCGAGCATGGAGGCTGCGATTGGGGAGCTGTATTCGCAGGGAAAGGACGCCGTTCGCGACGCGGGAAGGGAGACGCTGCGCGTGATGCACGCACTTCGCAGGCTCGATCCGGCGCGATATGCGCCCGCGAACGGCGCGGTCTACCCGGAGACGGATCTCGGCGAAGGGCTGAAGCAGGTTGCCGCGCTGATGAGGGGAAGACTCGGCCTCGAGGTCGCGGCGCTCGACACGGGCGGATGGGACACGCATTTCGGTCAAGGCAGGTCCGAAGGGCTGTTGCCGAGCTTGCTCGGAGACCTCGCTCGAGCGCTTGCGGCCTTCGACCGGGACTTGGGCGCGGACCGATCCGGCGTCACCGTCGCGGTGATGACCGAGTTCGGCAGGCGATGCTACGAGAACAGCACGCTGGGCACGGACCATGGTCGAGCCAGCGTGATGTTCCTGATGGGAGGCGGAGTTCGCGGCGGAAAGGTGTACGGCGAGTGGCCGGGAATGGGGGCGAACAGCCTGGAGGAACCCGGAGACTTGCGAGTGACGACGGATTATCGGAGCGCGCTGGGTGAGGTGCTGGCCAAGCGGATGGGATGCCGCGAGCTTGGGAGCGTGTTTCCGGGGTACGCGGCCAAGCGCGCCTGGATCGTGGGCTAAGGCCATTGCCGCGGGCTGAAAGCCCGCGGCGCAAGCGGACGGGACGTCCGCGTTCCAACGGCACCCGCGGGATCGTGGGATAGGGGGCTATTGCCACGGGCTGAAAGCCCGCGGCGCAAGCGGACGGGACGTCCGCGTTCCAACGGCACCCGCGGGATCGTGGGCTAAGGAGGCCATTGCCGCGGGCTGAGAGCCCGCGGCGCAAGCGGACGGGACGAGGGTGTCTTATTGCGTTTTCCGCACGCCGTAGCCGCAGTTCTTTAGCCTGCGACCGACCAGCCGATCGGGTCACGCAGGCTAAAGACCTGCGGCTACAGGATCGGGAAGGGTCTGACCCAACACAATGAGACGGCCTCAGGACGTCCGCGTTCCAAATGTATTACCGTTGGCCTATCCGGGAGGCCAGCTGAAGCGGCGGCCCGCCAATAGATGCACATGCAGGTGGTCCACCGTCTGGCCCGCGTCGAGCCCCTGGTTGATCACGAGCCGGTATCCGCCCGCGCATCCCAAGTCTTCCGCAACCTTCTTCGCCGCGTTCAGGAGGCGCGTGTGGCCGCCGTCTTCGGGAAGCTGTGCCAAGCCTGAAATCTCCTGCCTGGGCACGATTAGAACGTGCACCGGCGCCTGGGGATTGATGTCCCGAAACGCAACGCAGTGCTCGTCCTCGTACACGATTTCCGCCGGAATCTCTCGGTTGATGATGCGGGTAAACAGCGTCGCCATTTGCGCGTCTCGGCAGGCTTCGAGGAGCGGATTCTACGCGCGTCCGGGGCTTCCTTCCGATTCCTCGGTGCCGTGCCCGGAAGGAGTCCGAGGCCCGCTCTGCGTATTAATGGGAGCGAGAGGCACATGCCTAGATTCGAAGCGCAACCCCCGGCCCACCGTCTGCGGACGCGCCTGCCGAAACTCGGAATCCGGCCGACGATCGACGGACGGTTCGGCGGCGTCCGCGAGTCCCTGGAAGGCCCGACGATGGCGATGGCGAAATCCGTCGCGCAGCTCGTCGCCAAGCGGGTCCGCCATGCGTGCGGGCTGCCTGTGGAATGCGTGATCGCCGACGGGTGCATCGGCGGGGCTGCTGAGGCGGCGGCGTGCGCGGAGAAGTTCGACCGGGAAGGCGTTGGCTTGTCGCTGACGGTGACGCCCTGCTGGTGCTACGGCGCGGAGACGATGGACATGGACCCCCTGCGCCCGAAGGCCATTTGGGGCTTCAACGGCACGGAACGTCCCGGCGCCGTTTACCTTGCCGCGACCCTTGCCGGCCACGCGCAGAAGGGCCTGCCCTGCTTCGGAATCTATGGTAGGGACGTCCAGGACCTCGGCGACGCGCAGATTCCGGACGACGTCGTCGAGAAGATGCTCACGTTCGTTCGAGCCGGAGTAGCCGTCGCCACGATGCGGGGGACCAGCTACCTTGCGATGGGCGGCGTGAGCATGGGAATCGCGGGCTCGATCGTGGACCACGGGTTTTTCGAGCGTTACCTGGGCATGCGGGTGGAGTCCGTAGACATGTCCGAGTTCGTTCGCCGGTTCGAGCGCGAAATCTTCGATGCGGACGAGCTCAAGTCGGCGCTTCGCTGGGTCAAAGCCAACTGCCGCGAGGGAAAGGACTGGAACCCCAGGAAGGCGCGGCGCACCCGCAAGCAAAAGAACGCCGACTGGGAGATCAGCGTCCAGATGGCGCTGATCGCGCGCGACCTGATGGTGGGCAACCCCAAGCTAGCGAAAGCCGGATTCCCGGAGGAGGCGAACGGACACAACGCGCTGGCTGCGGGATTCCAGGGCCAGCGCCAGTGGACCGACCACTTTCCGAACGGGGACTTCCTGGAGGCGATCCTCAACACGAGCTTCGACTGGACCGGCATTCGCCAGCCGTTTATCGTCGCGACGGAAAACGACGCTTTGAACGGCGCGACGATGCTGTTCGGGCACCTGCTCACCGGCTCGGCGCAGCTGTTCGCGGACGTTCGCACCTATTGGAGCCCGGAGGCCGTGGAGGGCGTCTCCGGGCACGCCCTAACCAGCGGCGGAGAGCACGGGATTCTGCACCTGATCAACTCCGGCCCCGCCGCTCTGGACTGGACCGGGCGCCAGAGCCTTCACGGGCAGCCGCTGGTAAAGCCGTGGTGGGCCGTAACGTCCACGGACGCGAATCAGTGCCTGGAGGCGACGCTTTGGTGCCCGTCGATCACCGGCTACTTTCCCGGCGGCGGATGGTCCACCGACTTCACGACGCGCGAGGGGATGCCCGTGACGATGGCCCGGCTAAACTTGGTCCAAGGCCTCGGGCCCGCGCTTCAGATCGCAGAGGGCTGGACCGGCGAGCTTCCGGACTACGTGCACAAGGTCCTCGACGAGCGCACGAACCCCAGCTGGCCGACCACCTGGTACGTGCCGAATCTCACCGGCGAGTACCCGTTCGGAAGCGTGTACGACGTAATGAACAACTGGGGCGCGAACCACGGCGCGATCTGCTACGGACACGTCGGCGGAGAACTCATCGCGCTGGCCTCGATGCTTCGAATCCCGGTGGACATGCACAACGTGCCGCAGGACCGCGTGTTTCGTCCGGCGGCTTGGCCGCGGTTCGGCGCGAACGATCCGATGGGAGCCGACTTCCGGGCGTGCGCGGCGTACGGCCCCCTTTACGGATAAATCATGCCGCCGCCGTGGCTGCGAAGGCCTGGCGAAGCTTGACGATCTGGCCCGCGTGATAGGCGGTGTGCACGAGGATGTTCGTCAGCAGGGTGCTGCGCGTCTCGCCGTTGGCGCCGGGGCTGCTGAGAAGCTGGTCGAGCTTGAGGTTGTACAGCGCGCGGCTCAGCTCTCCGATCGTATCGCGAAGCCGCTTCGAGATCGCCTGCCAAGCGTTTTCGTCCGGCTCGGGCGCAGGCGGCCAGTCCACGTTCTGCTCGCTCGGCAGGCCCATGAGCTCTCGGAGCGTGGCTTCGAGCCATCCGGTGGCGTGCAGCGAGATATCGGCGATCGAGGCGACGGCGCCGCCCGGCCTCCAGAAGGCCTCCTCGGCGGTCACGCCCTCCACGGCGTGCAGCATCGGCACGATCCAGTCGTCGTCGGTGTTCACGATGGCGAAAAAGTGATTCCATTCGGACTTCACGTTGGTTTGAGTTGCATTCACGGCTGTTCTCCTGGGCGAAACCGTGGGAGGCTTCGCATGTTCTAACTATCAAACATGTGTTTGACAGGTATAGTATACACTGTGTGAGACGAAAAGCAACCCTGAAACGTTCATTAGAGTGAAAGATGCAAGAAGATTCCCCTCTGCGTGCCTCGGCCGAGCTGCTCTACCCCGGCGACGACCTCGCCGGACAGTCGGCGCTCTGCCTGGACTGGGTGAACACGCTGTCGTGGCGCGGGAAGAAGGCGCCGTCCGAAGCGCTCACCGGAGTGGACGAGTGGCTCGCGTGGCTAGCGGAGCAGCGCGCGCTCGATGCGGAAGCGCTTTCGCGGCTCCGCCGGATGGGGACATCCGACCCGGACGAAGCTGCGGCGGGCCTGGCCCGAGCCGTCGCTTTCAGGGAGGCCCTGTACCGGACGCTCGCCGCGAGCGTTCGCGGGGAAGCCGCTCCGGCCTGCGACAAGCTAGAGTTCGCGGGAGTCCTAAACAGAGCCATGATGCGCTTGCAGCTCGTCCGCGCGGAGTCGGGCTGGTCGCTCCGCTTGGCGCGGGAGCCGGTGGACTGGGAGGCTCCCCTTTATCCGGTGGCGCTGTCGGCGGCTCAGCTCCTGGCGGGCCCGCACGCGAGCCTGCTGCGGGTCTGCCAAAGGCCCGAGTGCCGCTGGCTGTTTTTGGACGGCACGAAAAACAGAAGCAAGAAGTGGTGCGCGATGGAGCCTTGCGGCAACGTCGTGAAGGCGCGGCGAAGCTACGCGCGGCGCAAGGCGCGCACCGGCCAGGGCTAGGCTCCCGAGCGAGCCGCTCAGCGCCCGCCGAGCCCGGTCAGCGTGACCCCTTCGATGAAGTACTTCTGCGCGAAAAAGAAGAGCGCGAGCACAGGAAGCATGGACATCGTCGCGAAGGCCATCAGCAGCCCAGGCTCGCCGCCGCGTTCGCCTTGGTAGAGCTGCACTGCGTAGCTGATCGGCATGTACTCGGGCGAGTTCACGTACACGAGCGGCCCCATGAAGTTGTTCCAGGCCGCGACGAACGTCCAGATGGCCACGACGGCGAGCGCGGGCTTGACCTGCGGCAGCATGACCTGCCAGAAGGACCTCAGGTACGAGCAGCCGTCGATCTTCGCGGCGTCTTCGAGCTCCATGGGAACCGAAAGGAAGAATTGTCGGAGCAGGAAGATGTTGAACGCGCTTCCGAAGAACGCGGGCACCCAAAGCGGATAGAGAGAGTCGATCCAGCCCAGCCAGCGAAAGATGAGGAACTGCGGCAGCATCGTGACGGCTGCGGGCAGCATCATCGTGCTGAGCAGCACGAGAAACAGGACGTTGCGGCCGGGAAACCGCAGCCGCGCGAACGCGTAGGCGACGACGGACGAGCTGAGCAGCGTGCCGACGACCCCGAGCACGACTAGGATCAGCGTGTTTTTCAGATACACGAGGCCGCGCAGGGTCTCGGGCGGCAAGTAGTCGAGAGCGTCGGGATAGTTTTGCCAGCGAAGCCCGACCTTTCGTACCGGCTCGAAGTCTTCGGAGCCTGCCGTGAATTGCCTTCCCGCGAGGGCTTCGGGGGAGAGCACCTCCACCGTCCTCCGCCCGTCGCCGTGCTCTGCCACGACCCTGCCAGTGACGTCCTGCCCGTCCAGCGATCCCTGTACGATCGGCACTTCCTTGGGAACCTGCTTGAGAGGGGGCTTCGCCAGGGCCGTTCTGCCGCGAAGCGCGCGCGGGGTGAGGATGTCGATCTTTGAGGACCCGTCCGGATAGCGCTCCAAAACCGAGCCCTGGACTAGCCCCCCTTCGAATTCCGTTTCGTAGATCGGGTCGTCGGGGTCGAGGTAAGGGACGGTTTGCTGCACGCGGGGCACCCAGATGATCCCGTGGGGAGACGACATGTCGCGATCCTCTTTGAAGCTCGTGACGAGCAGCCAGGCGAACGGAAGGCCGAATATGGCCGAGCCCGCGACCAGGGCGAGATGCGCGGCGGCCGCCTTTGCGAGCCCCCTAGCGCCCACGGCGCGCTCGACGCCGGCCATTACCAGAACGGCGGCCAGCCCGGCAAGCACGCATGCGGCGATGACCGCCGGCGAAAGCGGAATCGAGCCCCGCAGCATCTCGACTTTCGATCCGGCGAGGGCTTGGTAGCCCAAAAACGCCGCGGCAAGCACCGCCCCGAAAGCAGCGGCAACCCACCTCCCCCTTCGCTCCTCGACGCCGATGGCACCGACCGCGCGCGCTGTGGACCATGCCGAGAAAGCGGCAAGGAGCAGTCCGCACCACGCTGCGAACGGCATCACGAACCAGACAAGCGGAAGCCGGATGCCCGCGGACCCTTGAGACGCCGGAAGCAGGGCGAAGCCGGCCAGCAGCAAGAGGGAGGCGGCGATGGCGGTTCCGATGAGCGCGGCATGCGACTCTTCGTGAGCGCGCTTCCTTCCGCGCCCGAACGCCCGGGCCGAGAGCCAGAGCGCTCGCACTGCAAGCAGCCATCCAGCCCACGTCGCCAAGGTTCCGATCGCATAGAGGGCGCCATCTCGCACGGCTGCCCTATGATGGTCCAAGTCGGTCGCCGCGAGCATAGTTTCCAGTCTGACGGCGAGCCGTTGGGGAACCTGAATCCGCTCGCACTCATTCCCAAAACTGTCCGCCAGCATGCGGCCGACGCCGTGATACGGATGCTTACTGGAATATGAGCGAAGCGCTTCACGTAAAGATTGGGTACGGTAGTTTCGGCGGCCGGACCTCCGGCCGAACCGGCGGCCTTGCCATGCCCGGACGCGACCAGGGAGAAAAGTTCGAACGCGCGGTTCGCCCGGAGCTGCCGGTTCTTTACCGCGTCGCGCGGAGAATGGGCTGCGCGCAGGATGAGGCGGAGGACTTGGTCCAGAGCACGCTCCTGAAGGCATTTCAAGGTTGGGAGCGATTCGACGGGCGGTACCTTCGCAGCTGGCTGATTCGCATTCTAAGGAACGAGCGGTTGATGACGTTTCGCTCGGCACGTTCCGAAGAGCCGTTGGACGACGTGGAAGCCGAATTGCCGCCGGAGCCGCCGTTTTGGGAGGAGGTCGCCTGGCGGGACGAGGCGGGCCGCATTTTGGAGTCCTTAAGCGAGCTGCCGGAGCCGTACCGCTTCGCGGTGCACCTTTGCGATGTGGAAGAGCTTTCGTACGAGGAGGCTGCGGCGGCGATGGACGTGCCGATCGGCACGGTGCGATCGCGATTGTTTCGGGGCCGTGTGATGCTGAGGGAGAAGCTTCGAGTGCCTGCGGCCGCTCCGGAGGGAGGCTCCCAATGAACCGCGTGGACTGGCAGGCCTACTTGGACGGGAGCCTCTCCGGCACGGATCGCGAGGCGGCCGAATCTATGCTTGCGGAGGACCCTGGCGCGCGCGCCGAGCTTGAAGGCCTGAAGGCGTTCCGGACCGCGATCCGTTTGGCTGCGTCGGAGGAGGCGCCCATCGGGGCGCTAGAGGGAGCGCTGCAGCGCACGGTGTTTGGGGCTTCCGAGACTAAGGCGCCGAGGACGCGACGTATCTGGGCATGGCCCGTAGCCGCGGCCGCAGCCGCGGCGATTCTGTTTTTCCTCTTTCGCGGCCCGACGATTTCTTCCGGCGAGATCGGGTCGCTTGCGACCGCGGATGCAGTAGCAGCCGCGCGGTGGGCGAAGGATCGGGTTGGAATCGCGTCGCCTGCGGTTTCGTTGGCTGGAATGGGCCGACTGGAGCTGGTTCACTGCGGCAGGGGCTGGGCGTGCTTCGACTACGTCGTGGACGGACAGCGATTCCATCTTTACGTCACGCCCGCCAAGGGCGACTGGGCCGGGTGCGAAGAGCGCGAAGTCGGCGGCCGTCGGTACTACGTGGGGGACGATGTGGGCTGGACCGCCGGCACGCTCGCCTTTCGCGTGAAGGGCGGCACCGAGGAACTTCGCCTGAGGATTGCCGAGCAGGCGGCGAACGAGATCGACGCGCAGCTGCTTTGAGCGAACTATTCGCAGGCCTTCACGGATAGCGGTCGTCGATTGTCGGCTTCACTCGATCTCGCTGGCTGCGAGCCGCTCTTCGCTTGCCCTGCGCCTCCAGGACTCGACGAGTAAGAACACCGTCTTTGCAAGGAGCGCTTTTGCGTACTCGCTTTCCGGTCCGGCGTCCTCGAGGTCCTTCGCAGCGCTGAGAGCCGCTTCCCACCGGCTCTCGCCGCGCTCGTGAAGGACATAGCCAAGATCTCGCAGCAAGAGCGAGTGCCTCGCGATCAGCTCTGTGCCGAACAGTTCGGAGCGCGCCTTGGCGAGGATGGACTCCGCCCTTTTCTTCTTCTTTTCGTCGGAGAGCGCGTCGTCTTCGGTCTCGGCCTTATGCAGCTGGGCCACTACGGGCGTGACGAGCCCCAATTCGAGCCGAAGGCCGGCACCAGGCCCCTCGAAGATCAGCGCCCGTACCTCCTCCTCGGGAGAAGTTTCGTGCGAGATGCTTTCGGAAGGATGCGGAACATGCTCCGCATCCAGGAGCCAAGCCCGCCAATAAGCGAGCCGCGACGGAGCCGGTCTGTCGCCCATCGCTCGAAGGGTCTGCGCGAGGCGCCATCGCAGGTAGTCGGCGTCGCATGCCGCCGATGGGGAAGCTTCTTCGAAGGCCGACCGTAGCTTTTCCAGGTGTCGGTCCGCGTCCTCGGGCGCGCACTCGCTCTCTTCGGCGGAAAGAATGCCGCTGCCGTCGAAGATCGCCGCGAGCCACCGGACCTTTTCACCGCGCTGCACCCCGATCGCGGCAGCGGTGGCGCCTCGGGAGTCGGCAGTCGACAGCAAGCCCGCACTGAAGCCGGAATCCGCGCTTGGACTTGGGTCCTGTTCGGCCTCTTCGGGCTCTTGTGGGTCGAAGCCTTGCTTCGAAAGCAGGTAGATCAGCCGCTTCAGGCGTCGGCGATCCGCTTGGTCCGGCAATCCGCGGACCCACTCGGCAAAGCTGTCCGCAAGCTGCTGGCTGGGGCTGCTCTTCGCCAAGCTTTCCAATCCGTCCCAGTCTTGCTCGCGCAGCATTGCGGTCCATTCCCTGCGCATGGTTTCCGATTATGGAGATGTGCGCGGGCACTTGGGAAGCCGGGCGCGTGCTGTGGACGCCTCCTACCATCTTCAGGATGTAAAGTGAGGTCGTGCGCAATTGGGAGTGGATGCCGGTCGGAACCGGTCGCGGCCCGATCGGCTTCTGTATCTCAAGCGCGCCGGGTAGCCGCCGATGGTGTCGGAACTATGAAGGTCGGCACGTCCAGATTCGAGATCACGCCGCAGGTGGGCGTTCAGCTTTGCGGGTTCGTTTCCCGAGACCAGCCCTCTACGGGCGTTCGCGACCCGTTGTTCGCCCGGTGCGTGTACCTCGAGGACTCCGACTCTCGCCTCTTGTGGGTCCACGCGGACGCCTTCGGTTTCGAATCGCAGTTCGTCGACCGGCTTAAGGGTCGTCTGCGCGCGCTGTCGGGCGTCGCGAGCCATGAGATCGTCGTCACCGCAAGCCACACGCATTGCGGCCCCCCCACGATGCCGATGAACGGCTGCGGCGAGATCGGGCCTCGAGAGGAGAGCTATTTGCGGGCTCTCGAGAGCGTGCTCGTCGAAGCCGGCCAGGCCGCGATGGTCCGGCTGGATCAATGCGCGGTTCAGTTCGGCGAATCGACTTGCGGCATAGCGCGCGACAGGCGAGGCGGACCCCAGGGCCAGGTCGACCGCCGAGTCGCCGCGGTTTCCTTCGTAAACCCAGAGGGCCGGACGGCAGCCGTGCTGGCAAACTACGCGGTACATCCCGCGTCGCTTGGGCCCGGATGTCGCCAGATAAGCGGCGATCTTTTCGGGCTCGCTTGCCTGCAGCTGGAAGGAAGTCAGAACGGAGGATCGCGCGTCGTTTTGGCGAACGGCGCTTGCGGAAACCTCGATCCGCCCGCGGTGGGAATGAGCTATGAGGAAGCGGAGGACCTGGCGCTGGAACTGTCCGTATCCGTTTCCGCCGCGGTCGAGGATTCCGTTCCCGTCGCACCGGCGCTTGGCAGCGCCGAAGCTCGCTTGAAGGTTGGAGTGCAGTCGCTAAGCGCCGAAGACGCCCGCCGCAGGGCCGCCTTAGTGAAGGCCGACGCCGGAATGCAGGACCAAGCGTGGACCTTGCGAGCAATCGAGGCGGTGGAGCGCTGGGAGCGCACGATGAAGGGACCGCCCGCGCCGCCCGAGCATCTCGATCTGAGGCTGCAGGCGATCAGGATCGGCCCTTTGCGGCTCGCGTGCTTCGGGTCGGAAGTGTTTTCCTCGATGAGCGGCATGCTCTGCAAGGCGACGGGCGAGCGGGTGGCGGTTGTGGGATACGCCAACGGCAACATCGGCTACCTTGCGCCGGAGGCCGCGTACGACGAAGGAGGCTATGAAGTCGATAGCGCTTTCGTGTACTACAACTCTCCCCCGATCCTTCGCGGCTCGTTCGAAGTCGCGCGCGACGAGATGGTTCGCCTCATCTCGTGTCTGTGAGCCCGAATACATAGGTTCGTCGGTTACGGTCCGGCTACGCTTCGAGCATCGCCTTCAACCTGTTCAGCGCCTCCGCCCATTCCGCGCGGACGCCGTCCGCTTCCGCGCGCGTTTGAATGCGCGTGCTGTTCACGAGGAGCCCGGTCTTTCCTCCGCCCTTATCCTGGAACTGGGCTTCGATCTGAACCGGAGAGGTGAACATCGAGCCCGTCATCGTCATGCGGATATCCTTGTGCTCGCGGATTCGCCCAAACTCACCGGAGACTCCGTTCGAAGTGGAGTATGCGCCTCCTTCCCTTACTTCGGCCTTCACGCCGTCGCCGAACCATTTCGCGAAGGCGCCCGAGTCGGTCCAAGCTCGAAAGGCGGAGGCTATGGGAGCCGAGAGGGTCTTCGTCGAGCAAATGAAGTAGCCCTCGCAAAGCCCGTCCTTCTTCTTCACGTCGCGCGCGCGCTCATACTCGACGGAAATCGTCGTGCACCACCAGGGATCGAGCTTGAGCCCGTACAGGTGGTTGTTGATCTCCCGGCGCCCGATCTTCAGGCCGTCCATCCCGTCGAGGTATTCGAACCATTCGGCGAGCGTCTTTCCGGTTGCGGACTTTGCCGACTCGTCAGTCACCGGATGGTCCGATTCAAACTTCAATGCCATTGGCTTCTCCCTAAGAGCTCTCCTTGCGTTTCCCTTGCGCTATTTGGCGCAACTCATCCCTTTTGAGGCGGAGCAAGCTTTACTCCGTCCCCGTCCAAGAAGATCTTCGCTCCCTTGAGCGCGACCGCTTCGCTCGGCTTGCCGTCGAACGTGCCGGTCCACGCCGAGGGCAGCCTGAGGCCGCCGGCCTGCGCGAATTCGGTGAACTCGAGCTTCACCTGGCCGACCATCGCGCCGGGCCCGCGCCCGACGAACTCGATCGAGGCGGGCTTTCCGGAGTCGGGATCGAGCCGGATCGTGCTCGCGGACCCGCCGAACCAGACTCGCAAGCGGGCCTGGCCGCCATCGTCGGCGTCTCTGCCGGCTACGAAGTCGGCATGCTTCCGCGCCTTCAGAATCCAGAACAGGCGATGGTCGCGGATGCGCTCGAGCGCGCGAGCCTGTACCGGGTTCATCGGTTGCACAGTTCCGTCGGGGCGACGGAACGTGCCATCGTTTCGTTCTGCGGTCATGGTCCAAACGTCTTTGTTCCAGGCGTCGGACCGGAAGATGCCGTCTGGGTGACGCACCGCGAATACCCGTTTGTTGTCGTAGTTCTGGCCTCCGGAGGCGACCACCTGCTCCACGACCTCCCGATACCACTCGGCGGCATCAATTCTCTCGGCACCGCCGCACCAGGCGGCGAGCTTCTCAAGGAGTTTCTTTCCCGCTTCCGCCGGCGACCGGTCGAAGGAGGGCTTCGGATCGTCGCGGTCCACGAGCTTCTCGGGCATCGAAAGGAACCTGGCCTTGCAGCCGTCCGATGCGAAAACGTAGATGCGTCCGTCGTGGACGGCGAATCGGCGAAGGTCGCCCCTGCCGGAGAGCGGCCCCATGCTCCCGCAGCCGCCTCCGAGCTGGATTTCGAAGCGCTCCGGGTCGGACATGAATCGAAGTCGACCGTCGGCGCTCACGAACCGATACCGATAGCCGTACCGGTTCACGGCAATGCTTTCGGCTCCCACGACCTCGCGGCCGCTCTCCGCCAACTCGACGGGGTCGTAAGGAAACGTGCCCAGCGAGCCGTCGTTTTCGCCCCACCCGCTTTGGCCCAACGCCAACCCTGCGGCGCACGCCGCGATCAGCAAACTCATACGGAACCTCCTTCCCAGACCTTGACGGGCCCTAGCATAGCACTTCTTGATTGATTAATCAACTAATATTCAAAGTCCGCCCAAGAACAGGCAAATCTACGGGCGCTTGGGCGCCACCCAGGATGATCCTTCGGCCAATAGGCGCTCGTAATGGTCCCTGAGCTGGGAGATCGCTTCGTCGAACGGCTCGATGCGCTTGTAGCCCTTGGCGAGCATGACCGCTCCCTCCATGACCGCGAGCGTGTAGGCCGCCAGGCTCTCGGCGTCGGTACCTTGCGGAAAACGGCCGATCGCGTTTCGCACGCAGTCCGCGACGGCCTTGCGCCAGTTGTCGAAGTTCGCCTGGATCAACTCCAGGGCCTTCGGATGGCTGTTGCCCAGCTCGAGCGCCAGGTTCCCGATGGGGCAGCCGTACCGGAAGTCGGTCAGGTGCAGCAGCTGCCGGTAGCCGTCGAGGATGCCGAATATCCGCTCGATCGGATCGTCCACGCGCTCGTAAACGGGCTTCAGCAGGCCTTCGTAGATGTTGTCGCGGTACCACTCGAGAACGGCCAGGAGCAGGTCCTCCTTCGTGGGAAAGAAGTAGTAGAGGCTGCCGCTGTTGACGCCCGCGCGCTTCAGGATCTGCGCCACTCCGGTGGCGTTGTAGCCTTGGACCAGGAAGAGGTCCCTTGCGGCTTCGATCAGCCTTTCGCGTGTGTCGGCGTGCGTCGCCATTGCTTTAGTTGAGCGATCAATCAACAGTATAGCAGGGACCCCGAGGATGGATCGTCTATGATCATCGTTGCCGGATTTCGGGAGGAACGAATCTGAGCAAGTACTCGATCGGGATCGACTTCGGAACAAACAGCGTGCGCTGCCTCGTCGTGGACTGCGCCGACGGAAGGGAGGCCGGAACCTCGGTCGCGGACTACGCATCCGGCGAAGAGGGCGTCCTGCTCGACCCAAAGGACCCGAACCTCGCCCGCCAGAACCCGCGCGACTGGCTGAACGGAATGACGTCCGCCGTTCGCGGCGCGGTCGCGCAGGCGAAAGCGGACGACCCGGGCTTCGACGTCTCGCGCGTGACGGGAATCGGAGTGGACACGACGGGTTCGACGCCGCTTCCTGTGGATCGAGAGGGAACGCCGCTGGCACTCCAGGAGAGGTTTTCGGACAACCCGAACGCGCACGCCTGGCTTTGGAAGGACCACACGGCCTGGTCCGAGGCGTCCGAGATCACGGAGAAGGCGGAATCCCAGGGCCGGCCGTACCTCGCCAAATGCGGAGGCGCGTACTCGAGCGAGTGGTTCTGGTCGAAGGTCCTTCGCTGCGCGCGGGCGGACCCGAAAGTCTTCGATGCCGCGTACTCGTGGGTGGAGTGCCAGGACTTCGTTCCGGCTTGGCTCACAGGCAACCTCGATCCGCTCGCGATGAAGCGCGGCGTGTGCGCGGCCGGCCACAAGGCGATGTACCACCCGGCATGGGGAGGCCTGCCGCAGAAGGAGTTTCTCGACTCGCTCGACCCGAGGCTCGGCGAACTTCGCGGCCGGCTTTACGACGAGGCCGTGCCGGCGGATCGTCAGGCGGGCAGGCTCTCGTCGGAGCGCGCCGGCGAGCTCGGGCTTCCCGAGGGAATCCCGGTCGCCGTGGGCGCGTTCGACGCGCATTTGGGCGCGGTGGGATCGGGCGTGCGGCCCGGCGTTCTCGTGAAGATCATGGGCACGAGCACCTGCGACGTGCTGGTCGGGGACGAATCCACCCCCGACATTCCGGGAGTCTGCGGGATCGTCCCCGGCTCGGTCATCCCGGGCATGCTCGGGATCGAGGCAGGCCAGAGCGCGGTCGGAGACCTCTTTAACTGGGGGACCAAGCTGCTCGGGAGGTCTCACGAAGAGCTGAGCCGGGAAGCAGAGAAGCTGCGCCCGGGCGAGTCCGGTCTGCTGGCGCTGGACTGGAACAACGGCAATCGGACGATCCTGGTGGACCCGCTGCTCTCGGGGTTGATCGTGGGCCAGACGCTTCACACGAGCCCGCCGGAGGCCTATCGGGCGCTCATCGAGGCGACCGCTTTCGGCGCACGTAAGATCGTCGAGCGCATCGGCGAATACCGCGTGCCCGTAAGCGAGATCGTGGTATGTGGCGGAATCGCCGAGAAGAGCCCGCTAACGATGCAAATCTACGCGGACGTGCTGAACCGCCCGATGAAGCTGAGCCGGTCGTCGCAAACGTGCGCGCTAGGCGCGGCGATCTTCGGGGCGGTCGTCGGCGGGACCCATCCGGACGCGCTTTCGGCGATCGGCGCGATGACCGGCGTAAAGGAGTTGGTCTACACTCCGTGCCCGGATGCCGCGCAGACGTACGACAGGCTTTACGGGCTTTATGCCGACCTGCACGACTCTTTCGGGCGGGTGGAGCGCCGGCCGGATTTGCGTGGGCTGATGACGGAGCTGATCGCGATTCGGCGAGAGGCGTCGAGAGCGGGCGCGCCGACGGCCTAAGGCGCGAACCGCGCCACCGCTCCGCCCTTGATCGCGGCCTCGAGCCTCGCGTCCGGCGTCGCGATGGGCAGCGACCTTCGCTTTGCCAGTTCGATGTAGGCCGCGTCGTAGATCGAAAGGTTCCAGGCGCGAGCCAACGCCATGATCTCGCTGCCGGCGCGCTCGCCGGTGACGGAGTCCGCCACGATCGGCAATTCGCCGATCCTCCGCAAGGCTGCGTCGCACTCGTCCGCCGTTACCCGGCCGCGACGCTCGGCGGCTAGGAGACCGTTCGCCACTTCCAGCGGCCAAAGCTGCGGCACTTCCGCGACTCCCTGCAGCAACGCGGCGATGACTGCCTCCGCGTATTCGTCATGTTCGTCCGACAGGCACCAGGCCAATGCCACGCTGGCGTCAATGACGCAAAGGTTCAATGGCGTCGCCCCTCGTCGATGAGCTCCCGGATCGTCAATCCGTCCAGTCGGTGTGACTTTCGGAACTCTAGGATCCACTCGACGGCGTCGCTCACCGCTTTCCGATCAAAGCGGTCCTCGGCCGGTACCAGTTTGGCGACGGGTCTGCCGTGCTTCGTGATGAGGATCGACTCGCCCTTCTCGGCCCGCTCGACGAGCGCCGAGAGGTGCGTTTTCGCTTCGAACAGTCCTACTGAGCGCATTTCAACTAGTCTCAAACTAGATTATACCGTCCTCTACGGTGTTCGCGTACACTCCCGCAGTGTTCAAACGGGGAGAGCCCGTCGAGAGTCGGGACCGCTGCGGCCTTTGCGGCAAGTCCAAGGAGAACGTCCGAAAGCTCGTCGTGGGAGTTCACGGCGCGGTTTGCTCGGACTGCATCGATCTTTGCATAGACATTTGGGGACAGGAGGCGGGGCACTACAAGCTTGCAGACGGCGCGCAGAGCGCTGAACGTGAGTCGGGTACTTCCTGGACGCTCGCGGACCTTCGGCTCGAAGTCTGTCTTGTCAACCTCGAGTTGCGCAGGCAAGGGCTCGTGCACGCGCACTCCGGCAACGCGAGCGGGCTGGACGACGAATCGGGCACCGTGCTCGTCAAACCGAGCGGCGTGGACTACTCCTCGCTCGCCCCTGGCGACCTCGTCGCGGTCGATCTCGCCAGCGGCGAGGCGGCGGGCGGCCAGCTCAAGCCGAGCGTGGACCTTCCTCACCATCTGTTCCTATACCGAAACATGCCGGAGGTTCGCGGGATCGTCCACACTCACTCCAACTTCGCGACGGCCTTCGCGGCCTGCGGAAGGCCGATTCCGTGTGTGCTGACCTCGATGGCGGACGAGTTCGGCGGGGAGATTCCGTGCGCGCCGTACGTGGACAACGATGGCGACAACATCGGGCGGGCGATCCTGGAGCACCGCTCGGAGCGCGCGCCCGCGATTCTGCTGGCGAACCACGGCGTGTTCGCGTGGGGCGGCTCGCCTTCCGCTGCGCTGAAGGCCGCGGTGATGGCGGAGGACGCCGCCAAAACTGCGTACCTGGCGATGGGAATCGGCGATCCGGTCACGCTCCCCGCGGAAGAGATCGAGAAGTGGTGGGACCGGTACCAGAACCGGTACGGGCAGCGGAGAGGTGATTAGAGATGGGCGAGTGGTCTGCGGAAGCGGTTCTGCGAATGCTCCTGTCCGCGCTCCTGAGCGGAAGCGCGGCGGCGGCGTTGGTGGGCGTTTTCTTTCATCGGCGGACAAAGTCGATCGAGAACCAGCTCCGCGTGCAAGCGGAAGCGCAGATCGACATCACTCGGTCCAAGCGAGAATGGCAGGAGGCGGCTCTTGCGAAGGTGCTCGGGCCTGTCGTAATGCACTTGTCGCGCACCAAGCGTGCATTCGCCCGGTGGCGGGACCAGCAGCTCTTTCTCGAGATGGAGGTGATCGGCAAATCGAATCGCTTCGTGCGCGACCTGCTCCTTGAGAACGGCTACTTGCTTCCGGCGGAACTGCTCGAGCACGCGGGCGCCCTCATCGAGCACTACGATGCGTGGCTCGAGGAATTCGAGAAGAAGCGAGGCAAGGAGAATCCGGACCTTGGCGCAAAATTCGTGTTCGTCGGACCGCTGGGATACGGGTTCCCGGCCGATGCCGAGCGCGCGTTTTTCTCAAAGTTTCATGAGCTTCGCACGGAACTGTACGGGCAATAGTTTCGCGCAGGTTGACTGGGATTGGTGGAGATAACGGGATTCGAACCCGTGACCTCCTGCATGCCATGCAGGCGCTCTCCCAACTGAGCTATATCCCCACTCGGACGGGCTTCGATTTAACCTGAGAGCCGGACCCTCGGTCAAGAATCGGCCAGCGGCTGAACCGTCCGCTCGCGTTTAAACACTAATTCTCGGCCAGGCTGCGCGGGTCACCGTTCCCGAAACGAAACTCGGAGAAACCCGCGGCCCGGCGGGGAGTCCGAACATGCAGAACAGACGTCTCGGAGGGGTTTTGGGGATGATCGCGCTCAGTTTCTTCACCTTGTGCATGCTTTCGCCGGCGCCGAACGCGCAGGGCCCGGCGGACCCGTCGAAGATCGAGCCGGGCTGCCTGCAGATCTGGAACCCGGATGGAAAGCCCGGGGCGTTCTGCCCGCTCAAGGGAACCGAGGTTTCGGCGGACGTTGCCGGCTTCGGCGCGCGGGTCACGGTGCGCCAGACTTTCACAAACCCGTCGAAGACGCCGGTCGAGGCCATTTACACCTTCCCGCTCCCTGCGGACGCCGCCGTGGACCGCATGCGGATGAAGATCGGCGAGAGGGTCGTCGAAGGGATCGTCAAGAGGCGGGAGGAGGCCCGGCGCATCTACGAAGCAGCCAAGCGAGCCGGCCAGGCTGCCGCGCTCCTCGACCAGGAGCGCCCGAACATCTTCACGCAGAGCGTCGCGAACTTGATGCCAGGAGAGCAGGTCGAGATCGAGATCAGCTACGTGCAGCTCCTGAAGTACGAGGACGGCTGGTTCGAGTTCAGCTACCCGATGGTCGTCGGGCCGAGGTTTCTTGGCAACGCGCCCGATCCGGGAAAGGTCGCTCCTCCGATCGTCGTCGAAGGCAAGCGCACCGGAGCGACGATCGACCTTCGCGTGGAAATCGACGCGGGAACCCAGATCGAGGACGTCCGCTCCGTGCTGCACGAAATCGACACGCAGCGAACAGACGGCAGCAGGGTGACCGTCCGGCTCGCCAGAAAGGACGAGATCCCGAACAAGGACTTCATCCTTCGCTACCGCGCAGCCGGAAACACGGTCCGCAGCGCGCTGCTCACCCACGCGGACCGGCAGCGGGGCGGCTTCTTCACGCTCGTTCTACTTCCGCCCACTGCGGTAGAGCCGCAGTGGATCGCGCCGAAAGAGATGATCTTCGTGATCGACCAGAGCGGAAGCCAGAGCGGGTTCCCGATCGCCAAGTCGATCGAGCTATCCAAGAAGCTGATCGAGACGATGAACCCGAACGACACATTCAACGTGCTCGGCTTTTCCAACCAGGTGAACGCGCTTTGGCCCAAGCCGAGGCCGAACTCGCCGGCGAACCGCGTGGAGGCGATCAAATTCGTGAGCGGACTGCAGGCGAACGGCGGCACGCAGCTTCGGGCGGCAGTAGAGGCGGCGCTCAAGCCCGCGCCGGATCCCAAGCGGCTCCGGGTCGTGCTCTTCAACACGGACGGCTTCGTCGGAGACGAGTTCGCGATCCTCGACTCGATCCAAAAGCACCGCGGCCACGCGAGGATGTTCACGTTCGGGATCGGCAACTCGGTCAACCGGTTCCTGATCGACGGAATGAGCGCGGAGGGGCGCGGGGACTCGGAGATCGTCACGCTTGCTGCGGACTCCGACAAGGCGGTCGAGCGCTTCGCGCAGAGGCTCAACAAGCCTGTTTTGACGGACGTTTCGGTTCGGGTGGACGGGGTTCCCGTAGCGGACGTGCTCCCAGGCGCGCTGCCGGACGTCTTCAGCGAGAAGCCGGTCATCGTAAAGGGCCGTTACCTGCAGCCCGGCAAGGGGCGCGTCGTGCTGAGCGGCAAGCTCGGAGGCGAGCCCTGGTCGAAAGAAGTTTCCGCGAGCTTCCCGGCAACGGACGAGAACGGCTCGGCGATCGCGACGCTGTGGGCTCGGGAGAAGATCGACGATCTGATGCGAAGCGACTGGATGGCGCAGCATCGGGCGCTCAACGGCGCAAACGGCATCGAGCCCGAGCAGCGCACGGCCCGTCACAAGGCGCTCGAGAACGCGATCGTGGACCTCGCGCTGCGGTTCGGCTTGATGACGCAATACACGTCCTTCGTGGCGGTAGAGAAGCGCGTGATCAACGTGGGCGGCAAGCAGGTGACCGTGCAGGTCCCGGTGGAGATGGCCGACGGCGTGAGCTACGAAGGGATCTTCGGCGACAAGGAGATGGCCGCAAAGTCCATCTATCGAAGCGGAGCGGTCGCCGGCAGACCCGCGGGCGCCTCCGGCGGCGGATTTGGCGGCGCTCCGGCAGCGTTGCCGCCGACCGCGACCGCTCCGGTTCGAAAGATGAGGACAGCGGCCCTGCGGGAAGAGTTCGATGCTGCGGTGTTCAATCTGCACTTGCTTTCCGACCCGGCGTCCTTCGACAAGCTGAAGGACGAAGAAGTCGCAGCCTATGCGGGCATGCCGACCGAGGACGAAAGGAAGGCGATCGAGAAGCTATCGGCAGGCCAGAAGGAGCGGTATTTCCGACTGACCCGACTCGACAAGTCCCTGTGGAGCGCCACCGGAAGAGTCGAGGTCCAGATCTGGGTTCGGAAGTGGGAGCCCGCGGCCGTAGAGGCGCTGAAGAAGCTCTGCGCGGCGGTGCACCTTGCCGACCCGGGTTTGAAGGCGATCTTCGCGACGGTGGACGCCGCGTCCCTATCCAAGATTGCGATGGCCGGGGGCGTGGCGAAGGTCCTGCCGATGGACAAATAGGCGCCCGAGAACGGTTTGTCGGAGCGGTCCGCGATCCGACCGATCCGACCGATCCGTCTAGGCGTTCTGCTTGTCCCTGGGCTCCTCTTTGCGGAGTCCCTCGCGCGACTGACGGCGTCGGGCACTGCCGCCGACGCACGGCTGTTGGCATTCGTAGCCATAATCAGGCGTCGCGTGCCGCCATGTCTTCAAACTCTCCCGTTTATCCGCTGCTCGAGCAGATCGTCCAGCCGGCGGACCTCCACAGGTTCAGCGACAAGGAGTTGGCGCAGCTCGCAGGCGAGGTCCGGCAGGCGCTTCTGGACAAGGTCAGCAAGACCGGCGGCCACTTCGCTTCGAACCTCGGAACGGTCGAGCTGACGGTCGCCCTGTATGCCGCGTACACGATGCCGCCGGACAAGGTCGTTTGGGACACCGGCCACCAGGCTTACCCGCACAAGCTCCTCACGGGGCGGCTTCCGCGCTTCGACACGATGCGGAAGTACAAGGGCCTGAGCGGCTTCCTGAGGCGCGAGGAGCACGAGCTGGACCACTTCGGCGCTGGCCACGCCGGGACCGCGATCTCCGCGGCGCTCGGGTTCGCAACCGCTCGCGACAAGCTCGAATCCGGCGAGCGGGTCGTCGCCGTCACGGGCGACGCCGCGATCTGCGCGGGGATGAGCTGGGAGGCGCTGAACCACGGCGGCGAGTTGAAGACGGACATGGCCGTCGTGCTGAACGACAACCGGATGTCCATCGCGCCGAACGTGGGCGCGCTCACCAGCTACTTCACGCGACTGCGATCGCGGCCTTTTCTGCAGGACCTGGCACACCGCGCCAAGGACGTCGTCGAGAAGATGCCCGGACCGGTTCATCGGGTCGCCGCCGGACTGCGGCACGGCCTCACGCACTATTTCGCGCCCGAGGACACCGGCACGATCTTCGAGGAGATGGGCTGGGAGTACATCGGGCCGGTGGACGGGCACGACCTTGCCACGCTGCTCGAAATCTTTCGCAACGTGCGCGAGCTGCACGGTCCCGTGTTCGTGCATGCCATTACCGTCAAGGGCAAGGGCTACGAGGTGGCGGAGGAGGACGCTCGCAAGTGGCACGGCGTGATCCCGTTCGACGTCGAGGCTTGCGAGATGGTGAAGCCTGGGGGGCCGCCGACGTACACGCAAGTATTTGGGGACGCGGCGATCGAATGCGCCCAGATGGACCCGAGGGTCGTGGCGATCACGGCCGCGATGCCCGACGGAACGGGGCTCACCAAGTTCGCCAAGGAGATCCCGGACCGCTTCTACGATGTGGGGATCGCGGAACAGCACGCGGTCACCTTCGCCGGGGGGCTTGCCGCGGGCGGGATGCGGCCCTTCTGCGCGATCTACTCCACGTTCCTTCAACGCGCGTACGACCAGGTGCTGCACGACGTGTGCATCCAGAACCTGCCCGTGCGGTTCTTCATGGACCGCGCCGGGCTGGTCGGCGACGACGGCCACACGCACCACGGCGCCTTCGACGTCAGCTATTTGACGTGCATCCCGAACATGGTGCTGATTGCGCCTCGAGACACGACGGAGCTGCGCGAGATGACGCACTTTATGCGGGAGTACGACAAGGGTCCGATCGCCGTGCGCTATCCGAGGGGCGCGGGAGACGAAGGGCTGCCGGAAGAGCGCGCGCCGATCGTTTTCGGGAAGGCGGAGGTGCTGGGCATGCCGGACGCGCGAATCGGCGGTATCGAGTCGGGGAAGGCGGTCGTCCAGGATGCGTCGGGCGCGCCTTTAACCCCCGATCGCCCCAAGCCGGCTCGATCTTCGAAGCCGAAGGGCCAGAGCCCGGAAGTGGTGCTGCTTACGGCAGGCTCGACCGTCGCGCCCGCATGGGAGGCGGCGAAAAAGCTTGCCGAACGGGGCGTCGGAGCGACCGTCGTCAATGCGCGGTTCCTGAAGCCGGTCGACGTCGAGACCATCGTGGAGCTTGCCGCTCGAATCGGACGGGTGGTGACCGTCGAGGAGAGCGTTCGACGAGGCGGTTTTGGCGAGACCGTTCGGGACGCGTTGGCAGAGGCGGGTCTCGGAGGCTTGCCGATGCGGATCGTGACGCTGCCGGACCAGTTTGTCGAGCACGGCGCCCAACCGCTGATCCGGCGTGACTGCGGGATCGACGCGGACGGGATCGCGGAGGCCGTGTCCGAGATCGTAAGGACGCCGGCGGCGAAAAGCTGAGGCGGATCGTATCGTTGCCAGATCGCGGGCGGGATTCGGTTTTTGGAGCTTTCCTGCGGAGTGCCGCGGAGTGAAACTCCGCGGCGCAAGCGAGGTGAAACCTCGCGTTCCGATTTAAGCGTGTCGAGGCGAGTGTAGAGCCGAGCGCTTGGGTTCGGGAGCGGGGGAAACTCAAAGAATCCTTCCCATACCTGCAATTCCGTGTTAAAGTACGTAAGGGGGCATCGTGCTTCTCCGAGGGAGGTTGGAATCATGAAGCGACGGGCATTTACCTTAATCGAGCTTCTGGTCGTCATCGCGATCATCGCGATCTTGGCGGCGATCCTGTTCCCGGTCTTTGCGCAGGCGAAGGTCTCGGCAAAGGGCGCCGCCAGCATCAGCAACGCCAAGCAGGTATCCACGGCCGCGTTTCTGTACATGGCGGACTACAACGACAACCCGCCGATCGTCGCGAACTTCGATCCCGACGCGCCGTTCCTGCTGCTGGGCAGGCCCTACAAGCCTTGGGCGTACCTGCTTCTGCCCTATGCGACCAACGGCCAGATTTGGCAGGACCCGCTGACCTTGCCCGAGCCGGTTCCGGCGGGTTGGAACCCGCAGGTGCTCTGGACGTACCGCACGCAGATCGGCTACGCGTACACCGTGCACGCGCCCGTCACGCTCGGAACGAACTGGGAAATGGGAAGCACGGCGCAGACGCTGCTCGCAAAGCCCGCCAACACCGTGTTCCTCACGCAAAAGAAGGCGCGCAACAACCAGGGCGACTGGCTTTGGGTCTACAACGGCATAGGAGGCCCGATCTGGGGCGCGAATATCGTCTCGCCGCCCGTCTGCTCGACTTTCATGACGCCCGCAATCATTCAGCCGACTACCGTTTGCCCGCCGACGTGCCAGATCGGGCCCGCCGGCTGGGGCTTGGGATGCACGGCGTATCCGGGCCAGCCCTATGAGGAAGGATCGGTGACCGGCGGTGTCGCGTTGCGGAAAATGAGGCTGGCGATCGTAACGTTCGCGGACGGCCACGTGCGAACGATGGCGCCTGGCCCGCTCGCGGCAGGCACGAACTGGACGCCCACGACGCCGTTCCAGAACGTGGTGATCACGGACATCGAGAAGTATCTGTGGGATCAAAGCTGATGAGAGCGCTTGGAAACGTTTCGATCCTGCTGTTGCTCGGATCGCTTCTAGTGGGGTGCTCTGCGGAGCCGGAGACAGCGGGACAGGGCGAACCGATCGTTCCGGCGAAGGCGAGCGCGAACGGGGAACCTTCGGCCAGTGCGGAAGGCGCTGCGGGTTCCGCCCCGATGGCCGCCAGCGATGCCGAGCTGACGCCGAACCCGAAAGGCTCGTTCGAGCAGCCGGGATCGGCGCTTCGGCGACAGGGCAGATAGATCGCAGCTTGGGCATGGGCGTAAGATGCGCATGCCCGAGCGCGCGAATCGCCAGTATGCCGCTTGGGAAGCGGGCAGCCCGTCGGGTACCGATCTTGGGCCTCTCGGCATGATGCCGAACGCCTCCCGAGCGTATAATCTAGGCGAAAGCGGCCGCAACATCCCCGTCCCGATCGAATCGGGACTGCGAGCCGTCCGGAGCGCGCAAAGCCGTTCGCTTTTCCAGGGCGTTGCGTCCGGGAACCGATAGAGGAATTAGGCGATGTATCAGGCGCCTTTGCCGCCGGAATACCAAGAACTCTCGGCCGAAGAGATTCGCGAGCGCATCCATAGTGCCAGGAACGCGCTCGGCCCGCGGGTCGTGATTTTGGGCCACCACTACCAGCGCGACGAGATCGTCGAGCACGCGGACTACTTGGGCGACAGCTACAAGCTCTGCAAGGACGCCCAGCGCCATCCCGAGGCCGAGTTCATCGTGTTCTGCGGCGTGCACTTCATGGCCGAAAGCGCGGACATCCTCACCGACAAGCGCGTGATCCTGCCCAACCTCGCCGCAGGCTGCTCAATGGCCGACATGGCGAACATCTTCCAGGTGCGGAGGGCGTGGCAGGAGCTCGAAGGGATTTACGATTTACGATTGACGATTGTCGAAGATCCCGATGAAGTCGGGGACGATTTGGCCTTGATTGGATCCCAGTCCCGTACATCGCAAACGGCCCTGACACCCCAGACCTCACACCTCAGGCCTCGAACCCCCCTAAGTCCAAAATCCAAAACTCAAAGTCGAGAATCGAGGCGATCGTCAAGCGCAAATCGTCCCCGACTTCATCGGGATCTTCGACAATCGTCTATCCTCCCCATCACCTACATCAACTCCGCCGCGAACCTCAAGGCGTTCGTCGGGGAACGCGGGGGGACGGTCTGCACCTCGACGAACGCGCCTGTGGCCGTGAAGTGGGCGCTGGAGAGGGCGGAGAAGGTGCTCTTTTTCCCGGACCAGCACCTCGGGCGCAACACGGGGGTCAAGCTCGGCTACGACCCCGAGAAGGACATGTGTGTATGGGACCCGTTCAAACCGCTCGGTGGGAACACGCCTGAGAAGCTGCGCTCGTCGAGATTCCTTCTGTGGAAAGGGCATTGCTCCGTGCACATGCGCTTCACGGTGGAGCAAGTCGAGAAGGCTCGACGAGATTATCCGGGCTGCAAGGTGATCGTGCACCCGGAGTGCCCGCTCGAGGTGGTCAAGCTTGCGGATTACGTCGGCTCGACGGAGTACATCATTAAGACCGTCACCGCCGGCGCACCGGGCACGGTCTGGGCGGTCGGTACGGAGATCAATCTGGTTTCGCGGCTGGCGAGGGAGCTATCTTCAGGGAGTCTGGACGTGAGGACGTGTGGAAGTTCGGAAGTGCAGGAAGACTCCACAGCGTTCGAGCCCGCGAATTCTAGCGATCGCGCGTCCGCACTTCCACACGTCCACACCTCCACACTCCCCAAAAGAGTCTTCTGCCTCGACCCGCAAATCTGCCCCTGCAGCACCATGTACCGCATCCACCCGTCGTTCCTGCTTTGGTCGCTGGAGAACCTAGTTGCGGGCAACGTGGTCAACGAAATCCAGGTCCCCGAGGAGACGAAGAAGTGGTCTCGGGTGGCGCTGGACAGGATGCTGGAGCTGATCTGAGGCACCTCCCGTTGCTTTCGCGAAGCAGAACCGGACAGGAAGCCCTTGGCGAAGGTTTCGAGCCCGTCCGAGTTACGCTTCGGCCAAAAACTCCTTAACCTGCTCCGCCAGACGCTTCGTCATCGTCGGTACGGAGGCTATTTCGTCCACGGTTGCTCGACGGATGCCCTCGAGAGAGCCGAAAGTGCGCAGGAGCAGGCGCTTGCGACGGGGGCCGATGCCGGGGATCTCCTCGATCACCGAGCCTGCGAGCCTCTTGTCGCGCACCTTACGGTGGAAGGTGAGCGCGAATCGGTGCGCTTCGTCGCGAAGCCTACGGAGCAGGATGAGGCCGGGGGAGGTTAGGGGAAGCTCAAGCTCGTCGTAGGCGCGACGGCCCGCGCCCGAACCCCCACCCCCTGCCCCCTCCCCCTGCAAGCATGGTGAGGGGGATTGCTCTTCTCCTGCCCCTTCCCCCTGCAGGCATGGTGAGGGGGATTGCTCTTCTCCCGCCCCTTCCCCCTGCATGTATGGTGAGGGGGACTCCCCTTGGCTTGCCGCCTGCCTCTGCAAGGACGGTGAGGGGGAGTCTTTGGGCACATAAAGAAGCTCCATCTTCTTCGCCAGACCCACGATCGGCGTCGTAAGGCGCAGCTCGTCCCGCGCTTCCAGCGCAGCCGAGAGCTGGCCCTTTCCGCCGTCAATCAGCATCAGGTCCGGGAGCTTCGAAAACTTTTCTTGTCCGTCGAGGTAGGCCCGGAAGCGGCGGGTGACGACCTCCTTCATCATCGAGAAATCGTTCGGAGTCTCCGGCTGCCAGCGGACTTTGAACCGCCGGTACTCGCCCTTTGCCGGCGCGCCATCCTCGAAAACCACCATCGATCCCACGGGAGCCGTTCCTTGGACGTTCGAGATGTCGAATCCCTCGATTCGCAGCGGGGGCGCGGGAAGCCCGAAGGCCTCCTGCAGCTGCGCGAGCGCCTGCTCCGCCCAGGCCTCCTTTTGGAGAAGCTCCTGGGAAAGTGCGTGAAGGGCCTGCTCCGCGTTCGTGGCGGCCATCTCGACGAGGGCAAGGCCATCGCCGCCCTTGGGGACCTCGACCGCGACCGCGGCTCCGCGCCGCTGCCGAAGCCACTTCTCCACAACCGAGCGCTCCTCGATTTCGACGGGAAGGAGCACCTCGCGCGGCACCTCGGGAGCGTCCGCGTAGTACTGCTTCACGAACTCCTGGACTGCCTCGGTAGGCGCGGCATCCACGGAGCGATCCAAGAGAAACTGTCGCTGGCCGATCAGCTTCCCGCCTCGGATGTACAGCATCTGGATCGCAGCGCCCCGCTCGCCCTTTACGACGGCGATGACGTCCTTGTCCACCTTGTCCGGGTCCAGCACCTTCTGCTTTTGCAACATGCTTTCCAGCGCCGAAATCTTGTCGCGGATAGCCGCTGCTTTCTCGAAGTCGGTCGCTTCGGAGGCCCGGTCCATTTGAGATTTGAGATTGGAGATCAGCGACTCCCCGCGGCCCGAAAGGAACTGCGAGACCTCACGGATCACGCTTTTGTAATCATTCGGGTTTGAAAGACCGGCGCACGGGGCGAGGCATTGGCCGAGGTGGAAGTACAAGCACGGCCTTTGGACCGCCTCGCCGGTCCAGCTTTTGCCGCAGGGGATCAGGGTGAAGACCTTGTGAAGGAGCTGAAGCGTCTCGCGGACGGAGTAGGCGGACGTGTACGGCCCGAAGTACTTTGCGCCGTCCCGGCGGACGTTCCGCGTGAACAGCACCCTCGGGAAGCGCTCGTTCGTGATCACGACGTACGGATAGCTCTTATCGTCGCGGAGCAGCACGTTGTAGGGCGGGCGGTGGCGCTTGATGAGGTTGCATTCGAGCACGAGCGCCTCGACCTCGCTGTCCACGACGATCCACTCGACGTCGCGCACCTTGGCCACCATGCGGGCGATTCGATTGCCGTGGCGCGTCGACGACTGAAAGTAACTGCGCACGCGACTCCTGAGGGAGAGCGCCTTGCCCACGTACAGCGGCTTGCCGTCCGCGTCGCGGAAGATGTAGCAGCCCGGGCTCGCGGGGAGCTTGGCGAGCTTCGGCTTCAGGTGCTCGAATCGGGTCGCGGCGGGCATGCGATTGCTTACGATTATTCAACGCCGACAAGGCGGACGGGGTGAATCGGCCATCGGTATGTGCGCTCCGCAAGAGCGATTCTTCCAGCGTGGGACGAACTTTAGTCCGATTTGAGTGACATCTCCGGCGTGGCGAGGCGTATAACCCTATAAGATGAAAGGCATCCCAAGAAGAGTCATGGCCGTCGTCGCGGCCGTCGCGGCCGCGGGGTTAGGCGGCCTCTACGCGTTTTCGGGCGGCAGCCCGCCCTCCGAAGCGGATGCGCCGCCGTTTACCGCCCCGGGCACGGACGGAAAGCCGCACTCGCTCAAGGGCTTGACCGAGAACGGCCCGGCCGTCCTCTACTTCATCAAGGAGGGTTGTCCGGTCAACCACGACGCGGCGCCGCTCATGAGCAAGCTTAGCGGCGCGTACGAAAACAAGGTGAATTTGGTCGGCGTTTACAACGGCTCGGTGGCGGAGGCGAAGTCCTGGGCGAAGCGCTACGGCGCTGGCTATGTGATCCTCGCCGATCCCCAGCTGAAGATCATCCGCTCGTTCCGAGTTCCGTACTCGCCCTACTTGATCTCCGTGGAAAAAGGCGCCAAGTACGGCAGCCTGCGGGGCGACGGCACGGCGAAGAACATGGAAGCCGCGAACAAGTTGCTGGCGTCGGGCGCCGGCAAGAAGCTCGTCGCAGTGAGCTTCAAGGGCGCTCCGGAAGGCGGCGGCTGAGGGTTCTGAAGGTTTCGTCTCCCGTCGGGAGACGCTCAGACCGAAACGGCCCGGACTTAGTCCGAGCCGTTTTTGCTTTTGGGAAACGGCTTTCCGAAGCCGTCAGCGCCCGTTAATCCAGAGATGAACGCCGATGCCCGCCGCGTATCCGATCGCGATCGCCCACGTCCACTTCAGGTGGCTAACGAACGTGTACTCCTTCCTGGCCTGACCCATGAGCGCGACTCCAGCAGCACTCCCGATGGAAAGCATCGAGCCTCCCACTCCCGCGGCATACGTCACGAGCAGCCATTGAGCGTGCGACATGTCCGGGTTCATCGAAAGCACCGCGAACATAACCGGGATGTTATCCACGATAGCGGAGAGAACTCCGACCGCGGAGTTTGCAGCGGTCGGCCCCCAGTCCTGGTACATGGTTTGCGATAGCCCAGACAGATACCCGAGCGTGTTCAGAGCGCCCACGCACAGGATCACCCCGTAAAAGAACATCAGCGTGTCCCACTCGAGCCGCTCCATCGTCTTGAAGGAGTCGAACTCGCGGCGCGCCTTCTGGTCCTCGTCGATTACCGAGAGGATGCTCGGTTCCCGGCGCAGCGCTCCCAAACCGCCGGTCCGGCGCATCCAGTAACTGAACACCTTGAGCAATCCGAGGCCGAACATCATTCCGACGGCCGGCGGCAAATGTAGGAAGTTGTGCCCGGCGACGGTGATCGCGATCGTCAACAGGAACAGCGCCACGACCGTTTTCGCTCCCGGTTTGATCGGCGCGTCCTGCTCGGACCGCTCTGGCATGCCCTTCGGCACGGCGAAGGTCATGATCGTGGCCGGAATTAGCCAGCTCACGAGCGACGGAACCACCAGCGCGAAGAACTCTTGGAACTCCGCCTGCCCGGCCTGCCAGACCATAAGCGTGGTGATATCCCCGAAGGGGCTAAAAGCGCCGCCCGCGTTCGCCGCTACGACGATGTTGATGCAGGCGAGCGCCACGAACTTTGGCCTGCCCTTTCCGAGGGTCACCGATACCGCGCCGAGCACGAGCGCCGTCGTGAGGTTGTCCGCGATCGGCGACATGACGAAGGCCATCGCGCCGGTCACCCAAAAGAGCGCGCGAAGCGAAAGGCCTCTCGAGACGAGCCATGCCCGCACTCGGTCGAAGAAGCCTCGCTCCTCGATCGTGTTGATGTACGTGATCGCCGCAAGCAGGAACAGGAACAGCTCGCCGAATTCGAGCAGATAGTGTTTCAGGTCCTTTGCGATGTCGGCTGACCTGCCCGCCTGCGTCGCGGCGATCGCCACCAGGAACCACATAAGGCCAGCGGCTACGAGCACCGGCATGGACTTGCGTATTCGCAGGCGCTCCTCGCCCATTACGAGGATGTATGCGAGCCCAAAGAAGATGAGCGCGAGGTAGCCCCCCCAGTGCCCCGTAAAATCCGAGACCGCCGCTATCCCGAAACCAGACATTAAGCCCTATCCTACTCGCCCTGCTTGGCCGGGGGCTCGCCGGCGGCGGCGGGAGCGCCCTGCGGCCCATCCGACGTCGAATCACGCTTCTCCTCCGGAGCATCGCCGGAACTCGGAATCGGTTCGACTTCGGGCTTCGAAATTGCGGGCGCCGGCTCTTCGGGTGGCGGCTCGGGCTTCGGCTCGTGCAGGTACTCGCGAGCCGTGGCCTCTTTCGTCAGAACGGAGCGCACGTGGAGCGTGGGCTTCCTGCCGGAGTCCGTCGGCAACGACGCTTGCAGTTCCGAGACCTTTTCCGGCGCAAAGGAATATGGTGCCCGGAGAACGGCCATAACTACCGTCTCGCCGGACCTGCGCTCGACCCAGAGATCGACCAGGCGCACGCCCGGATACTCGGAGAGCGCCGCGATCAGCTTCTGGCGCACCGCGTTCTTGTAAGCCTGGGCGGCGACTGTCGATTGAAAGTTGTAACTCAGCAAGCCGCCCATCGCGAGAAACAGGACGATGCTCGGCATGTTCCGCGTAACAAGTACCCATCCCCAGGACGTGTTCGGCATGATCTTGTGAAATCCGTGCAGCCAAAGAACGACCGAGGCAGCGATCTGGATTGCTACCAGGTTGGCGGCAAACAGAACGAAGCTGCCCCACGCGAGCGCCGTCTCTCCCCGTGCCAGACACAACCCGGAGGTGGACAGCGGGGGGACGAGCGCCGTCGCGACGGCCACTCCGACGATCGCGGAGCTTACTCGCGGGGAGATAGAAGCGTAGGCTCCGGCTGCTCCGCCTCCAAGGGCGATCATGAGGTCGAGGAGGTTGGGCTTGGTTCGCGCGAGCATCTCGGCTGTCAGAGGTAGGTCCGAGTGCATTCTGCCGATCGCCATCGAAACCGCCATTACGAGCCCCACGCCCATCGCTTCCGCAGAGAGCGCCGTCCTCAAGAGGCGATTGTTGCCGTCCACAAGCGCCAATGCGATTCCGGTAATCGGTCCGAGGAGCGTCGCGATGATCATCGCGCCGATTACGCCCGCTGCGGAATCGACGAGCAGCCCGTAGCTTGCCACGAGCGCGGACAGGCCGTTCATGATGAAGAACGCCTGGCCCGCTTGCGCGTGCTCGGCGATTGCGGCGCGGAGCTCGTCCCTACTCGCACGGCCAGCGGCCTGACGATCCACTTTCTGCTGATCGGCGCGGCGCTCTTCGGCGACGGTTGGTTTCGCCATGGGCGGATGCTCGGTGGATTCTACCGGCCTATGCTGCGTTTCCCGCGATGCGGGCGGCGCCCGCGCGTCTTCGACGCCGCCCGCGTTTCGCTATGGCCAGAATCCTCGAGTTACAGGCTCGCGCTCCGGCCTACCATGCCGGCTAGCCTGTCGGCCGGAAAGCTCTCGCGAAACATGCGGTAATAGGCGAGCTCCTCCTTGGATTGCAGGCGCAAGTTCGGTCCAGGGGTGCGTTCCGCTTCGAACTCCTCGTCCGAAATCTGCTCCTCAGCCCAGTTTGCGAGCTGGTTTTCCAAGCCGGAGCCCACAGCGAACTTCAGTTTCCTTCTTCCAACGAATTCGTCGGGGAGGATGCCCTCCGCCACCTTGCGCAGAATCCACTTGGAAATGCTCTTGGTCGGCCAGAGTTTGTACTGGATTGGGATTCGGAAGGCGTAGTCGACTACGGCAAGGTCGTCCAGCAGCGGCACTCGAACCTCGAGCCCGTGCGCCATGCTGATCCGGTCGCAGCGCTGCAGGTTCGTGTTGTGGAGGCCCAGCGTGATCCGGCGAAGCTCCTTCTTCAGATTGAAGGCAGCCAGGGACTTCAAGTAGTCGTAGCCTGCGAACAGCTCGTCCGCCCCCTCACCGGAGAGGGCCACCTTCACGTGCCTGCTCGCCAGCTCGGCAAGGAAGTAGTTCGGCACCGCGCTGCGCACGAGCGCGCAGTCGAAGGACTCCAGGTGGTAAATGATCTTGGGCAGAGCCTCGATAGCCTCTTCGATCGTGAACACGCGCTCGTGGTGGCGCGTCTCGAGGTGCTCCGACATCTGGCGGGCGGCTTCGAGGTCCTCGCTGCCCTCCATTCCGACCGCGAAGGTCATGAAATCGTCGACGTCTCTCTTGGCGAGCGCGGCGATCAGGCTGCTGTCCAAGCCGCCGCTTAGGAACGCACCGACGGGCACGTCCGCCATCAACCTCGTTCGTACCGCGCTTGCGATCCTGTCGCGCAGCTCTGTCACGGCCTTCTCGGCGTCGTACTCCTCTTTGACCCCCTTCGGCAGAGAGAAGTACTTCTTGAGCCCGACGCCGCTTTGATAGAAGTGGCCGGGAGGGAACTCGAAGACGCGGTCCGTCAGCTCCAGTACGGCCTTGATCTCGGACGCGAACACCATGTGGCCGTTCTCCGCGCCCAAGTAGAGCGGCTTCACTCCTAGCGGATCTCTCGCAAGCAGCACGCGCTCGGGCGAAACGATCGCGAACGCGAACATCCCGTCGAGGTCGGGAATCCACTCCGCAGGATCGGCGCCCGACGTGTGAAGCGCGAGCAGGACCTCCGCGTCGGTATCCGTTCGAAACCTCTTTCCGGAAACCCTCTTTCGAAGCTCGCGGAAGTTATAGACTTCTCCGTTGTGCACGATTCGCGAGCGAGACTTTGCGTCCGTCATCGGCTGGTCTCCTCTTTCTAGATCGAGCACGGACAGGCGGGCGTGGCCGAGCGACACTCTGCGACCTTTCCAAAGGCCCTTCGCATCCGGCCCTCGATGGGCGATCCTGCCAAGCATCTTTCTCAAGTTCTTGGCTCCGGCAGACGGTATGACTCCGACGATTCCACACATGGGTACTAGGGGTTCTCCTTAGCGCCTCGAGGACGCTGCGAGCGGCTTCTTCACCGTCTCGCGGTAAGCGGCCGCATTCGCTTCCGCGATTCCAATTCTTTTTTCAATAGGCATGGGCGAGCCGTCTTCGTCCGTGACTCGCACCGCGCCTTGGATCACGCGCGTATTCCAGTTGACGGCATGACGGAACTCATCCCGACACTCCCACAGGTGAGGCACTGGAAGGAATCCGGCCCAAAAGACCCGGTAAAGGCCCTCCGGGGAGTAGGGGTCCGGAATGGCGCGTTCGATGGCGGCGAGCGTCCGGCGAACGTTGGCCGTCAGCTCTTTCGTGCGGGCGAGCACCGCCGCGTGCCGCTGCATGTCGGGGGCATCTCCGTTGCGACGGAGCTTTCGGTAATTCTCGAGCGCCGCTCGCGTGATCCGCACGCTTTCGTCGACGACGTCCGGGTCCGCCAGGTGCGACGCTTCGGAGTAGCTGACCACGTGAATCACGTCCGGGCTCGCGTCGTTGCCCGGCTCGACGTCGTCCATGAGCGCGGTGACCGCCGCCAGTTGGGCCCTTGCCTTCTCCAGGTCCGTCGAAAAGTAATCGAGCCCCGCCCTCGGCTGAAAAAGCACGTGGAATCGGTCGTCCTCGAGCTCTCTCACGAGGGACAGGAGGGTTCGGACCTTCGCGAGGTCGGCAATTCCCCAGGTCGATCGCGGGGTGTTTAGCATCGCCTGCAGGACGAGGCAGGGGACCCCTTGCCGCTTCGCGGTTCTCGCCGCTAGCACGGAGGAAACCACGTAGGACACGTCGTCGGCTCCCCGAAACGCGAAGTGATGGGGGATGTTCGGCTCGAACGGCTTTCCGGCCACAGCGATCACGCGCAGGGTCTCGACGTGCTCTTCCAGGTTCTGCCGCAGCGGGTTCGGTCCCCGGCCGTCGACTTTGCAGAACCACCAAAACGACAGCGCGTGCCAGGCGATGTTTATCGCTTCCTCGTGAATCCTGGCGAGGTGCGGGACGTTGCGGGTGCCCGCATAGGTTCGAACGAGCATGGGACGGCTGGCCTCGTACACCATGCGGTACTCGGCTTCGCTGTTGATGGGGACGCCCCCGCCGTTGGCGCGTCCGCTCCAGTCGGCGCCGAAGTCGGATTGCGTGAGCTGCGACGTGCCGATCGAGAGCACGTCGAGATAGCCGCTCTGGGCGAGCCGTTTGCTCCAGGAAACGAACTCCTCGACCGCGCGAACGCGGTCAGGTTGGTACGGGCCAACGTGTGCCCGCATGAGCGGCCCGAGGCCTCGCTCGCGGTAGTGGCGCACGCGTGCAATCAAAGTGTCCTTTCGGGTTCCAAATCCCGGGTAGTCGCATGGCCCCACGGGGCGAACCTCGTCGGGCGCTCCGCGCCGAACTAGCGATCGCCCAAAATCGAGCCGAAAGTCGTCGTACTTGGCTTCGTCCTGCATTTCGTGAGGCAGGCGCTCGGATGGAAGCCCGAGAATCTCCGCAGTTTCCAGCAGGGATTCGTCGCCTCGGAAAAGACCGACCCGCCCGCCATGACGACGCTCTACGAGGTCGCAGGCTGCGGGCAGGCCGGCAAAGAACAGCCCTCGCACGGGCCCCCCAGATTCCTCCAGAAGCCCTCTTTTGCGGAGGGACTGTATGAGCCGGTCGAACGCATCTTCGCCCGACCGAGGGTCCAGCCGATAGCTGAACCCAAGATGTGTGATTCGATGCTCGCGCAGCCACGATTCGAAGAGCGCCATGGCCTGCGGAGATTGCGGGGTCTCTGCGGCCCTGCAGACGTCCTCGCCCGCGATCGCCGCTTGGTAGCCGCAGTCTTCGATAACGCCCGCGACGGAGCTGACGCCGAGCGTGTGGGCGTCCACGAAGGGATGCACCAGCCCATACACGTCGCCCGGCTTGGCAGCGAACCTCATCGCCTGCTCGATACTCCCTTTGCGCTTTTCTTTTCGCGCGGCTTCGGCGAGCCTCCGTTCGGCGAGGCCTTGACGGCGGACGCGGAACTCGCTTTGGACCTCGAAGAGGTCATCTTGCCTTCCAGGACCAGGCGGCGGATCTGTTCGATGTTTCGCCCTTTGAGGACCATCTTCTCGGCCGTGCGGCCGGTCTGCCAATAGTCGCACTCGTGGATCAGGTTGGCGAGCTGGATGATCGATTGGATCGTGGGGCATGGAACGTCCAGCTGCTCTCCGAGCGATGCGATCGGAACGAGGCTGGTGGGTACGTCCTCCGAGATGTAGCGGTGCTCGACTCCGTGGGGCGCTTTGATCCCGTAGTAGCCCTCGTTCGCGCGGATTGCGTCGAAAAGCGACTTGCCTGCCGCGCCGTAAGCCACGTACAGCCACTCGCGTGCGGTCATGCAGTGGAATCCCAGCGCGGCCCCGACGCGCACGCGCTCGGCGTCCATCCGCTCCAGGACGCGGGATACCGAGCGAGAAATGCCCTCGATGTAGTACTCGAAGTCGCCGCGGGTGGTCTCGATCCTTGCGGTGTTGAGGACGGTCACGGCCGGGTGAAAGATCGCGCCGATGTTGTCCAGGCTCGTCTTCATCACGTTGTCGCCAGGTGTGAACTCGTCGTACGCCTCCGAAAGCGCCCGAACCACGTCGGGAGTGCGGTGCGCGGGAATCGCAGCGACCGGTACGCTGTTCTTGAAGCCGAAAATGCGTACTTGGCCGGGGTTCTCCGCGCGACACGCATAGAGCAGGGTCTGAGCTTCGGCGACCGTGATGTCCGCCGTGCAACCCTCTCGGCGCATCGTTGCGAGAAACTCCAGCGCTCCTCCCGTTCGGCCCGGATGCAGCACGACGATCTGGCCGGCTCTAAGATGCGGCGCTGCGAGCGCAGCCACTTCCGAGTGCGCCGTGGCCGGGACCACGACCATCACGATCTTCGCGCCGGCGAGGCACTCTCCCATATCCGGCGAGACGACGGCTAGGTGTCCCTTCCCTTCGGGAAGCCCGTCGTGGTCCGTGACGAGCCGAATCAGGCGGTTGCGGCGAAGCGGGGCGAGCCGCTCCGGGCTGCGGTTCCATAGCGCTACCGGAAACCCCTTGATGGCAAGGTGCCCGGCCATTGCGACTCCGCCGTTTCCCGCGCCGAGCACGGCGAAAGCGGTCGATCCTGGTTGACTGGTTTGGCTCATAGACGTTGCGGACTCCTGCCGGCATGCATCACTAGAGGCGCGAAAAGCGCGCACGCCCGATCCGGGCCGGCAAGAGGCAACCGCGCTGCAAGCAGCGTACGTCAGCCAACGCTTCCGATGCGCCTACGAGGTTAGCTGTCGGGTTCGAGCCGAAAGTACTCTTCCCGACGAAAGTCGGGATTCACCCCTTACGACTTGGTTCCCCCGTTCCGGTCGCGGACCGGACTCGGCCTATTAAGTTTAGACGTTTCAGGAAGGCTCGGGTTTCGCCCAATAGCCTCCCGCAAGGTCAACGCCGGTTCGAACAAAAAACCTTCGACCGACAACAAGTATAGCATATTTTTGTCTACAAGTTCGGTAAGATGGAAGCGCCTCATGTCCCAGGACAAGATCGTCGTCATCGGAGCGAGGGAGCACAACCTCAAGAACATCACCCTGGAGATTCCCAGGGACAAGCTGGTGGTCATAACCGGCCTCTCGGGATCGGGGAAGTCGAGCCTTGCGTTCGACACGATCTATGCGGAGGGGCAGCGGAGATACGTCGAATCGCTCTCGGCTTACGCGCGCCAGTTTCTCGGGCAGATGGACAAGCCGGACGTGGACCACATCGAAGGGCTCTCGCCCGCGATCTCCATCGACCAGAAGAGCGCGAGCCGCAACCCTCGCTCGACGGTCGGGACGGTTACCGAGGTCTACGACTACCTGCGGATCCTGTTTGCGCGCGTCGGCGTGCCCCACTGTCCGAACGGGCACGGACCGATCGAACGTCAGACCACGGACCAGATCGTGGACGCCGCGATGGAGCTGCCGGAAGGCACGAAGCTGCAAATCCTGGCTCCCGTCGTGCGCGGCCGCAAGGGCGAGTACAAGCAGGTCATCCAGGAGGCCAACCGTGCGGGCTACGTCCGGGTGCGCGTGGACGGACAGATGTACGAGGTCACGGACGACATTCCGATGGACCGCTACAAGCAACACACGATCGAGGTCGTCGTGGACCGGCTGGTAATCAAGGACGACATTCAGCAGCGGCTCTCGGACTCCATCGAGGCGGCGCTGAAAATGGGCAAGGGCGTGGTGACGCTGGCCTTCGAGGCGACGAACAGCGCCCCCGGCGCCAAAAGGAAGGCAAGAGTCGAAGAGCGCACCTACTCGGAGTCGTACGCGTGCTCCGTCTGCGGGTTTTCCATGCCCGACCTCGAGCCGAGGATGTTTTCGTTCAACTCGCCCTACGGCGCCTGCCCGGATTGCACTGGGCTCGGGACGAAGACGGAATTCGATCCCGAGCTGATCTGCCCGGACAAGTCCAAGCCGCTTCGGGACGGCGCGATCCTGCCGTTCGTTTACAAGTCCGGCGAAGTGAAGGAGTGGTGGCCGGACATGCTGGACGCGGTGGGCAGGGCTCTGGGCTTCGACGCGTCGCTACCGGTATCCAAGATCCCGCAAGCGGGTATGGAGGCCGTTTGGAACGGACTTACGGAGCCCATCGAAGTCGTCATGCAATGGGGGCGGCACGAAAGGCGATTCCGGACCGAGTGGACTGGAGTGCTCGCTTCGCTGAAGAAGCGCTACGAGACAACGGAGAGCGAGTGGGTGCGGAACGACCTCTCGCAGTACATGAGCACGAAGCCGTGCCCAGCCTGTCTTGGCAAGCGGTTGAAGCCGGAGTCTCTCGCGGTGTACGTGGGCGACAAGAACGTCGCGGACGTGACGGCGCTTTCGGTCGAAGATGCCGTCTCGAGCTTTGAATCGCTGCCGAAGCGGCTTACGAAGCGTCAGCTCGCGATCGGCGAGCGCGCCATCAAGGAGATCCTCGAGCGGCTGAGGTTTCTGCTCGACGTCGGGCTGGGATACCTTACTCTCGACCGAAACGCGCGAACGTTGGCGGGAGGCGAGGCGCAGCGCATCCGGCTCGCTACCCAGATCGGCTCGGGCTTGATGGGGTGCTTGTACATCTTGGACGAACCCTCCATCGGCCTGCACCAACGCGACAACCGGAAGCTGATCGAAACGCTGAAGCGCCTTCGCGACCTCGGGAACACCGTGCTGGTCGTCGAGCACGACGAGGAGACCATGCGCTCCGCGGACTGGCTGATCGACCTCGGCCCCGGCGCGGGCGAGCATGGGGGGAAGGTAGTCGCGGAGGGCACGCTCGAGAAGTTCTTGAAGTTCGGAACTCTTACCGCGAGGTACTTGTCGGGCGACGAGTCGATCCCGGTGCCGAAGGCGCGCCGAACCGCGATGGCCCCGAATCCGTTGAATGACGAAAGCGATGGGCCCGGAATCGAAGACTCTAACAGCGATCCTGGCCGCGGCCGCGCTCGCAGGCTGCCGGGCAGGGCATCCGCCGGACGCAGCGCAAGACGGTCCGGGTGAGGCGCCGGCCGAGACCACGAACAGGGTCGTCCTCGCCGCTCGAGACCAGCTCGGCTGGGGCACGGTATACGATCCTGCTTACGTCCGGATCGGCTACCCGAACGGGGACGTGCCGCGAAAACGAGGAGTCTGCACGGACCTGGCCGTGCGCGCGTTTCGGGGCGCGGGCATCGACCTGCAGAAGCTCGTTCGCGAGGACATGAGGGCCAATTGGGCCGCCTACCCGCGGTATCCGGGCGTGCAAGCGCCGGACACGAACATCGACCACCGGCGCTGCCCGAACTTGATGCGGTTCTTCGAGCGGAAGGGGCGGTCGATCACGCTCTCCCTGTCCGAAGAGGCGCTTCCCGATTGGCTGCCCGGCGACGTCGTGTTTTGGAAGCTAAACAACGGCCGCGACCACGTCGGGATCGTGAGCGACCGCAAGAACCCGCGAGGACTCCCGCTCGCGATCCACAACATCTCGACTCCGGCGGAAGAAGACGTGCTCACTAAATGGAAGATCGTGGGCCACTTTCGGTACCCTGGATGAGGTAGCCGGCAATGCCCAAGTCCTGGAAAGAGAAGCTGAATCCGAAAACGGAGCCGCACGTGTCGGTGATCGACAAGCCGATGTACGGCTTTCCGCCCGGCTCGAAGCTGTTCGTTGCCACGCCTACCGTGGTGAAGGCGTACATCGAGTCGATTCCGAAGGGCCAGACCCGCACCCCGGAACAGATGCGCCGGGAGCTTGCCGAGGCAAACGGAGCGGACGGCACCTGCTCGATGACCGCCGGAATCTCCGCGCGAATCGCCGCGGAAGCGGCGCTGGAGGATCTCGCGGAGGGCAAGTCCCACGACTCGATTTCGCCTTTCTGGCGATTGATCGAGCCGAGCAGCACGACCGCAAGGAAGCTCTCTTGCGGCGCGGAGTTCGTCGAGAGGATGCGCGCCAGCGAAGGCATCATTTAGTTTGAGCCTCGGGCTTAGGTCCCACCGGACGATGCCGCATCGAGGCGTGGAACGTTGGTCCACTTGGCGCTCGGAAAACCCGTGCAGCCTGGGCAGAAAGGAGGCATTATGACGACACAAACCACAGTCGCTATCGTTATCGCCGTCTCGGCAGCCACGCTGCCTTCGCTACTAAACGCGCCGAAGCCGGCGGCGGCTCTGGAAGCTGTTGGCGTCGGAAACTCGCAAGTTCAACAATCAAGGGTCAAGGCGGAACACGTCAAGGGACCCGAGCTCGTCGCAAAGTTCGCGCCCGGACTGCCTCGGCACCACTTGCTTCGCATCGTCTACATCTCGCCCGATTCCGTCGACTCGGGAGGCGTGGCGTACATGGCGGGCAGTAAGAAAGGGCCCCGGAGCAAGCCCACTTCGACCCAGAGCCGCTTGGACGTCTTCGTGAACGTCACGAATCCCAACAAGGTGCATCATCTGGAATGCGAGGTCTCGAAGCAGCCCGGCGATATCCAGCGGGGCGAGTACGAGTTCCGGTTGGGTGGAACGAAGGGAGAGATCGTCAAGCGCTCGCTAATCGGAGCCGGCAAGATATTGGCATCGTTCACGCCGAGAAGGCCGGGCCCTTTCTACGTTTTTCTGACGATGACGTCCCAAGGTTCCTGGAGCCTCAAAGCGATCTCGCTTTACAAGTAGGCCGTCCAAGCGAACGCGGGCGGGGCCGATGCCGTCTTCGCGCGGGCCACAAGGCCCATAATCTCGAAGCCGGGGCGCTCGTCGAGCGTCCGATCCCTCGTCGCTCGCGCGAACCGGGGCGGCACGGTTTGGGAGGTTGAACGATGGTGCTCACGAAGGTTCCCGCAATCGCCTTGCTGTTCGCGGCGATCGGCTCTCTCGCGCCCGCCGGCGAGCCGGCGCAGGGCCGCGCGGCCAAAGCAAAGGCCGCGCCTCCGTTGAAGATCGTCGGGCCGGAAACGGTTGCGGTCGCCGGGCCAACGCTCGCGCCGGGCACCGCGATTCGGCTGCTTTATTACCTGCCGAATTCGGTCGACAGCCACGGCTCGGCCTCTATGCGGGGTCTGAGCGGAGGCCCCGTCCACACGTCGAACCTCAACCAGAGCAGGCTCGACATCACGGTAACGGTAACCAAGCCGAACGTCGCGCACTACCTCGAATGCGACATTTGGCGCTACAGCCAGGACATTCAAAAGGCCGACTACGAGTTTCGGGTCGGCGGGCTCAACGCTCCTCCCATTAAGCAAACGCTAACCGGCAACGGAATCCTGAAGGTGTCGTTCACACCCACGAAGACGGGCAATTTCACGGTGTTCCTCAAGATGACCTCAGTCGGCACGTACATGTTCCGCAAGGTTACATTGAAGCGCGCGGTGACCTGAGGGACGAAGAGCGCCTAGCTATCCCTTCCGCTTCAGCTTGGCCGCGTACTTCTTTCGGAACTCGAGCACCTTCGGCTCGATGATCGCGGAGCAATAGCCGGCGTTCATCTTCATTCGCTCCAATGGCCCCGCCTTTTCGAACTTGGCGAAGTAGTCCTGGTGGTACTCCTCCGCGCGCGTGTAGTTCTTCAGAACTTCGATGGTCGTGACGATCGGGTCCTTCCAGATTCCAGCCTTTTCGATCTCCGACTTGATGCGCTCGGCGGCCGCCTTTTCTTCCGGCGCCGAGTAAAAGATCGCGGATCGGTATTGAGTCCCGCGATCGGGGCCCTGGCGGTTGAGGGTGGTCGGGTCGTGGACCGCGAAGAAGAGCCGCAGAAGGTCTTCCGAGGACACTTTTTTGGGGTCGAAGACGATCCTTACGACTTCGGCGTGGCCAGTCATTCCCGAGCACACCTCTTCGTACGTGACTCCGTGCTTGGCGCCCCCGGCATATCCGTTTTCCGCGGAAAACACGCCGTCGAGCTCGTCGAAGATCGCTTCGACGCACCAGAAGCAGCCGCCCGCGACCACGAGGGTATGCGCGCCTTCCGGGATGGCTTGAATGGGACCTGCGTTCACCGTGGATTGGTTCGAACCTTGCCGGCCCATCGCGAAGAGGGCGGCGATCCCCATTATTACGAAAGCTGCGGCTGCGAGTTTCATGTCTCACGCTTCGTAACGTAAGATCGCCGGCCAGAGTTTCCCGGCCTCCTCCGAGCCGCAGGTATCTTCGGCTCGTGGGCGCCTTGGAGAAGGAGATTTTGCGCGCCGCCAAGAGGGGCGACCTCCAAGCCGTGCGAGGGCTCGTCGCGCAGGACCCGAGCCTGTTGGGCGCGCGGGACACGGACGGCTCGACGCCGCTGCATTGCGCAGCCTGGAAGGGGCACGCGGAGGTGGCCGAGGCGCTTCTGGACGCGGGCGCGGAGATCGACGCCGAAAGCCAGAACACGCATTACGGAACCACCGCGCTTCACGCCGCCGCGCACGGCAACCAGAGGCGAGTCGTGGAAGTGCTGCTTGCAAGGGGAGCGGACGACTCCATCAGGAACAAGCACGGCCGGACTCCTTTGGAGGAGACCGCGATCCACAACGCTACGGCCGCCGCAAAGCTGCTGCGCGAGCACGCCCAGTAAGCTCGAGGCACGGGCGCGCGTTTCGCATACGCATGGCTTGCCGGTATGCCATAACTCCCGCATGGCCTGGTTCACGCAAGACGCCATCGCCTTCTTCTCCGATCTGGAGCAAAACAACGACCGGGCGTGGTTCGAGAAGAACAAGAAGCGGTACGAGGCGTCGGTCAAAAAGCCGATGGAGGACTTCGCGGCAGAGATGATCGAGCGGATGCGCGGGATTGACCCGGAGATCACGATGCTCCCGAAGCAGGCCGTGTTTCGCATCTACCGCGACACGCGCTTCAGCGCCGACAAGAGGCCGTACAAGACCAATGCCGGCCTTGCGATCTCGCGCGGGGGAAAGACCGATCACACCAGCCCGGGCCTGTACTTCCACCTGGACGCGCACTGCATGGCGATCGCTAGCGGCTGCTACTTCCTCCAGCCGCCGCAGGTCCTGGCGATCCGAAAGCGAATCGCGGCGAACCTGCGCGAGTTCGAGAGGCTCCTCGACGAGCCGGAGTTCAAGGAACGGTTCGGCACGATCGCGGGCGAGAAGAACAAGGTGCTGCCCCCCGAGCTTCGAGATGCCGCAGCAAAGCAGCCGCTTCTTTTCAACAAGCAGTTCTACTACTGGGCGGAGCTCAAGGCGCAGGAGGCGCTGCGGGACGACCTGCCCGACTTCGTGATGGCGCATGTGAAAGCCGCCCTTCCTATGAACGAGTTCCTGAGCGCGGCGCTTAAGTAGCTCTACCGAAAAGTAATCTCTTCGGCAAGCGGCGGGGATCGCATCAGCGGGCGACGGCTGCGCCGGTCCGGCGAACGTACCCGTCGAAGCCGTCCACGACGTCGCGGACGTCCGCAAGGCCCGCGCGCTCCAAGATGGACACGGAGATCGCGGAGCGCATTCCGCCGCTGCAATAGACCTCGATGGGCGCATTCCGCGGCAGCTCGCCCGCGCGTTCTTCGAGGCGGCAAAACGGGATGTTCACGGCGCCCTCGATGTGGCCCGCGCTCCACTCGTGCTCGCTGCGGACATCCAGCAGAAGCGCTCCCGGCCGGAGCGAGCCGCTCGCAGCGCGCTCGGTCGACCGCACGCGATCGGGCTTGGCAGTGAGCACGATTTCGGGCCCCGCCCAAGTCGTGGCCTCGTCGATTCCGATCAGGGACAGCGCAAGTGCCGCGCGACACGCCTGATTCTCGTCCGAGGCAACCAGAGTGATGGGCCGTCCGTGGGGCACAACCCAACCAGCGTACTGCAGAAAGGAGCGATAGGAGGGCATGTGGAGGCTGTCCTTCAGGTGCGCCTCCTCGTATTCCGGGGTCAGGCGCACGTCCAGCACGAGCGCGCCTTCCGGGACCGCCCCAACGCGCCTTGGCGGCCCGCAGCTTGGCGAGGCCGGCGGACCGCATCGGTTCTCGCGCTTCATGAGCGCGTAGTATGGGGGCGGCTCCGGCTGGCCCTGCAAGACCTCGCGAACGAACTCTTCCTCGCGGGCCACCTGGAACGCCCAGCTGGTCGCCAGCTCGTACCCGAGCGACGAGACGGGCGAGCCTCCCAGCGATCTGCCGCAAGCGGAACCCGCGCCATGCGCGGGCCAAACCAGGAGGTGGCCGGGAAGTCCACGAAACCGCTCGAGCGACCGAAACAGCTCGCGAGCGGCGGGCTCCGCCGCACCCTTTTGGCCGACGGCGGACTCCATGAGGTCGGGACGGCCCACATCGCCGACGAACACGAAGTCGCCCGTGAACGCCGCGACTGGAGATTCACCTACCTTCGTATCGGTGGCCAAGAACGTCAAATGCTCCTGCGTGTGTCCGGGCGTTAGCATGGCGTTCAGTCGAACGGCGCCCACTTCCACGGAGTCCCCATCCTTCAGGGGCCGGACATTCCTTTCGCCCAGGAACTCGTAGCGGCCGCTCTTGGGTCCCTCGCCGGACACGTATAGCGTCGCGCCGGCTCGGCTCGCGAGCTCTCGCGCGCCGGAGAGGTAGTCGGCGTGGATGTGGGTTTCGGCTACGGCGACGATCCTGAGGCGCTCCTTTGCGGCCTCGCCAAGATACAAGCCGAGGTTTCGATTCGGATCGAGCACTAGCGCCTCACCCGATTGCGGGCAGCCGACCAGGTAGCTCGCGTGCGCGAGACCGTCTTCGTACAAGCGTTTGAGCGTCATTTCGTGCTTGTCAAGGATTGTACGCCGCCCGGCTTGTGGCAAGGCGCCGTCGGTTCTCCGCTAACCGATCCGCACGGTCCTGCCGTCCACGGCGATCCCCAGGTTTGCGGCGTTCGCAAGCTCCCGAACGAGCGCCCAAGCCGCGCCCGCCTCGTCGATCTCCGCGACTGGAACGATCTTGGAGCCGCCGCTTCCCGCAGGCGACCATTCGACCTCGGTCTTTCCGGACCGAAGCTTGAAAGTCCCGCCCGGCTTTAGTGCGTTGAGGAATCCGCGGACACTCGCGATCGGCGTCCGCTCGTCTCGTGCACGGGCTCGTATTCCTGTCCGCTGGGAAGAACGACCTTCCACTCTCCCCACTCGGAACCGGGAATCAGGTCCGCGGGAAGCGGCTGTTTTAGAAGAGCGGAGACGCGGGTCTGAACGTCCGCTTTGGATACCTTGATTCCGGGGCACTTCTTGGTCGTGAGCGGGTCGTCGCGGTGGAACTTGATCGTGTCCGCGCCGACCTTCAGCCGCTCACACATTAGCGCGAGGGCGCGCATGGATATGTCTCGGACCTTCGCGCCCCTTCCGCCGTCGAAGGGCTCCACATCGAAGTTGCCCAGCATTTCGATGCCCCATGAGTTGCGATTGAAGGATTTGGCGTGCACGCCCTTTCGGTCGAGTCTTTGGAAAACGATGATGCCGTCCTCGCGGTCGTCCACGAACAGGTGGGGCGCCCCCGACCACTTCTGCGTCACCTCGTAGTAATGCAGTAGGTTCCTCAGATGCTGATCGGAGAAGCCGTTCGGGCGCATCGCGAGCGTCGGGTTTCCGGTGTGGTGCAGCGTGACGAACTTGGGAACGAACGTGCCGAACTTGACCTGCGCCAGATAGGCCTTGAATTCCGCGGGATTGAATCGCTTGCCTACGAAGGGAATTGCCACTTTTCCAATCTCCTGCCGGCCACGAAATTCGCCGCTCGCCACGAGCGTTCCTTCCGCTCTGCTCAGCCACGACGAAGCAGTCCCGAAGCGACCCGCTTCATCGAGTCGCCGAGTTTTGCGAGCATCTCGTAGCGGAGCTCTCCGGACTCTAAAACCTCGAATGTCTGCGTGTACTCAAGAGTTGCGCCCCTTTCGGAGGCCATCGTAAACTTTCTGCCCGACAGCGCGCCGGTCTCCCGACGCGGCTCGATCTTGTCCATCGGGCTGTTCGTGAACGTGAACGATCGGTATTCCTTGGCAGCGGAGTCCCATCCGAGCATGGTGAGGCCTCGCACTGTGCCGAACGGCTTCAGCTCATGCGCCAATTCGATCCGGGCGTAGCGGCCATCCATGTCGATCGAGATGGCCCAGGTAGCCGGCCCCTCGACGGGCTTTTGGCCGGGAGGCTCCAGGGCGACTACGCCCGTCCACTTTCCCAGGAGGAAGCCGAGCCGGTCCAGGATCGGATGCCCTCCCGCTTGAATCTGCGCCCACGCGGACGACGAGAGAATCGCGAGCAGGCATGCGGGCGCAATCATCTCGTCAGCTCCGCGGGAATGGTCTTGGTCTTGTAGCAGCGCTTGTTCAGGGGAATCGCTCCAGGCGTGAAGACCGTTCCCTCGACGTTCCGCAGGACCTTCGGAATCCAGTGCTTGAGCATCGTGCCCCAGCCGAACTTCATGCTGAACCGCTCCCAGAACGAAAGGTGTTCCAGTCCCGATTGCTCCAGAACGAGGAGGGTTCCGGCATCGGCCGGCTCGAGCGTCCACGTCAAGGTCATCGGCCGTGGCCGCGGCTTTTGAGGGTTCTTCGGCACGACGACCCACGAGTACACGAGCTTTCGGTTCGGGACCACCTCCAAGACCTCGCACTCGTTGAGTCCGCTGAAGCCGCCCATCGGGTCGACCTGCAGACGGAATCGATGCCCGACGACCGGTTCGAAGTCGTTCGGCATCAGCCATTCGGCGAGCGCCCGACGGTCGGTCAACGCGACCCATACCTTTTCGGGCGGGTGGGGATAAACGGCTTGCTTGCGGAGTGTCGTGCTCATTGCTTCTTCTCCAGGTACTCGCCGAGCGCGGCGAGCTTATCGTCCCAAAACCGGTCGAAGTGCCGCACCCAGTCGCGGACTTCGCGCAAGGGGCCCGCTTCGATCCGGTAGTGCTGCTCTCTACCGTGCCGAGTCCGCGAAACCAATCCCACCGAAAGAAGCACGGCGAGATGCTGCGAAGCCGACGAGGGCGATGCCCCGGTCAGGCTGCAGAGCTCCGAGGGGTTCTTCTGGCCCTTCGCCAGCGCCGAGAGAATGGCCCGGCGGGTCGGATCGGAGATGACCGAATAAACGCTTGCGGTCGCGGATGCGCGGCTCATCGTCGATTATATTTTATCAATCGCTAAAATATTTGTCAAGTCATGGAGTGCGGTTCCCGCATAATTTCCAGGTGTCCAGCCGAAGGGGAGGCCGCAGTAGACTTCTTTCGTGAAGCCCGGATTGACCTTGGCGCTAATCGTTCGCGACGACGAGAGCGGTCTGCGAAGGTGCCTGGAGTCGGTACTCGGGGTGGCGGACGACGTCGTCGTCGTGGACACAGGCTCGCAGGACTCCACGCCGGAAGTCGCCGAGGAACTCGGCGCGCGGCTGTTTCGCATCGAGTGGCCGAACGCCTTCGACCAGGCTCGCAACGCGTCGTTCGAGAGGGTCGAAACGCAGTGGACCCTGTGGCTCGACTCGGACGAGTGGCTTCTCCCGGAGGCCTGCGCGCAGATTCGCGAAGCGATGCTGGACGAGGGCGTTTTCGCATATTCGCTCATGCGACAGGACCACCACGACTCCGGCGGCTTCTCGGAGATTCGTTTGCTTCGGCTTTGGCGGACGCACCCCGCGATGCGCGTTCGAGGGATCGTGCACGAGAACTTTCCCGACGAGGCGGTCGCAAGGGCGGCCAAGGGAAGGCGGATCCTGCCCAGCGAAATCCGCTTCGGACACGACGGATACCTGAAGGGGATGAGCGCCGCGAAGTTGCGCCGGAACCTGGAGCTGATTCGAAGGGAACTCGCCGAGCGCCCCGGACAGGTCTATTACGAGGTCAAGCTCGCGGAGACTCTGAGCACGCTGAGCGACCCCGAGGCGGGAAGGGTATTGGGAGAGCTTGCCGACCGCCTGTTGGTTTCGAGGTCGAAGCCGGAGCATCCGATCGCGATGTCGGCGCTTGCGCTGGCGCTTGGCGCGATACCGGAAGCGGATCGCAGTTCGGAACGCGCGAACAGGCTTGCTGAGGCCGTCGCGAAGTGGTATCCGAGATCCCCAGGGCCGACGTGGGAACTGGCGGCATTCGAGTTTAAGCGGGGCAATGTGGAAGGCGCCTACCGGGCGCTGCTGCGGCTCGAGCGCATGGCGGTTTCGGGGGAGTACGACCGATATGGCAGCTTCAACCCGCAGATCTTCGGTAAGCCGCTTTGGGAGAATCTGAAGATGGTGGCCGAGCAGGTTGGCGACGAGGCTGCGGCCTGGCGATGCGAGAACCGGCCGAAGAGTTTCGAGGATTCGTAGGAGATTTCGAACCCGTCGGCGCACGACCGCGGAGCTCCATTTGGAGCGCTCTCTGGAGCGGCCTCTGGTGCGCGAACATTCTTGTTCGCCCCTGCACTGCGACGGTCCTCCGTCGCTGGCCTTTCTTGCTGTCGGCTTCCCAGCGCCAAAACCCTCCGCTCGACACGCAGAGGGCTTCTCTGCGTTCCTTGCGAGCCCCGGGAGCAAATCCCGTCCGGAAACGGAGTCTCACGCAGAGCCCGCAGGGAACGCAGGGAGCTGGGCGTCCGTTACGCGCGTGGGGTATGG
>Ga0187892_10000545_pt1 | contig 98095 bp, 82 predicted proteins | sample MA1701073metaG_FD_139345 | JGI IMG/M metagenome (GOLD analysis project Ga0187892, IMG submission 139345) | Bio-ooze microbial communities from a basaltic lava cave in the Kipuka Kanohina Cave System on the Island of Hawaii, USA - MA170107-3 metaG ... | reverse complement strand
GGATCCGGAACGTGTCGGCGATCTCTCGGCGCGCAATCACCTCGCGACCCTCCTCGGGGCGCGTGCTGGGCGGCTACTTCCTACAGATCGGCTGAGGTCGCGGGTTTTTGGATAGGCTCTAAGTCCGCGCCGCTGGTAGACTTGCGTGCGCCAGGGGGCCGTAGCTCAATGGATAGAGCAGCGGACTCATAATCCGTACGATGCAGGTTCGACTCCTGCCGGCCCCACGGCCCGGCGGGAGGGGCGGGCGCGACCGGCGCCGCGGCCGGAAAGAGCGGACCGGCGCCGGATGTTCGCACCCCGGGCGGCGCGGGCGCTTCCGCTTCACGCCCGCGCGCCGATGACCGCGTCCGCCTCGATCTCGACGAGCATCCAGTCCTCGATCAGCCGGCTCACCTCGACCATCGTCGTCGCGGGGCGCACCGCGCCGAAGGCCTCCGCGTGCGCGCGGCCGACCGCCTCCCAGTCGCGGCGGATGTCCACGACGTACATGCGCGTGCGGACCACGTCGAAGAGGCCCGCGCCGACCTCCGCAAGCGCGCGCTCGATGTTCGCGATCGCCTGGCGCGCCTGCGCGCCCGCGTCGCCGTCGCCCAGGTGCCCGCCGCCGGGCAGCCACGCCGTCGTCCCCGTCACGTACACGTGCGGCCCCACCTGCACGAGCCGCGAGTACCCGACGGTCGCCTCCCACTTCGCGCCGCTCGACACGTTCCGCCGCCGGATGGGTTCCATGGGCCTCCTCCTATCATGATCCCGATGCGCGACCAAGCGTGGGGGGCGCCGGGCACCCCCGCCGACCGCCGGTTCCTCCGCGGCCCCGAGCGCCGCGGCTCCGAACTGCTCCGCGCGATCCGCATCTTCCTCGAGTTCATGCACGGCTTCCGCCGCTTCCACTTCCTCGGCCCGTGCGTCTCCGTCTTCGGCTCCGCGCGCTTCCCCGGGACGCACCCGCACTACGCGCTTGCCCGCGAGATCGGCGCGGCGCTCGCGCGCGCCGGCTTCACGGTCATGACCGGCGGCGGCCCCGGCATCATGGAAGCCGCCAACCGCGGCGCGAAGGACGCGCACGGCCGCTCCGTCGGCTGCAACATCCGGCTCCCGAAGGAGCAGAAACCCAACCCCTACCTCGACGACTTCATCACCTTCCGCCACTTCTTCGTCCGCAAGGTCATGCTCGTCAAGTACTCCTACGCCTTCGTCGCGCTGCCCGGCGGCTTCGGCACGCTCGATGAGATCTTCGAGACCTCGACCCTCATCCAGACGGGCAAGATCGAGGAGTTCCCGGTCGTCCTCGTCGGCCGCGACTACTGGGCGCCGCTCCTCGACTTCATGCGCACGACGCTCGTCGCGCACGGCACGATCGACGCGGCCGACCTCGCGCGGATCGCGGTCACCGACTCGGTCGCGGAGGTGATCGACTGCGTCCAGGAGCGCGCGATGAGGCGCTTCGGCCTCACCTACGGCCCGCGCGCGAAGCGCCGCTGGTGGCTCGGCGAATGAGGAAGAGAGGGGGCCTGGGGGGCGCCGGCGACAGGGGTTGGCCTCTCCTCGCGCGTCGACTAATCTGACCGCGCTTGCTCCGGGTCTACACGCTCGCTGCCCACGCGCTCGCGACCGACGCTCAGCCGGAGGCCGTCCATCCGCCCCCGAAGGGCGAGCGCATGTGGATCGAGGCGATCGGCCCGAGCGTCGAGGAGTGCAGCCTCCTCGTCTCGGGACTGGGCCTCCACGAGCTCGCGCTCGAGGACGCGCTGCTCCCCGGCCACCCGCCCAAGTTCGAGGTCTTCGACACCCACCTCTTCCTCATCGCGCACACGCCGGACACGGACGCGGAAGAGGGCACGCGCAAGATCGCGCTCTTCCTCGCGAAGGACTGGATCGTCACGATGCTGCGCGAGCCGCTGGAGCGCGTTTCGACGATCGAGGCGCGGGTCACGCGCGATCCGGAGCGGTACCTCCAGGCGCCCGCGGCGCTCGTGCACCTGATCCTCGACCACATGACCGACGGCTTCGAGCAGCTCGTGGACGAGCTGCGCACGCAGGTGGAGGAGATCGAGGACGTCTGCTACGGGACGCCGCACGCCGCGCAGATGGAGAAGATCCTCGCGATGCGGCAGGAGGCGGCGCGCCTCGCGCGCACGGTCCGGAGCCAGCGCGACGTCTGCGCCGCGCTCTTCCGCACGATCCACCCCTCGCTGCCGAAGCGGATCCAGCCCTACCTGCGCGACATCTACGACCACATCCTGCGCGTGCACGAGATGCTCGAGGCGGTGCGCGAGGGGCTCGCCGCCGCGCGCGACGCCTACTTCGCGTCGGTCAACACGCGCTTGAACGAGGTGATGCGCACGCTCACGCTGATCTCGACGATCATGATGCCGCTGGGCGTGATCACCGGCGTCTACGGGATGAACTTCGAGTTCATGCCCGGCCTCAACAGCGAGTGGGGGTTCGCGCTCACGCTCCTCGGGATGTGCGGGCTCGCGGTCGGCATGGTCGCCTTCTTCCGCTGGCGGAGATGGCTGTGAGGCGCGAGCTCCCCCACGTGGGCTGGCGGGAGTGGGTCGGGTTGCCTGCGCTGGGCGTGCCGCACATCAAGGCGAAGATCGACACCGGCGCGCGGTCGTCCGCGCTCCACGCGTTCGACATCGAGCTCGTCCGCCGCGCGGGCGACACCTACGTGCGCTTCGTCCTCCACCCGCTCCAGCGCCGCACCCGGAAGAGCGTCGCCGCCGAGGTCCCGCTCCTGGGCGAGCGGCAGGTGAAGTCGAGCAACGGCCAGGTCTCGCGGCGGCCCGTGATCCGGACCGCCGTCGAGATCCTCGGCGAGCGGCGCGAGGTCGAGCTGACGCTCGTGCCGCGCGACGAGATGGGGTTCCGGATGCTCCTCGGGAGGCAGGCGATCCGCGACGGCTTCCTCGTGGACCCGGGCCGTTCCTACGTGGGCGGGCGCCCGCGGAAGAAGAGGAAGAGGAAGGTCGGGAGGAAGGAGAAGGGGTAGGCCCGGCCCCCCCGGCCCCCCCTCTTCAACACCCGTTCACGCAGACGCGGTAAGCTCCGGGCCGCTTCCATGAAGATCGTCATCCTCTCGAGGAAGCCCTCGCTCTACTCGACCCGGCGGCTCAAGGAGGCCGGGGAGAAGCGCGGCCACGACGTGCAGGTGATCGACTACCTGCGCTGCTACATGAACATCACCGCGCACAACCCGCAGGTGGTGTACCGAGGTCAGCCGATCCCGGACGTGGACGCGATCATTCCCCGGATCGGCGCGAGCCAGACCTTCTACGGCACGGCGGTCGTGCGGCAGTTCGAGATGATGGGCGTCTTCTCGGCGAACTCGTCGATCGCGATCTCGCGGTCGCGGGACAAGCTGCGCTGCCTCCAGATCCTCTCGCGGAAGGGGATCGGGCTGCCGGTGACCGGGTTCGCGCACGCGACGAAGGACGTGACCGGGCTCATCGAGGCCGTCGGCGGGCCGCCGCTGGTGGTGAAGCTGCTCGAGGGGACGCAGGGGATCGGCGTCGTGCTCGCGGACACGCAGAAGGCGGCGGAGTCGGTGATCGAGGCGTTCCGCGGCCTCGACGCGAACATCCTCGTGCAGGAGTTCATCAAGGAGGCGGAGGGGTCGGATCTGCGCTGCTTCGTCGTGGGGGAACGGGTGGTAGCGGCGATGAAGCGGATCGCGCCGCGCGGGGACTTCCGCGCGAACCTCCACCGCGGCGGGCGGATGGAGAAGGTGAAGCTCTCGCCGGAGGAGCGCACGGTCGCGCTCCGGTCCGCGAAGGAGATTGGGCTCCGGGTCGCGGGCGTGGACCTCCTGCGGTCGAAGCACGGACCCGTCGTGATCGAGGTCAACTCGTCCCCCGGCCTCCAGGGCATCGAGACGATCAGCGAGGTCGACGTGGCCGGCAAGATCGTCGAGTACGTCGAACGCAAAGCCAAAGCCTTCAAACCCAAGCGCGTGGAAGGTTAGACACTCAGACTTCGCGAGGAGCGTAACCGCTTGCGAGGAAACGACTTGCGTGGCTCAGGGTGCGGCAGCTCTGCCGCACTGCAGGGGGCACGGTGAAGCCGTTCGAGATCTGCGGCGTCGCGGTCGAGCCGGGCGCCACGCGGCGGCTCGAGATCCCGGTCACGCGGCTCATCACGCAGGCGCAGCTCTCGATCCCGGTCATCGTGGCGCACGGCGAGCGTCCGGGGCCCAGGCTCTGGCTCTCCGCGGCGCTCCACGGCGACGAGCTCAACGGCACCGAGATCATCCGGCGCGTCCTCGGACGCGTCCCCGCGAGCCAGCTCGGTGGGACGCTGGTCGCGGTGCCCGTCGTCAACGTGCTCGGCTTCGTGGAGCAGTCGCGCTACCTGCCCGACCGCCGCGACCTCAACCGCAGCTTCCCGGGCTCGCGGCGCGGCAGCCTCGCCTCGCGGATGGCGCACCTGTTCCTCACGGAGATCGTCGACCGCTGCACGCACGGGATCGACCTCCACACCGGCTCCAACCACCGCGAGAACATGCCGCAGGTGCGCGGCGACCTCGACTCGGCGGCGGTGCGGCGGTGCGCGGCAGCCTTCGGCGCGCCGCTGATGGTCCACGGCACGGTCATCCCGGGCACGCTTCGCGAGGCGGCCGGGAAACGCGGCATCCCCGTGATCGTCTACGAGGCGGGGGAGCCGATGCGCTTCAACCAGTCCGCCATCGCGCTGGGCGAGGCGGGCGTGCTCCGGGTGATCCAGGAGCTCGGAATGCTGCCCTCGCCCAAGGGGCGTCGGCGGTCCGCGAGCGTGGAGGTCCGGCGGACGACCTGGGTGCGCGCGCACCAGGGCGGGATCGTGGACCTCCGGATCGGGCTCGGCGACCGGGTGAAGAAGGGCCAGGTCCTCGGCGTCGTGCGCGACGCGTTCGGCGAGACCGTCGCCGAGATCAAGGCGGCGCACACCGGCCTTGTCATCGGCATCTCGAACAACCCCCTCCTCCACGCCGGCGAAGCCCTCGTGCATCTGGCACGTTGACACTCACACCTCCGCGCGCGCGTAAGTCGCGCTGCGGCACTGGGTTAGGTGCGGCAAGGTGCGGCACTCGTGCCGCAGTTCCCGGGGGGCCTAGGGGGCCCGGGGTCACCGCTCCGCCGGGGGGTCGGCGGGAGGCGGCGCCTCGCGCACCGCGTTCGTGACGCAGCGCACCGCGCCGCCGAGGACGATCACGGGCTCGGCGGAGATCGGGATAGGCTCGCAGCCGGCGGCAGTCCACGCGTCCTGCGCGGCACGGTCGAGCCGCTTCAGCCCGTACGCCGGCAGGTAGACACGGCGCTTGCCGGCGCGCGCCTCGATCACGGCGTTCGTCCAGGTGAGGACCACGCGGTCCTCCGCGTGGAGGATCGGCAGCCGCCTCACCTCGAACCCGGCCTCGACTAGCCCCGCCGCGATCCGGTCGTACTCCACCGCGAGATCAAGCTGCCTCTCCCGGGGGAACCGGCCGAAGCGGCGCACGTCCTCGCCGTCGTCCAGCGCCTTGAGGCCGAGCCGAGGATCCCCGAGGAGGAGCGCCCCCGGCCCCGCCACCGCGAGATACATGTCGACGTGCTCCCGGGCGAGCGGCGATTCCCGTCCGGCGGCGATGACGAGCCGGCGCCCGAACGTCTCCTCGATCCGCGCGCGCACGTCCGCGTCCGTCCGCTCGCCCGGTACCACGTTGATCGCGACCACCGCCGCGCTCGCGATCACGTCCTCGTGCGTGAAGAGCAGGTCGCCGCCCTCGAGCACGAGGTCGCTCTCGATCACCTCAAGCCCCGGCTCGAGCCGCTTCAGCTCCTGCGCGATCCTGAGATCGCCGAGGCGCGTCGGCACGACGGCGTCCTTCCGGGGCAGGAGCAGGCACTCCTTCCCCCCCTTGCCGAAGAGGATGTAGCGGTCGCGAGCCCAGCCGCTGACCCACTCGCCCGCCTCGACGAATTGGAGCCGCGGGTCCTCGAGCTCCTCGCGGAAGGCGCGCGCATCCTCCGCGCCCCGGACCCCCACGACGACGCGCGCGTCCTCGGGGATCTCGCGCAGGAGATCGCGGTACGTCGGCAGGCACGCGACGCGCATCTCGCCGTCGAAGTGCCAGATCCACGTCGTGATCGCGCCCTCGTCGTCCGAAGCCGACGGTGCCGCCGCGGTGATCGCGGCGAGGAGGAGCGCGCCTAGGGCCGTCGGTCCTCGGGCCGGCGCGTGGGCTCCCTTACGAACGCTCAGCCGCCGCAACCCTCGCCGTCGTCGCCCCCGCCTTCGCCGCCCCCGCCCTCGTCGCCCCCCTCACCTTCCTCTTCCTCCTCCGGGAGGTGCTTGTTGATCGCGTCGTTGAGGTTCTCCCTCGCGCCGTGCTTTCCGAGGACGGTCAACGGGTCGAGCGTCACGAGGACGAGCTGCGCCGTCGACTTCTTGCACTCCTCCCAGATCGGCCCGAGGCCGAGGCTGAAGAAGAGCATCTCGCTCTGGTTCCGCGACCCCGCCGACGTGAGGTTGACGGTGAGGAACAGGACGGGCTTCTCCTCGTACGCGCCCCGCACGCGGCCGACGGCGGACTCGAGCTCCTTGCTCGGCGCCGAGCCGTCGGTGATCGTGAATGCGAGGACCTCGGGCGCAGCAAGCTCGACCGGCTCCGTCGCCTCCTCCTCCTGGGCCAGCGCAGCGACCGCGAGAAGCGCGAACGGGACCATGTAGAAGCGTCGCAAAGGAAACCTCCCCCCTCATTCAAACGCAAGGGCGGGACCAACGGCCCTCCGCTGGTCCCGCCCTTATCTCCCGCTACGGCTTGCGCGGCGGGTTGGAGCCCGGCATCGGGCCGGTGCCGGGACCCGGCATCGGCTTCTTGACCGGCGGCTGCTGCTGAGCAGGAGCCGGCGGCTTCGGCGGCTGCTGCATGGGCTTCTTCGGCTCGTTGGCCATTTCTTGGACTGCCTTCCATGAAGTGGGAAGGGCGCCGGTTCCGCGGGACCCTCCCGGGATCCGCGCCTTACACCCCTATGTTCCCAACGGCCCTGCCGCGAGGCCAGCCTTGGGCTGTGGGGAGGGGAGGGGGCATGGGGGAGGGGAGAGCGGACTTGCTCATGGTTGGCTGCCGGATCCCTCCCCCGGGGCACTACTTCGGCGGAGGAGGCGGCGGCTTCGTGAACTTGATCGCGAGCGAGATGACGATCGTCAGGTCGTTGCTCTCGATCCCCGGCTGCGGGTCCGAGTCGTAGCGGTCGATGATCGAGAACCTCAGGTCGAAGCGCTCGCTCAGAGGGGTCGTGAACACCGACTCCCAGTACATGCGGAACTCGCCGCCTTCCGAGAGGCTCGGCCAGAACGTGATGACCTGCGTGTACTTGAGCGCCTTCGTGATCTGCCAGGTGAAGTTGATGCCGAGCTGGGCGACCGCCTCCGTCTGGTCCTCGTCGAAGAACGACTCGTGGAGTACGCCGCCGCCGCCGTTGCCCCAGAGCTCGAACGTCTCCTTCTTGACGAGCCGGCGGTTGTAGCCGAACGTGAGCTGGATCCGGTAGCGCAGGTCCTCCTCCTCGTCGTGCTCGAGGAGCAGGTCCTCGAAGATCGTCGCCCGTTCGGAGAGCTTGCGCTCGAGCCGCTCGAGGAAGAGCCACTCGGACGCCGTCTGGACGTCCTCCGACTCGCTATAGAGGATGCCGAGCTTCATCGCGAGCTTCCAGAGGGGCCACTCGCGCTTCGCGTCGGCGCCGACCGCCAGCGTGATCGACTCGCTGTTGCCGTCGGTGAGGGTGAAGCCGAGCGCGCCCGTGATCTCCCACGGGGTTGTGGTCGGCTCGGCGGCCGCCGTGACGTAGGAGCGGGGCAGCGCGATCCCGCCCATTGCGACAGGGCTTCCGGGGGCGCCCGCGACCGTGGACCCGGGCGCCCCGCCGGGGACGGGACGGACCGTTTCCGACAGGCGGGGCCGCGTGAAGTCGACATCCTCGGTCGCCGCGAGGAAGCCGCGCACCGCGTCCTTGGCCGATTCGCGCCCCTCCGCGCGGACGAGCGCCGCGCCCAGAAGCAGCGCACAGAGGATCCTCCACGTCATTGCCGCCTCCTTCTTCGTCGAGGGGGACAGTGTGCACGACGGGCGGCTGCCTGTCAGCTTCCTTCGGCGCGCCGGAAGTCGCGGGGCTTGACCCGAGGGCGACGATGAGGCGGCCATGAAGGTGCTCGTGGTCGGCGGCGGCGGGTTCATCGGCTCGAAGCTCGTCGAGGCGCTGCGCGGCCGCAACGACGAGGTCGTCGTCACCGGCCGCGACGACGCCCGCCTGCGCAGACGGTTCCCGGGCAGCCCCTGCGTGGCGTGGGATCCGGTCGAGGGCCCGCCGCCCGCCGCGGCGCTCGCCGGCGTGGACGCCGTCGTGAACCTCGCGGGCGAGCCGGTCGCGAGCGGCCGCTGGACGAAGGCGAAGAAGGCGAGGATCCGGGAGAGCCGCGTCCTCGGGACGCACAACCTCGTCGCGGGGCTGCTCGCGGCAGAACCGCGCCCGAAGGTCCTCGTGAACGCGTCGGCGATCGGCTATTACGGCGACCGGAAGCAGCAGTGGGTCTACGAGGAGTCCCCGCCCGGGAACGACTTCCTCGCGGAGGTCTGCAAGGCGTGGGAGGCCGAGGCGCGCAAGGCGCACCCGATCCGCACGGCGATCGCGCGGTTCGGGATCGTGCTCGGGAGGGACGGCGGCGCGTACCCGCAGATGTCCAAGCCCTTCCGTCTCTTCCTCGGCGCCGCGATCGGCCAGGGGTACGCGTGGATGAGCTGGATCCACGAGGCCGACGTGACGGGCATCCTGCTGCACCTGCTCGACAAGGACGTCGCGGGCGTCTTCAACGCGGTCGCGCCGAACCCGGTGTCGAACGGCGAGTTCTCGCGCACGCTCGCCAAGGTCCTGCACCGGCCCTGCGCCCCGATGGTCCCGGCCTTCGTGATCCGTCTCGCGAAGGGCGAGTTCGCGAAGGTGATCACGTCGAGCACGCGCGTGAAGCCGCTGCGCACCGAGGCGAGCGGCTACGCGTTCCGGTTCCCTCGTCTCCGCGAGACGCTCCAGGCGCTCGAAGGGTAGGGGGCCCGGGGGGTTCCCCGCGCCCCTCCCCTTCCTTACTCGGCGAGCTTCCTGAGGATCGCGACCTTCACCTCCGACATCGCGCGCGGGCGGTCGCCGTCGCCGATCATCAGCGGGCCCTCGGCGGGATCGTCGGGCAGGCGGCCGTGCGAGCCCTTCACCAGCGACGCGTCGAGCGGCGTCGTCTCGAGCAGCGCGCGGAACCCGAGCTTCTTCCTGAGCAGCGTCCACGCGATCGCGGCTCGCGACTTGGCGCAGAAGAGCTCGCACGGGTCGTAGCCGGGCTTCCGGTGGATGTCCACGGTGCGCGCGAAATCGGGCGCGCGCGCGTCGTCGGTCCAGTACGGGTACGCGAACCAGCGTCCCTTCGGCGCGACGAGGACGAGGTCGCCTGCGCGCGGGTGGCGGATCTCGACGACCTCCCCGAACCCGTCGAGCGCGCGGCGCGCGGCCGCGACGTCGGTCGTGTAGACGTGCGCGATCTGGTGGTCGCAGACGGCGAACGCGCGCGACCGCGCCGGGTCGAGAAGCTCGCCGACCGGGTTGTCGATGACCTCGAGGAGCCCCGCGGCGCGGAGCGCGCGGTTCGGGTAGATCGCGCCCGCGACGCGCGTGATCCCGTACTCCGAGACGACGAGGAACCGGCGCCCGGGCGCCGCGTCGAGGATGCGCGCCGCCTCGGCATCGACGGCCCGCACCTGCTCCTCCACGCCGTCCGGCCCCTTCCGCTGGAGGTCGTAGTCGAGATGCGGCAGGTAGACGAGCGTCAGGTCGGGATCGTGCTCCCGGATCACGTCGATCGCGGCGGACGCGATCCACCGCGTGGACGCGATCCCGGCGAGCGGCCCCCAGAACCGGAAGAGCGGGAACGCACCGTGCCGGCGCTGCAGCTCGCGCCCGATCTCCGGCGGGTCGCTGTAGACGTCGGGCAGCTTCCGCCCGTCGGCGAAATACGCGGGCCGCGGCGTTACCGAGATCGCCGCCGCCGTCGCCATGTTGAACCACCAGAAGAGGTTCGCGGTCCTCCCGCGGAACTCCTCCCAGACCCTCTTGCCCTGCACGAGCCGGTTCGACTGGCGCCAGAAGAGGACCTCGTTGAGGTCGCGGAAGTACCAGCCGTTCCCGACGATGCCGTGGTCCTTGGGCTCAAGTCCCGTGAGCATGGTGGCCTGGCTCGTGCAGGTGACCGCCGGGAGGGGCGGTATGAGGGGGGCGGGGGGGCCGAGGGCTTGGAGCCGCGGCGCGTGCTTCAGGAGCGCGGGCGTGAGCCCGACGACGTTGAGCACGACGACCTTCGCCACGGACAGAAGGGTATCCGCGGCCCCCCAGCCCCCCTCAATTTGCTACCCTGCGAGCATGAGCGGCAAGATCCAGGAACTCCTCGGCGACCAGGCCCAGTCCCTCCTCGGGCACAAGTGCAAGACGATCCCGAAGGAGCAGCTGCACCTCCCCGGGCCGGACTACATCGACCGGGTGTTCGTCCACACGGACCGGAAGCCGTCGGTGATCCGCAGCCTCGCGCAGATGTACAACCACGGCCGGCTCGCGGGGACCGGGTACCTGTCGATCCTGCCCGTGGACCAGGGGATCGAGCACTCGGCGGGCGCGTCGTTCGCGCCGAACCCGATCTACTTCGATCCGGAGAACATCGTGAAGCTCGCGATCGAGGGCGGGTGCAACGCGGTCGCCACGACGTACGGGACGCTGGCCGCGGTCGCGCGGAAGTACGCGGGCAAGATCCCGATGATGCTCAAGTTCAACCATAACGAGTTCCTGTCGTACCCGAACCGGTACGACCAGGTCGCGTTCGCGTCGATCGAGCAGGCGTTCGACCTCGGGTGCGCGAGCGTGGGCGCGACGATCTACTGGGGGTCGGCGGAGTCCACGCGGCAGCTCCAGGAGGTGGTGGCCGCGTTCGAGCGGGCGCACGACCTGGGGATGTTCACGGTGCTCTGGTGCTACCTGCGGAACTCCGCGTTCAAGGTGGGGGAGAAGGACTACCACGACGCGGCGGACCTGACAGGCCAGGCGAACCACCTGGGCGTCACGATCGGCGCGGACATCATCAAGCAGAAGCTGCCCACGTCGAACGGCGGGTACAAGGCGATCCCGAAGTTCGGGAAGACGCATGACAAGGTGTATTCGCAGCTCTCGAGCGACCACCCGATCGACCTTTGCCGGTACCAGGTCGCCAACTGCTACATGGGCCGGATCGGGCTGATCAACTCGGGCGGCGCGTCGGGCAAGAACGACCTCGCCGAGGCCTGCGCGACGGCCGTGATCAACAAGCGCGCGGGCGGCTGCGGCCTCATCTCCGGCAGGAAGGCCTTCCAGAAGCCGATGAAGGACGGCGTCGAGATCCTGAACACAATCCAGGACGTCTACCTCTCCAAAGAAGTGACCGTGGCCTGACACTCACACCTCGCTGGCGCCGCAAGTCCTTTCAGCGCAAGGACTTGCTCTCGGAGAAGTGCGGCACTCCTGCCGCACCTTGCCGCCCCCTAGGGCTCTAGGCCGGCGCGCCTCATGAGCCTCTCGAGGTAGGCGCGTCCCTTCGGCAGGTCGATGGCCAGGCGCGTCTTTGCGAAGACCTCCATCACGTCGTCCAGTCGCCGGTCCTCCTGGAAGCCAAGCAGACGGCGGCGGAACGCGGCGCGGTCGGCGCCGAACGGAAAGTCGGGCCTCGAGCAGAGCGGAATCGGCGTCGGCTTGTCCCGCGTCCACCACGCCGCGGAGCTGCGCGCGTACTGCTCGGGGCGCGCGACCATGTTCTGGCGCACGGGATTCCGGTGGTCGTACGCGACCGCGACCACGAGTGCCCACTCGTCGTGGAGCTGGCGCCGGTGATGTCTGCGGCCCCAAAGATGCCCGCTGACACCCAGCTTCCCCTGGATCCGGCGTGCCATGGCGAGTTCCATGTCCTGGATGCACTGGCCGACGACCGTGGACTTGGAGTGCCGCTTCGGCCAGCGCCGGCGGTGCCTGCACGACGTTCTCCTGCTGGTGAGCTCGTGGAACAGCCCCTCGTCGGGGGAGCGCGCCACGAGGTGATAGTGGTTCGACATGAGGACGTAGGCGATCACGTCCACACCGAACCGCGTCTGTGCCGCCTGGAGGCTCTCGAAGAACGTGCGGGCTGCGTTTTCCTCTTGCAGATGCCACGCGGCCCAGTTGACCTTCGACGTGATGTGCCACACCGCATTGGGTGCATCGAGCCGGGAGAAGGTGCTCATGGCACCCTATTCGTCGGAGGTCGGTGTCACGAAACGCGGCACTCGTGCCGCGGTGCGCTCGACATAAGTTGTTGTAGAAGGCCAGGTTGCGGCGCCGGCCAGGTCTGAGTGTCAGACCTGAAGCACGACGGCGGCGGCGGTGTCGCCGGCGGCGCAGCCGGCGAAGAGGATGTGGCCACCGCCCTTCAGGCGGGCTTCCTCAATCCCTTCGGCGATCAGCCTCGCACCGGTGGGCGCCTGCGGGTGGCCGTAGATCAGCGACGAGCCGTAGTTGTTGAACCCCGCGGCGTCGATGCCGAGCTGGCGCGCGAAGTAGATGTCGTTCACCGCGAAGGGGTTGTGCGTCTTGACGACCTTCACGTCCTTGATCGACACGCCCGCAGCGTCGAGCGCGCGCTTCGCCGCCGGCACGACCGCCTTCGCCATGAACCCCTTCTCGACCCGCGCCAATCCGTAGGACAAGAGCCGCACCGGCTCGGCACCCTTGCTCCACGCCTTCGCGCGCTCCTTCGACGCGACGACGAGACCCGCGGTCCCGTCCGCCGGGTGCGTCTGCGACCCGAACGTCACGCGCCCGTCCGGCAGCATCGGCTTCAGCTTCGCGAGCCCTTCCTTCGTCGTCGGGAAGATCCCCTCGTCCTCCGTCACCGTCGCGACGACCTTCTTCCCCGACGGGTTCACCTCGTACGGCAGCAGCATGTACCGCTTCTGGAACCCGCTCTTGACCCCCTCCATGTACTGCTCGTACCGGCGCAGCGTGAGCGCGTCCATCTCTTCGCGCGTGATCCCCGCCTCCTTCGCCACGTTCTCCGCCGTCTGGATCATCGAGTTCTGCGCCCACGGGTCGAACGAGAAGTTGTCCCACACCCAGTCCTCGGCCTCGCCCTTCCCTCCCGGCCCGCCCGGGTCCGGGTAATACAAGTGAGGCCCGTTGCTGCACTTGTCGGTCGTGACGACCAGCGTCGCCGCCGCGCCGCCCGCGTCGATCTGCGCCGCCGCGTGCGCCAGCGCCGCCGCCGCCGTCGCGCACGCCTGCGAGATCATCGCGCCCGTGATCCCCGGCGCGCCGATCAGCCCCGCGAGCCACGGCCCGCCGTAGAAGATCCGCCGCGCGGGGATCGTCCAGCCGAACAGCAGCGAGTCGAGCTCCTTCACCTCGAGGCCGCGCGCCGGCAACGCCTTGCGAACCGCGTCCGCCGCGAGGTGGACCGGGTGCAAGGGCGCGAGCATGCCCTGCCATTTGCAGAAGGGCGTCGACCAATAGGCGCCGGAGGGGATGTACGCGTTCTCGAATCGCATTCGTGCATTCTAGGTGCAGGATCAAGGGGGGGCTGGGGGGCCGCCGATAGGGTGCGCGGTGCTCACCAAGGAGAGGAAGACCTGCCCGGCGTGCGGCCACGCCAACCACGCCGACGCGCCGCGCTGCGACAAGTGCGCGCGCCCCTCCGCGGTCCTGCCCCCGAGGCCCCCTGTGATCGCGAGAGCGGACCGCCCGCTCGTCTACCTCGGCATCGGCGCGGTCGCGGCGATCGCCTTCACCCTGACGCCTCTCCTCAAGTACATGGGCTGGTTCCTCGCGGCGCTCGTCCACGAGGCGGGCCACGCCGCCGCCGCGTGGGCGATGGGCTGCCCCGCCATCCCCGCGATCCGGCTCGACGGCCACGCGGCCGCGGTGCACGGGGAGCAGTCGCGGATCTTCGCCGCGTGCGTGCTCGTCGCCCTCGCGATCTGCGCGTGGCGCAGGCGCAGCAAGGCGCTCGCCGCGATCGCGGCCCTCTACCCGCTCTTCGCCTTCACGGGCGTGCGCGACGGCTTCTTCCTCCTCGCGGGCCACCTCTCCGAGATCGCCTTCGGAGGCGTCTTCTTCTGGCGCGCGCTCGTCGGCGGCTTCACGCAGACGCGCGCGGAGCGCGTCGCCTACGGCGCATGCGCGTGGTATCTCGTGCTCGGCAACGTCTGGCTCTCGGGCGGGCTGATGTTCAGCGAGAGCGTGCGCGTGTGGTACCGCGGCAGCGGCTCCTTCGGGCTCACGAACGACTACCTGATGCTCGCGCGCTCGCTGCACGTGGGCGTCGGCGTCGTCGCGTTCGTCATGCTGCTCGTCGCGCTGGCGTCGCTGCCGGTCGCATGGCGGTTCGCCGCGCGCACCGCCAGGTAGAGGACGACGAGCAGCGTCGGCAGCAGCACCCCCAGCGCGAGGAGGTGCGGGGGCCCGGGGGAGAGGAGGAGGTCGTACGCGCCGTGCAGCGCGACGCCGGCGGCGAACGCGGGCGCGGCCTTCCGGCGGAGGCCGAACGCGTATCCCCAGAGGCCCGAGAACGCGACGTGCGCGAGCGTGGACGTGAACGCGCGGTAGACGATCACTCCCTCGCCGAACGCGTTCGCGTAGAGCGCGTTCTCGACCGTCGCGAAGCCGAGCGCGACCGCGACCGCGTAGACGATCCCGTCCATCGGCCCCTGGAACTCGCGCCGGCGGGCCGCGAAGAGGAGGAACGGGAGGAGCTTCGACAGCTCCTCGACGAGGCCAACCCGTATAAATGTATCGTACACTCGCGAGGCGGGACCCGGGAGCCAGCCCTCGGCGAAGTACGCGGGCGCGGCGAACACCGCCCCGAGGCCGAAGAGCTTCAGGACGAGCACCTTGGGCTCCCGGTCGAGGTCGCGTTTCCAGAAGAGCCAGAGGAAGAGGAGGCCGGGCGCGCTCGCGAGGAGGATCGTGCGCCAGAGGTCCATGCCCGCTCCATCGGACCCTTGCGGCGGCCTCTTGAGCCGCGGATCGCGGCTACCCGCGCTTCAGGCCGAGGAGGTAGCCGATGCCGAACGCGCCGAGCGACGGGAGCTTCTGCTGGACGACCTGCGAGAGGCTCGCGCCCTTCGGCACCATGTTCAGGACGAAGTCCTTCATCGCGCCCCAGTTGATCGTGACCACGCCCTTGTAGTTCAGGTACTGGACGCCGGCGAATCCGAGGATCAGGAAGACGAAGAGCGCCTTGAGGAAGGAGCGGGTGATCATCCCGAGGAGCAGCCCGAGGATCATCGCGATCCCACCCTCGGTGACGAACGGGAGCACGGTGTCCAGCGTTCCCTTCGGCTCGGGCGGCGGCGTCGTCTGAGGTTGCCCGCCGGGGCCCGTGCCGGGGACGAGGTTCGTGGTGAGCCCCGACTGCCCGGACGCGGACGGGTGGTCCGCAGCCTCGCGCGTCGGCGTCTCGCCCCCGCTGCGCGCCGCCCGCATCACGACCGCCGCCGCGACAATCCCGAACAGCACGACAATCAACCTGAATCTCCACCGCGGGGCCGGGGCCGTACCAGGTACGGGGTTCGTCGGGCGCAAGTCGTTGGCGGGAGGCATCTTGCGGCGGCGGGGTGCGGACTGGCCGTCCGCACTTGGGCCGGGAGAATGAGGATAGCATGCGCGTCCTGATCGACGGCCACAACGCGCTCGCGGCGCTGAGGGTCGGGGGCAAGACCCACGAGGCGCAACGGCGCAACCTCCTCCGGCGCGTGGCCGAGGTCGAGCCGAGCGCGACTGTCTTCTTCGACGCGCGGCGGGCGCCGGCGGGCGTCATGGAGGCGATGAGCGAGCTCGGCGTGAGCGTCCGCTACTGCCGCGGCCGCGAGGCCGACGCCGCGATCCTCGAAATCGTCCGCGGGGCCGCAGCGCCCGCGCAGATCCTCGTGGTCACGAACGACCGCGAGGTGGCCGGCAAGGCGACGCAGCTCGGCGCGCGCTCCCTTCCCGTGAAGGACTTCTTTGGCCCCCGCCGCGCCCGCCGAGGCCTCGATGAAGGCGGGAGCCCCCAGGCGCTGCCGAAGAAGCCGGAGTTCACGCCGCAGGACTTCGGCTTCACGTCGGACGAGATCGACCTCTCGGATCCCGACGGCGACGCCTGATCAGCACGCGTGCCACTTGCCGTACGGGTTCCGCGCGAGCGAGGAGACCCGGTAGCGCGGGTCGCGCGAGACCTCGGCGCCGAGCCAGAGGGGCAGCGCGAACGACTCGTCCTCGCGCGCGAGCTCGATCTCCGCGATCACGAGCCCCTCGTTCGCGCCGTGGAAGACGTCCACCTCCCACCGGCGCCCGCCGAACTCGCGCGCGTGGCGCGTCTTCTCGACCACGAAGCCGCAGAGCCCGAGCATCGCCTCCGCGTCCGCGAGGGGGATCTCGTACTCGAACTCGGGCCTCGTGAGCCCCGTCTGCGCGCCCTTCACGGCGATCGTCGCGCGGCGCCCCTCGATCCGCACGCGCACGGTCGGGTCCTCCGTGGAGAGGTAGCCCTGCCGCTGGAGCACGCCCGCGGGGCCCGGCCGCCAACTGTCGCCGCGCACGAGGAACTTGCGCTCGATCTCCATCATGGTCACTCGAGGCGGAGGTCGAGGCCCTTCGTGCCGGTCGCTACGCCCGCGACATCGCGCGGCGTCGGCTGCGCGACGTGCGCGCCCTTCTCCGTCGGCACATAGCGCAGCGCGCGGACCGTGTACGTGCCCGGCCGCAGGCCGCGCAACTCGAACGCGCCGTCCTCCTGCCACACCCACGTCGTCGCGACCACCTCGCCGTCCGCGTCGAGCGCCTGGAGCGACACCTGCCGCACCGGGTTCCCCGCGCGGTCCCGCACGACACCGGCGATCGACTCCCCGGGCGTCGCGACGAGCCGCACGTCGCGCGCGCCCGCCGCGACGTCGATCCACCCGCTCGGGATGAACCCCTGGTCCGACTCCTCAAGCTGCACCGAGATCTGGCCGTCGTCGAGCCCGCCCGCCGTGAACGCGCCCGTCGCGTCCGTCTGGACGCTCTTCGCGTGCCGTCCGTTGACCCGAACCTGCACCTGCGCGAGCAGGATCCCGCGATCGCGATCGTCCAGGACCCGCCCGGACACCTCGGCGCCCGCCTGCAACACGAAGTCCTGCGTCCGGTCCGCCACCCGCACGGCCTCGACCGTGACGCTCCGGAACGCGTCGTGCTCGATCGTGACGGCGAACGGCTCGTCCGGCGGCAGCGCCGCCATCGTGAACGTGCCGTCCGGCCCCGTCCGCGTCCAGCCGAGGAAGTCCTCGTGCCGCTGCGCGCGCACGCTCGCGCCCTCGACCGGCAGCCCGCGCCCGAGGACCCGCCCGACGAGCTTCCCCGCCGCGCGCAGGACGATCCGCGCATCCCGGGTCCCTGTCCGCACCTTCGGCTCCTCCGAGTAGTACCGCTGGTCCCACGTGCGCAACTGGTACTCGCCCTCCGCGAGCCCGCGCATCGCGAAATGCCCCTTCTCGTTTGCGAGGACGCTCGCGTTCGTGCGCCCGCTCTCGGGATCCTCGCCCAGGCGCGACCCGTGGACCGCCACCCCCGCGACCGGCTTCCCCTCCGCGTCCACCGCCTCGCCCTCGATCGTGCCCCCGCGCGAGAGCACGGTGCGGCCGAGGTCCTGCGAGGTCGTCCGCACCTTCTCGATCGCGTAGTCCGGGTGGTCGAAGGTGACCGTCAGTTCCCCCTTCGGCGCGTTGCGGACGAGGAAGCGGCCCTCCTCGTCCGTGACCGACGGCCGCGTGGAGTCCGAGGGGGCCTCGGGGGCCGCCACTCGCGCCGCCTGCACCCGGACGCCCTGGATCGCCGCGCCGCCCTCGTCGACGACGACGCCCCGGATCGCGATCGGCTCCGCGAGCCGCAGGGTCACCGGCTCGCCCGCGCGGACCCCGACGCCCTCGGACGCGCCGAAGTCCCGGTGGCTCGCGGCGACGTAGATCTCCTGGCCGGGACGCACGCCCCCGAGCGCGAAGGCGCCGTTCTCGTCCGACGTCGCGGTGGCGTGCCCGGTGCCCAGCATCTGCGAGAACATCCGGTTCTCGTCGACCACCTCGACGCTCGCGCCGGCGACCGGTTTGCCGTCCGGCGCGACGACCGTTCCGGTGACGACGTCCGCGGGCGTCATCTCGACGTTCTTCTCGACGTCGCGGCTGCCCTCCGGGAAGAGCGGCGCCCCCCCGGCCCCCCCTCCTTGCATTCCGGAGAAGAGCGACATCGGATCCAGGTCGTCGGTGAAGTCGGGATGCGTCGCGACGAGCGAGTGGGCGCCCAGCGGGACGCCCGTGAGCTTGAACGAGCCGTCCGCCCCGGAGCGCGCGGGGACGGATCCGAAGAACTCCAGTTGCATGTCGAGGCCCCCGAACGTGCGGACGTTCGCGCCGGGGATCCCTTCCCCGGTCGTCCGGTCGAGGACGCGGCCCCGCACGATCCCGCCGGGCGCGACGTTCACGATTCCCAGGTCCACGACGCCGTCCACCGGCTCCCGGTCGCCGATGTCCACGTCCTGCGCGATGTACCCGCCGCCCCAGAGGAAGACCTGCTGCTCGCCGCCGAAGCCGATGCCGCGCGTGGGCAGGTTCTCGATGAGGAGGCGGCCCAAGTCGTCGGTCTTGCCCGCGCCGAATCCTCCCCGGTACGACGCGATCACGTTCACCTGGGGCGCGGGGATCTCGGGCCGCTCCTCGTCGACGGCCTGGAATCGCAGCGCGACCCCCTCCTCGAGGACGATCACGAGGTTCGTCTGCGGGAGGTGGAGGTTCGGTTGCATGTGGCTTGCGTAGCCTGCGGCGCGCACGACGAGCATGCTCTGGTCCGTGGGCTGGACGATCATCGAGAACGCGCCGTCGGCGGCGGTCGCGGCCTCGGCCTTCGGCACGCGGCGGTCGAACAAGGCCATCGCGTCGACGAGGAGGACGTGCGCCGCCGCGACCGGCTGCTGGCGCGCATCCACGACGTGTCCCTGGAGGAGCGCGCCGGGCGTCAGCCAGAAGTCCAGGCCGTCCGTGTCGGAGGCGTATCGCCGGGCGGGTTCGCCTTCCTGCGCGAAGCCCTGCGCCGTCACCCGCAGCGCGTACGTGCCCTCGGGGACGAGCAGCTCGTACGCGCCGTCGTCGCCGGCGGTCGAGCGCGCGGCGACCTCCTCGGGCTGCGACATGCCGCGGATGAACCCCATGACGTCGAACCCCGCTTGCTCGGCCGCGCGGCAGCCCTCCACGCGCGCGCCCGGCACCGGCTCGCCCCGCGGCCCGTACACGTGGCCCCGCACCGCGACCGCGGCGGAGAGCTTGAGCGTGCCGAGGTTCATCGTGCGCTTGAGCTCGAAATGCAGCGAGCCTGCGAGCCTCCCGCGCCGCGCACGCAGATCGTAGATCCCCGCGGCGAGCCCGCGCGCGCGCAGCTTGCCCTCCGCGTCCGCCGCCGCGCGCAGCGCGCCGACGCCGCGATCCAGTTCGACCTCGGCGCCGCCGGCCGGCTGGTCGTCGGGATCGACGATCTCGAGCTCGATCGAGAGCGCGCCCGAGCCGGCGGTCACTTCGCCCGGGGCGACCCGCTGCACGGTCTCGCCCGGCGTGGCGTCGCGCGGCGGCCCGGCCTCGCGCCCGCCCGCGCGCTGCGAGCTTCCGCGCTCCCCGCCCGACATGGCCACGAACGCCAGAAGCGCCGCGACGAGGAGGACCGCGGCGGCGACCGCGAGGTGCAAGGGCTTCATCGGGCTGCTCCCACCGGGACCATCTGAGTCTACTACTTGCTGCTGCTGGCCGTGAGCGTCCGCGTCCCGGTGGCTTCGCGCCGCCGCTCCCGAGGGAAGGGGATGGTGTCCGCGGAAGGGGGAACCGTCCGGCGGACGGCCGGTTGAGTCCGAGGCGGCGTGCCCCGACTAGGGCCGACGAGCGATACGACGGCAGAGAGCTTTGCGCGCTGGACGGTGATGCTCTAGCGGCGCGAACGCCCCGCGATGAAGAGCGCGCTCGCGGCCACGACCACGCTGAGGATCGCCGCTCGCATCACCTCGTCACCGGAGAGGGCGGGCGATCCGCGGAAGATCCAGTTCCCGAGGCACTGGAATCCGATGCCGAAGGCGGCCGCGCACACCGAGACCACGACGACCACGGAAAGAGCCGGCCGGCCGCTGCTCACGGATCACCACCTTCGCTCGCCATCGGGGCCAGGACGCATTGGAATCGTACGGTCGGCCTGCGTCAAGCGGCGCGCAAACCGCAAGCGACGTCCGAGTGTAGAGAGCTCGGCACTGCGGGAATCGGGGGAGAGGGCCCCCGAGGACCTGATTCTCCGACAGTGCGGACCCCGTGCCGCATCGGGCGCGCCTAGGTCGGGTGATGGTAAGGACTTGCGACCGACTGATGGCGCAAGGGGTGCCACTACCACCACTACCCGAGCCCGAGGGTGCGCCGGTAGAACTGCGGGACCTCGTCGGGGTCGTTGGTCATCAGCACGTGGCTCCGGAGCCACGCCGGCGCGCGGGCGTTGTTGACCATCACCTCGAGCTGGCGGCGCAGCGGCCACCAGTAGGGGTCGTCGCCCGCCGCGCCGAAGAAGACCACCGGCGAGAGCTCGATGATGCCGAGCTTCATGTCGGTGAGCGTCAGCCCGACCTCCTCGAGGGTGCCGACGCCGCCCATGCAGAAGATGTGGAAAGACGCGACCTCGAACCAGCGCTGGCGGCTGTGGCGGCTCCTGCCCTGGAAGGTCTGGTAGAAGTCGGCCGTCTGGTTCGTGCGCTGGTCGACCGTCTCGATGAAGTTCGCGCCCACCGGGATCTGGAGGCTGTGGGCGATGTCGGTCGCCTGCTGCATGGCCCCCGGACCCCCTCCCGTCAGGATCGCGATCGAGCCCCCGAAGAAGGCCTTCAGGTTCACGAGCAGCCGCTCGAGATTCGCCTCGTCCTCGTCGGGTAGCGGCCGCGTCGATCCGTAGATGGCGAGGATCAGCGGGGTCTTGAAGGCCTCGATCCTCGCCGGCTCCATGAAGTAGCCGCGCAGGCCGCGGTAGACGTGGGTCGCGACGTGCTTCCGCACGTCGTTGCACCAGAAGACCTCGACGCCGAGCCCCTGGTAGTCGGCGAGCCGGCCGTGGTCGCGCGCGGAGAGGAACAGCCCGTGCTCGTAGGATGCGTGGCGGAAGACGAGCCGCTTCACCTTGCCCTCGAGCGCGGCGCTGCAGAGCGCGAGGTGCTCGAAGAGGTTCGGGAAATAGCGCAGGAAGAGCGAGACGCCCGCGCCCGGTTCCACCTTGGCGAGCAGCTGCGTGCCGAAGTCCACGTGCGCGCGGTCGGCGGGCGGCGCGGTGAAGGTCGAGACGCCGCGCTCGGGGCGCTCCGGCGCCCGGTGCCAGATCGCGCGCGGCGGCTTGCCGGCGAGCGTGCCCGGCAGGTCGTCGACGACCGCCACCATCCGGTCGTAGTAGGTGGTGCCCGGGTCCGGGCCGAGCATCTTGTCGAAGACGCCGGCGAGGAGCTTGAAGTCGTCCATCCCCTCGGCGAGCACCGGCGGCCGGTCGCGCTCCTTGATGAACCAGCGCGCAGGCTTCTCGTCGCGCGGCATCGCGGAGTAGACCGCGCCCGCGGCGGACGGGTTGACGATCGGCCGGTCCGAGAGGTTGCAGAACTCGAGGAAGACGCGCGTGCCGCGCGTCGAGATCGGGTCGAGGACCACCGCCTGCAGGTGCTGGCCGAACGAGTTCGACTCGAGGTCGAGCACGACGTAGTGGCGGTGGAGGAACATGGAGCAGCTCGTGATCACGCCGTCGCCAGGCTCGAGCACGATGTGCGTCACGGGGCGCTGGACCTGGATGCGGTTCAGGAGGTCCTGCCCCTCGAGCCGCGCGACGATCGTGCGCAGGTCGTCGAGCGTCACGGGCCCGGCGAGGTCGTAGACGCAACGGTGCGTCTGGATGTTGAAGCGCCCCTCGCGGTCGATCGAGAAGGACGCCGGGAGCTGGAGCGCGTGGGCGACCACCTCCTCGTAGACCCGTTCCGACGAGAGGCGGCGCTCCTCGGGACAGAAGACGAGCCGTCCCACCTTGAGTCCCTGGAGCACGAGATCCGGAAGATGCTGCGCCACGTTGTAGGCGCGAATCACCGACTGCACGGTCGCGCTCATCCGGAGCGCCTTGCCGTCGCGCTGGAGCCCGGTTGTGGGCCGCACCTCGATCCCGAGCCGCGCGAGCCGGCTCCGCGACGCGAAGACCAGCTCCGGGAGCCGGTCCTTCACCTGGTCGAGGAATTCCTTGGACACCGGGAACTCCACGTCGATCTTGAGGAGCTTCTTCGGGCCCGATTCGACCTTGGTGACCCAGCCGTCGTCGGTTTGAGGCGTGACGTGCATCTGCGGCGGCTCCCTTATAAGGTCTCGGCAGACCGGGTAAATTAATGGCCGGTCCCTGCCCGGAATCGGGGGAAGCATTGAAACCCGCCCTCGTCGCCATCGTCCTGCTCGTTCTCGGAATCGGCTCAGGCTACTTTCTCGGCTCGACCGGCGCCCTGCCCGGGCGGCGCGGGGAGCGCCCGGAGACCCGCGAGCTCCTCGAGCTTCGCGAGAAGCGCGTCCAGGACGACGAGATCATCCGCAAGCTCCAGGAGAGGATCGCGGAGCTGGAGCGCCTGCTCGCGGCGCAGCCCGTCGAGACGAGCCCCTACGTCGACGACACGCCCGAGCTCCTCGAGAAGCTGCTCGAGGAGGCGTACGGCGAAGCCAACATCGACCTCTTCCTCGACGTGATCGACCGGCTGCTCCTGATGGGGGAGCGGGGCTGGCCGCTCCTGCGCCGGCTCATCATGGATGTCGCCTTCAAGGCGAGGTTCCTGCCGCGCGAGTCGGACTTCCGCGTGGACCAGCTCTACCGGCTCGGCCGCATCTTCGCGAACCGCGAGAAGCACGTGATCGCGTTCCTGAACTACCTGCTCCTCCAGCAGGACACGCACCCGTACCTGAAGCAGGGCGCGCTCATGGGCGGCGCCTTCTACGTCGGCTCCAACGCGCCCGGCACCGACGATCTGAAGCAGACGATGATGGGGCTCTTCCTCCAGAGCGCGGGCGGCGAGAGCATGGCGATCCCGGGCATGATCCCCGGCAACATCGGCAAGAAGATGCAGATCTTCTCGATCGCGATGACCGGCAACAAGGAGATGATCCCGTCGCTCCAGAAGGAGTACCGCACGACGAAGGACAAGGACCTCCAGGGCGACATCGTGGGCGCGCTCGCCTACCTCGGCGACCCGGGCGCGCTGCCGCTGATCCAGGAGCGGCTCGATCCGACGAAGGGCGACTTCTCGCGCGAGATCGGCGCGCTGGGCCGGCTCGGTACCGAGGAGGCGCACTCGACGGCCACGGACTTCCTGCGCCAGATCCCCGACTCCAAGCGGTTCTACCGCCATGCGCGGGACTACGTCCGGCAGGGCGGCGGCACGGCGGCCGTGCTGCTCATCCGCGACCGGATCCAGGCGGACCCGAAGGACCCGGAGGTCGGGAACACGATCGGCTCGCTGCGGCGGTTCCCGACGCAGCAGAGCCTCGACACGCTGACCCTGATCGCGTCGACGAGCCCCGACAAGGAGATCCAGCGCCGCGCGACCGAGGCCGCGACCGAGGTCGACAACCGCCTCAAGGGCATCCTGCCGGAGTAGAATTTGAGGTGCATCCCTTGCGCCACCCGGCGCACGTATCTCTTTGCACCGCAAGGAGTTGCCGCGTCCGTTTGCGGCATTGGGGTCCGCAGATTCGCGTCAGAAGAGCCCGGGCTGCCGGCCCCGGTCGTACACGAGCTTCTTGCCCTCGACCCGCGCTCGCGGATCGAGGTGGTGGGGGTCCGGGGCGCTCTCGCCGGTGATGTGGAGCGTCTCGACCCCCTCGATCGCGACCAGGTGGTCGGCGATGTGCCGGCGGTGGCAGTCGTGCCAGCCGCGCTCCGCGCACATCATCGCCGTCGGCCGCTCCGCGGCGAGCGCGAGCAGCCGCGCGACGCCGTCGCGGAACTCCGGCGTCTCCATGTGGTCCGCATACGCGCGCCACATCCCCTCGAGCGCGGCGTGCGGCGAGTCCTCGCGCGCGCCCTTCCGGTACCCGCCGAGTTCCTTCCCGAGCCAGTGGTAGTCGGCCCACGCCGCCGCGAGCCGGTCCCCCGAGAAGTGCGGCCAGCGGCGCGACGTCGGGAACGCGCGCACGTCCGCGAGCGCCTCGATCCGGTGCGCCCTGAGCAGCGCGACGAACGCGCCAAGGTCGACATTCGAGTGGCCGATCGAGAAAACGCGCAGCCGCATGGTTCGACGACCCTTAGCATAGAGGAATGCGCCGCCGCGGCCCCGCGTGGCTCGGCCCCGAGCACACGTTCCCGCCTCCCGAGACCGCGGGGGCGGGCGGCCTCCTCGCGATCGGCGGCGACCTCGCGCCGGGCCGGCTCCTCGCCGCCTACCGCCACGGCATCTTCCCGTGGCCGTGGTCCGAGGCCGAGCCCATGCTCTGGTGGTGCCCCGATCCGCGCTCCGTGCTCTACCCCGCCCAGGTGCGCGTCACCCGCAGCCTCGAGCAGCGCATCCGGTCCCGCAGGTTCGACGTGCGGCTCGACACCGCGTTCCGGGAGACGATCGACGGCTGCGCCGCGACGCCGCGCCGCGACTCCGGCGCCGAGACGTGGATCACGGAGGGGATCAAGGACGCCTACATCCGCCTCCACGCCCTCGGCCACGCGCACAGCGCCGAGGCCTGGCGGGACGGGGAGCTCGCGGGCGGCCTCTACGGGGTCGCGCTCGGCGGCGTCTTCTTCGGCGAGTCGATGTTCCACCGCGAGACCGACGCGTCGAAGGTGGCGCTCATCCTTCTCGTGCGTCAGCTCGCGCGCTGGGGCTTCCGCCTCGTGGACTGCCAGCTCGAGACCCCGCACCTGAAGAGGCTCGGCGCGCGCACGGTGCCCCGCAAGCGATTCCTCGCCGAGCTCGCCGCGGCCATCGATCTGCCGAACCGTCCCGGTCCGTGGCGGTTTGACCCCGCATGAGCGAATGGTTCGAGGACCCTGCCTTCTGGGACGGGTTCAAAGCGGCGATGTTCCACGCGAGACGGCTCGCAGGGACGCCCGCCGAGGTGGACGCGCTGGTGAAGCTCCTCGGCCTTCTGCCGCCCGCGCGCGTCCTCGACCTCCCGTGCGGGATCGGCCGTCACGCGGCGGAGCTCGCTCGCCGCGGGTTCACCGTGACGGGCGCCGACCTCCACGAGCCCTACCTCGCGGAGGCGCGCGCGGCCGCGCCGGGCGTCGAGTGGCTCCGCGCCGACATGCGCGCGTTCCTGAGGCCGCGGGCCTTCGACGCCGTGCTCAGCCTGTACACGTCCTTCGGGTACTTCGAGGATCCCGAGGACGATCGCCGCGTCGCGCGGAACGCGTTCGAGAGCCTCGCGCCTGGCGGAGCGTTCCTCGTCGACACGATGGGCAAGGAGGTGCTCGCAGGCAAGTACGAGGAGCGTCGCTGGGACGACCTCGACGATGGCTCGCGCCTGCTCACGCGCTGCACGATCGAGGACGGCTGGCGTGCGGTCCGCAACGAGTGGACGCTCTATAAAGGCGTCGAGCGCCGCGACACGTCCTTCCGCCACCGCCTCTACGCGGGGACGGAGCTCGAGGTGCTCCTTCTCGACGTGGGCTTCCCGGACGTGCGGCTCTTCGGCTGGCTCGACGGCCGTCCCTACGGACCGGGCGCTCCCCGCCTCGTCGCGGTCGCGCGCCGCGGCGCGTGACGGGTACACTCGGGCGGCGTGGAAGAGAAGGGCCGGCTTGTCCGACAGCTCGAGGCGTTCCGCCAGCGTCTCCTCAACCTGGACACGCGCAACCAGAGCCTCTTTCTCCGGCGCATCGTGCCGAAGCGCGCGTTCGACCTGCTCGCGCCCGGGGAGGTGCCCGCGGAACCGGTCCCGGTGGCCGATGCCGCGGAGGTGCACGCGGAACCGGCCCCCGCGCCCCCTCCTCTTCCCCGGCCTCCGGCGCGCCGCCGAGAGCGGCTCTGGGAGTGCATCTCCCAGGGCTCGGGCCGCGTCCTGCTCGTCCCCGACTCGGACACGTCGCGCGCGGCGGACGACGCGCGCGCGCACCTGAAGGAGCTTCACCGCTTCTCGTCGGCCCTCCTCGAGGAGAAGGGGCTCCAGGAGACCTACGTCGGGCTCTCCTGGATCGAGGGTTTCCTCGACGCGCACACGTTCGTGCGCGGGCCGCTCGTCCTCGTCCCGTGCGTGCTCGAGCAGGCGCGGACCGGGCGGATGCAGGGCTGGTACCTGGTCTTCGAGGAGGAGCAGCCGCCGGAGATCAACATCGCGCTCGCCGCGGCGATCACGCGGCTCAGGGGCACGGTCTTCCCGCCAGGGACCGCCGACCAGCTCGAGGACGTCTTCGTCCGCCTGCGGCAGCTCGACGCGCGCTCGGGCGTCGCCGTCCACGAGGCGCTCTGCGCGTTCGCGACGTCGCTCGGTCTCGCCTTCGAGCCGACGCCCTTCGACGATGCGCTCGCGATCGAGCCGATGCGGAAGCGCGAGGCGGCGCCGCGCGAGCGCGGGCCGCTGCGCATCCGGAGCCACGCGGTCGTGGGCGTCTTCCCGCAGGCGAGCTCGGCGCTCTTCGCGGACTTCGAGGAGATGATCGCGCGCGCAGGCAAGGGCGAGCTCGACCAGGGCATCGTGGACAACCTCGTGGAGGCGGGGGAGGACGCGCGCGCCGCCGCGGTTTCGGCCGTCGATCTCGACAGCGTCCCCGACGAGCGGATCAACTCCGTCCTCCCGAGCGACCCGAGCCAGGACGCCGTGATCGTCAAGGCGAAGGAGGCGGAGTGCCTCGTCGTCCGCGGGCCGCCGGGCACCGGCAAGTCGCAGGTGATCGTCAACCTGATCGCGGACGCGCTCTCCCGCGGCGCGCGCGTGCTCGTCTGCTGCCAGAAGCGCGCGGCGCTCGACGTCGTCGAACGCAGGCTGCGGGAGGCTGGGCTCGCGGACGCCGCGTTCCTCGTCCACGACGGCGAGCGCGACCGTTCCGCGCTCTACAAGAAGCTGCACGGCCTCCTCGGCGCGGAGGCGCCCGCGGAGGAGGAGGCCGCTGCCGAGGCGAAGCGGCTCGCCGCGCGCATCGACGGGCTCGTGCGCGAGCTGAAGGAGGTCGCGGAGCCGACGTGGAAGGACGTCCACGGCGCGAAGCTCTTCCGCCTCTACGGCCGCGCGCGGGCGGGCTTCCGGCCTCTTGGCGTCGCGGACGGCGTCGCGGCGCTCGACGACCCCGCGCTCAAGGACGCCTGCGACCGCCTGCGTCGCCTCCAGCCGGACGCGCTCCGCTTCGATCGGGGCCCGCTCGCGCGCCGCAAGAGCTGGGCCGACCTCTCCCTGCGCGACCGGCAGGAGCTTGCGCGCGGGATCGACGCGCTGATCGCGGTCGAGCGGCCGCTCGTCCGGCCCCCGGACCCCCCCTGGATCGCCGTCGCGAAGGCGCGGCTGCCCGCGTACCGCGACCTGCTGCCCCGTTGGTACCGCCTCCTCCTGCCGCGCTGGCATGCCGCCCGCCGGTTCGTCGAGGAGAACCGTGCGCGGTTCGGCGCGCTGCCGCTCGAGCAGTGGGACGCGGCCGTGGCGAACGGCGAGCGCGCGCTCGGGATCGTCGCCAAGCTCGCGAGGTTCTTCGACGAGGAGGCGATGTGGGAGGGCCTCGGGAACCCGGAGCGGCTGCGGGAGCTTCGCGCGGAGGGCGACGCGCACTTCGTGGCCGTGCAGGAGCACGACCGCACGAAGGCCAGGCTCGCCGAGGGCGAGCGCGCGCTGCTTCTTGCCTGCCTCGCGAAGCTCCCGCCGGAGGAGGACTGGGCCGACCACGCGTTCCAGGAGACGACGGTCCGCTGGATCGACGAGGCGGAGCAGAGGTTCCCCGCGCTCAAGGGCGATCCGCTCGCGCGGTACGAGCGGTTGCGTGGCGAGCTCGCGGAGCTGCTGTCGGCGAAACGCCGCGAGGTCGCGAAGGAGATCGCGGCCGCGGTCCGGTCGCGGCAGACGGCGCCGTCGTTCCCGCCGGACGCGGAGGTCCACCCGAACCGCCGGGCGGCGACGGACTGGAACCGCCTCGCCCACGAGGTCGGGAAGAAGCGGCGGATCAAGCCGCTGCGCGCGCTCATGCGCGAGCTGCCGTGGCCGCTCCAGCAGGTGGCGCCGTGCTGGCTCGCGTCGCCCGAGGTCGTGAGCGAGGTCTTCCCGCTCGAGCGCGGGCTCTTCGACCTCGTGATCTTCGACGAGGCGTCGCAGCTCGATCTCGAGCGCGCGCTCCCCGTGCTCTACCGCGCGAAGCGGGCGGTGATCGCGGGCGACGAGCAGCAGATGCCGCCGACGCACTGGTTCGAGGCGAGCCGCGACGACGAGGGCGAGGCGGCGGAGCCGGACCTCGCGGAGGCGCAGCGCGCGGACAGCCTGCTCGTGGCCGCGAAGCGGATCTACGGGTTCGACTACCTGAGCTGGCACTACCGGAGCCGCTCCCAGGAGCTGATCGAGTACTCGAACCACGCGTTCTACGACGGCGCGCTTGAAGTCGCCGCGAACACGGACCGCGCGACCGCGCGGGCGGCCTTCGAGTGGGTGCGCGTGGAGGGGGTCTGGGAGGGGCAGACGAACCCGGCCGAGGCGGCCCGCTGTGTCGACCTGCTGCGCGAGCTGCTCGCCCGGGACCGGGACGAGGGGCGCTCGCGGTCGCTCGGCGTGATCACGTTCAACGCGAGGCAGATGGACCTCGTCAAGGACGAGATCGACCGGCGACGGGAGGAGGACCCGGAGTTCGCGGCGCTCTGGGGGGCGGCGGACGCGCGCGCCCTCGACGACCGTCCGTTCGTGAAGAACCTCGAGAACGTGCAGGGCGACGAGCGGGACGTGATCGTCCTCTCGGTCGGCTACGGCCCGGGACCGGATGGCGTCCTGCGAAAGCAGTTCGGCGTCCTCAACTACCCCGGCGGCGAGAACTTCCTCAACGTGGCCGTGACGCGGGCGCGGGAGCGCGTGATCGTCGTCTGCTCGTTCGATCCCGAGCGCCTGGACGTGGCGGCGAGCGCGCACGTCGGGCCGGTGCGGTTCAAGCAGTACCTTCTCTATGCGAAGTCGGTGAGCGAGAGGCAGCCGGACGAGACGCGCGGCGTGCTCTCCGCGATGAACCCCGAGCTGCGCGCGCACACGCGCGCCGACGGGCCCCGGTTCGAGTCCCCGCTCGCGGAGGACGTGCACCGCGCCGTCACGGAGCGCGGCTACGAGGTGGACGCGCACGTGGGCCTCTCCGGCTACCGGGTGGAGCTCGCGGTGATCGACCCGCGCGACCCGCGGCGGTATTGCCTCGGGATCGAGTGCGACGGATCGACGTTCCACTCGGGCAGGAGCGTGCGCGAGCGCGACGTCGCGCGGCAGGCCTTCCTCGAGACGCGCGGCTGGACGCTCCACCGCGTCTGGAGCCGCCACTGGTGGCTCGACCGGGAGGGCGAGGTCAGGAAGCTCGCCGCGAAGCTGCCGCCGGTCGCCCCGGCCGCGGATCCGGCCCCGCACTGGCCCGCGCCGTGACCTGCCATTGGCGTTCTTGCTGTCCTGCATGGTGGAGCGTCGACACTTGTCCCACGGGCGCTAACATGGCCATCGTGGGCGCCGTGGCGGAGATGCTCCGGAAGCGCGATCGGCGGGACGAACCGAGGGCAAGCCCGTCTCTGTCGCAGTTCCTTCTCTCGGTCCCGGTCCTGGTCGCTGTGTTGTTGCCGCCTGTTCTCGCCCTGCCGAAGACCGGAACCCTCGCTGCACTCGGTTGGGCGGCCTACGGATGCCTCGCCGGAGGACTCGTGGGCGTGGCGGACCGCCGGTTCCACGGCGGGATCCCGCGTGGCCCGAAGGAGACCGCCCGCGTCCGCTCGCCGGTCCTGCGATTCTTCCTCTTCGTGTTGTGCACCATGGTGTTCATGAGGATGGCCGACATCCTCATCCGGACCGGCTCGTGGGGGGCCGACCTCCTCTTGCGGTGCGCGATCTGCACGTTGGGCTGCGTCGCTCTCTTGCCTGCCACCGGTCCAAGACCGCAGCGGTATTAGCCCCGCCCCCGACGCCCCCTCACTTCAGCGCGCACTCGTTGCGGCCGGCTTCGAGCTCCATGGCCTGCGCGTCGTCCACCGTCTCGAGGCCGATGTTGATCGCCTTGATCCGGCGATAGGCATCAGGGAATGTACCCGCGCGGCTGCGGGTCCATTCGAGGAATCGGCCCGCGTCGTCGATCGAGAGCGGCTCGTTGCGCAACTCGCCCAGCGCCGCGCCCACCGAGTGGTCCAAAGCCCGCTCCGCTGCCGAGCCGTAGTGCGCGGGGTGGATGCGGAGCGTGCGCGGCCAACGGCGCTTCGCCGCGCGCAGGCTCTCGAAGAGCACCTTCGCCCACTCCTCGGTCTTCCCGCCCAAGTCCGGCCGCCCGACCGACGCGACGAAGAGGAAATCCCCGGTCAGCGCGAACGCGTCGCCGCACCGGTACGTGACGCTCCCCTCCGTGTGCCCCGGCGTGTGCACGACCTCGATCTCCGCGCGCCCGATGCGCAGCCGCTGCCCGCCGACGACCGGCGTGAACCGCACCTTCCCCGCCGTCCCGTCGTACGGGTAGATCGCGTCCAAGGGGTGCAGGTAGTACGGAACGTCGTGCGCGCGCGCGAGCGCCGCCGCCCCCGAGATGTAGTCCGCGTGCGCGTGCGTGTCCGCGACGCCGACGAGCCGTGCGTCGCCGAGCACGCGCTCGTACGCCCCCGCGAGCCGCGGCGGGTCCACGACGATCGCCTCGCCGTCGCTCACGAGCAGGTACCCGAGCGCGCCCTTCCCGATCCGGTCGAACTGCACGAGCCGGTCGAGCTCCGGCGGCGCGTCGAGCCCGCGCGCGATCACCGTTCGCATCCATGCCGCCATCCCGCCGACGACCGACGTCGCCTCGTACCCGCGGCTCGAGAGATGCTGCGCCACGCGCCGGCTGTCGTTGCCGAGCCCGCACACGACCGCGATCGGCGCGTCCGGCGCGAGCCCCGGCTCCGCCCGCGCGAGCAGCTCCGAGCCGCGCACGTTGTGGAAGCGGTCGTCGGGCACGATGTCGATCCGCCCCGCGGCGAGCCGCTGCGGCGCGCGCACGTCGAGCACATGGATCCTCTCGCCGCGCTCGACGGCCGCGACCAGCTGTTCCGGCGTGATCTCAGGGTCCATACGGACACAGTCTAAGGGGTCGAGGGGCGGGGGGGAGAGGGGTCAGCCGGCGAGCGCCGCGTCGCAAGCCTCGAGCAGCGCCGCGACGGTCTCCACGGTCTGGTCGCCCATGTGGCCGATCCGGAAGCAGTTGCCCTTGAGCGGCCCGTATCCGCCGCCCACGACAAACCCGCTCTTCCGGACGCGCTCGACGAACTCCGGCCCCGTGAGCGCCGGCGGGAGCTCGATGCAGGTGATCGTCGGCGACCGGAACCCCTCCGCGGCCACGACCCCGAGCCCGCGGCGCCTCGCCCAGTCCCAGACGAGCTCCGCCATCGCGCGGTGTCGCGCCCAGCGCCCTTCGATGCCCTCGCGGGCGATCCGCTCGGCCTGCGCGTCGAGCGCGTAGAGGAGCGGGAGCGCGGGCGTGAAGGGCGGCGTGTCGCGCTCGTACGAGAGCAGGTCGAGGTAGAAGCCGCGCTCCGTCGACTGCCGCGCGAGCGCCAGGAACTTCTCCGAGGCGGCCGCGAAGCCGAGGCCCGGCGGCAGCGCGAGCGCCTTCTGCGAGCCCGTGCACGCGTACGCGATGCCCGTCGCGTCGAGCCCGATCGGCGCGCCCGCGGCCCCGCTGATGCTGTCCACGACGAGCGGCACGTCGCCGACCGCGCGCGCGAGCGCGGGGAGCGGCTGGAGCGCGCCCGTGGACGTCTCGTTGTGGACGGCCGTGACCCCCGCGTAGCGCGTGGCGCGGACCCGCGCCGCGACGGCCTCGGGATCGACCACCCGGCCGAGCGGCGCCTCGAGCCGGTCCACGTCGTGGTGGCACGTCTCCGCCATCCGGGCCATCCGCTCGCCGAACGCCCCATGGACGAGCGCGAGGACTTTTCCCGGCGGGAGCGAGCGGATCCCCGCCTCGACCGCCCCCGTGCCCGACGACGCGAGGAACCGGACCGGCCGCGTCGTCCCGAAGACGGTCTGGAGGACGGGCGCGATGCGCCGGTAGAGGTCTTTCGCCTCGGCGCCCCGGTGGTGGATCATCGGCCGGGTCATCGCCGACAGGATGTCGGGGTGGACCTCGACGGGACCGGGGGCGAAGAAGGTTCCGAACATGGCACGAGACGGCGGGGTCTCGCGATAGGCTATCAGGGTGCGGTACAAGGCGGCCGTCTTCGACTTCGACGGCACGCTCGTGGACACGCGGGAGCCGATCCTCCTCGGCCTCAAGCGTGCGTTCGCGACCGCGGGCCGCACGCCGCCCCCCGACCCGGAGATCCTCCGCCACGTCGGCTTCGGCCTCCACGAGGTGCTCGTGAAGCTCGTCGGCCCGATGGCGCCGGAGGAGATCGAGCGGCTCGCCGCGGACTACCGCGCGCGCTTCGACGAGGTCGCGCCGGGGCGCACCCGCGTCTTCGAGGGGATGTTCGAGACCCTCGGCCGGCTCCGTGCGGACGGCGTGCGTCTGGGGATCGCGACCAACCGCACCCGCGAGAGCCTCGAGCCGATGCTCGTCGAGCACGGGCTGACCGAGGTCTTCGACGTCTGGCTCACCGCAGGCTGCGTCCCCTTCCCCAAGCCCCATCCCCTCATGCTGGTGCAGGCGCTCGAGGCGCTCGGGACGGACGAGCGCTCCGCCCTCATGGTCGGCGACACGACCGTCGATATCCGCATGGGCCGCGCCGCCGGCGTCGACACCTGCGCGGTCACGTACGGCGCGCACACGGAGGAGGAGCTCCGGAGCGAAGGGCCGACCCACGTCGTACACCGGGCGGCGGACCTGCCGGAGGTGGTGCGGTGAGACGCCTCGCGCTCCTGCTCGCCGCGCTGCCCGCGCTCGCGCAGGACAACGCGGCGTTCCTCGGGGTGGTCGCGGTCGAGGGGGAGCGGGGCGTGCTCCTCGCGGAGGTGGTCGCGAGGTCGCCCGCCGCCGCCGCGGGCCTCGCGGCCGGGGACCAGCTGATCGCGATCGACGGGCGCGCGATCCGCCGCGCCGCCGACGTCGACGCGGCGCTCGCGGGGAGGAAGCCGGGCGACGAGGCGCTCGTCAAGTACCGGCGCGAGGACGCCACGGCGGAGGCGCGCGCGAAGCTCGCCGAGCGCCCGCGGCGCGACGAGTCGCGGAAGCAGGGCGAGACCGGGTTCGAGGCGCCGGCATGGCACGCCTACGCGTGGGCGAACGTGAAGAAGGACGAGCCGCCGACGCCCGAGCGCACGAAGGGCAAGGTCGTCGTGATCCACGCGTTCCAGAGCTGGTGCCCGATGTGCGCGCGCCGCGGGTTCCCCGTGATGAAGCAGGTCGAGGACGAGCTCGCGGGCGCCGACGACGTGATGCTCTTCCACCTGCAGACGGTCTTCGAGGGGGCGGCGGAGAACACGCCGGAGCGCGGCCCGAAGGAGGTCGCGAAGTACGGGATCAAGGCCCCGGTCGGCTACGACGCGCGCTTGGACGGCGCGCGGGAGAGCCTCGTCATGGAGCGCTTCTTCACGGGCGGCACCTCGTGGACGATCGTCATCGACAGGAAGGGCGTCGTGCGGTTCAACGGCCTCACGCCCGAGAAGAAGACGCTCGTCGCGCTCGTGCAGGAGCTGCGGAAGAAGTAGGGGGCCGCGGGGGCGGGAGGAAGAAGACGCGGGCGGCTAGAGTCGTTCGGGAGGTTTCACCGCCCGCGTCAGGAAACAGGAGGTCCCCTCGTCGGGTTGTTTGGGTCAAGGTCAGTGCCGAGGGGCCTTTGGAGACATGGTTTCAAGGGTTCAGGAGGCCCGCTTCGCCTTGAGCGCGCGGGCAGCGGCGGCGCGGAACTGCTCCTCCTCCGTGGAGCCGTGGAGCGCGGTCGTCTCCGCCTCGCCGCCGGCGATGGCCTTCAGGACCTCGTCGAAGTACCCCGTGCCGACCTCGCGCTGGTGCTTGGTCGCCGTGTAGCCGAGGGGCTCGCTCTCGAACTCCGCCTCCTGGAGGCGGACGTACGCGGGCATGCCCTCGTCGCGGTACTGGCGGGCCAGCTCGAACATCGAGTGGTTGAGCGCGTGGAAGCCGGCGAGCGTGATGAACTGGAACTTGTAGCCCATCGCGCCCAGCTCGCGCTGGAACCGGGCGATCGTCGCGTCGTCGAGGTTGCGCTTCCAGTTGAAGGAGGGCGAACAGTTGTACGCGAGGAGCTTCCCCGGGTGCTGGCCGCGGATCGCCTCGGCGAAGCGCTTCGCCTCCTCGAGGTCGGGGTGGGACGTCTCGCACCAGACGAGGTCGGCGTGGGGCGCGTACGCGAGGCCGCGCGCGATCGCCTGGTCGAGGCCCGCGCGGACGCGGAAGTAGCCCTCGGACGTCCGCTCGCCGGTGAGGAAGGGCCGGTCGCGCTCGTCCGCGTCGCTCGTGAGCAGGCGCGCCGCGTCGGCGTCCGTGCGCGCGACGAGGATCGTCGGCACGTCGAGCACGTCGGCCGCGAGCCGCGCGGCGACGAGCGTCCGGAGGAACTGCGCGGTCGGGACGAGCACCTTCCCGCCGAGGTGCCCGCACTTCTTCTCCGACGCAAGCTGGTCCTCGAAGTGGACGCCCGCGGCGCCCGCCTCGATCATCCCCTTCATCAGCTCGAACGCGTTGAGCGGCCCGCCGAAGCCTGCCTCGGCGTCGGCGAGGATCGGCACGAACCAGTTGATCCCCCGGTCGCCCTCCGCGTGGTGGATCTGGTCCGCCCGTTGGAGACACTGGTTGATGCGCTTCACAACCGCCGGCACGCTGTTGCTGGGGTAGAGGCTCTGGTCGGGGTACATGTGCCCCGCGAGGTTCGCGTCCGCGGCCACCTGCCAGCCGGAGAGGTAGATCGCCTGGAGTCCGGCCTTCACCTGCTGGAGCGCCTGGTTGCCCGTGAGCGCGCCGAGCGCGCCGACGTAGGGGAGCTCGTGCATCGCCCGCCAGAGGCGCTGCGCGCCCATCGTCGCGAGCGTGTGCTGCACGGTCACGGATCCGCGCAGGCGGAGGACCTCCTCCGGGCCGTACGGCCGGGAAACCCCCTGCCACCGCGGGTCGGTCTCCCAGACCTGGCTCAGAGCGCGCGCCTCGAGGTTCTTGGCCATGATGCGGTTCTCCTCAGATGTGTTCGTAGGCGCGCAGCGTGAGGAACGCCGGGAACTCCTCCGCCAGCGCGATCTCCTCGAAGAGCTTCGCGGCGAGGTCGAGGCGCGAGTTCGCGCCCGCGCCGGCGCGCGCGGCCTCGAGCGCCGCGCGGATCCGGCCGCGCACGTACGCGGCGTCGATCCGCTTGCCGTCCGAGAGCTTCGCGCCGTGACGCACCCACTGCCAGAGCTGCGCGCGCGAGATCTCGACCGTCGCAGCGTCCTCCATCAGGTTGCGGATCGGCACGCAGCCCTTGCCGCGCAGCCACGCGTCGAGGTAGTGGAGCGAGACCTCGACGTTGGTCCGCACTCCCTCGCCGGTGATGCTGCCGTCGGGAGCGCGGACCAGGTCCTCCGCGGTCACCTTGAGCCGCGACACGCGGCGGTGGATCTGGTTCGGCCCCGGCATGTGCCGGTCGAAGACCTCGCGCGCGAGGGACACGAGCGCCGGGTGCGCGACCCAGGTGCCGTCGTGCCCGTCGGCTGCCTCGCGCTCCTTGTCGATCCGCACCTTCTCGAGGGCGCGCGCGTTCGCGGCCTCGTCGCCCGCGATCGGGATCTGCGCCGCCATCCCGCCCATCGCGTGCGCGCCGCGGCGGTGGCACGTGTCGATGAGGAGCAGGCTGTACGACCGCAGGAAGTGCGTCGTCATCGTCACGTTGGCGCGGTCCCCGAGCACGAGGTCGCGCCGGTTCCGGAAGGTCTTCAGGAAGCTGAAGATGTAGTCCCAACGGCCGCAGTTGAGCCCGACCGCGTGGTCGCGGAGCTCGAAGAGGATCTCGTCCATCTCGAACGCCGCGAGCACGTGCTCGATGAGCACGGTCGCCTTGATCGTGCCCTTCGGGATGCCGAGCGCCGCCTGCGCGAAGACGAAGACGTCGTTCCAGAGCCGCGCCTCGAGGCGGTTCTCGAGCTTCGGCAGGTAGAAGTAGGGGCCCGCGCCACGCGCGAGCTGCTCCTTCGCGTTGTGGAAGAGGAAGAGGCCGAAGTCGAAGAGCGCCGCGGGGACCGGGCGACCGTCCACCCGCAGGTGGCGCTCGTCGAGGTGCCAGCCGCGCGGGCGCACCACGAGCGTCGCGGTCTTCTCGCGGAGCGCGTACCGCTTCCCCTCGGGCGAGGCGAATGAGATCGTGCCGCGGACGGCGTCGCGCAGGTGGACCTGGCCGAGGACGCAGTTCTCGAAGGTCGGCGCGTTGCTGTCCTCGAAGTCGGCCATGAACACGGATGCGCCCGAGTTGAGGCCGTTGATGATCATCTTGCGGTCGACCGGGCCGGTGATCTCGACCCTCCGGTCCTGAAGACGAGGGGGAGCGGGGGCCACCGTCCACTCGGCCTCGCGCACCTCGGCCGTCTCCGCGAGGAAGCCGGGGATCTCCCCGGCTTCGATCGCGGCCTGCCGCTCGACGCGCCGCGCGAGGAGCTGGTCCCGCCGCCTCGCGAACCGGCGTGCGAGGGACGCGACGAACTCGAGCGCGTCCGGCGTCAGCACCGCCTCGGCGCCCGCGCACGGGGTCCCGAGGACCTCGACGCCGAGCGTCGCGACGTTGTTCTCTCCGATGCCGTACCCGGTCGCCAAGTCGAAGGTCTCCCGCCTGCCGCCCGTAAACGGCAGGCATCTTCGATGCGCCCCCGACATGGCGATTTCCGTCGACATGGCGAGGGTCGCACCGTGCCCTACACGAATGGCGTACCAAAGGTGGGCTGGAGGCCGGAGGCCGGGGGCTCGAGGGACGCGCCCAAAAGACGCGGGGCCCGCGGTCCGACCGCGGGCCCCGTCGGGGTCGCAGGGGATGGGCCTAGCCGCCCGGGGCGGGGAGGAGCCGCTTGAACGCCTTGGTGACGTCCTTCGTCTCCTTGCCGTCGACCTCGCCGTACGGATAGACGAGGAAATTCAACGCGCCCCCGGCCGGGGCGGGGGAGAGCTGGAGGTCGCGGCCGCCGGTGAAGGTCACGCGGTTCATGTCGAGGGTGCCGAACAGGTAGTCCGCCCGCGTCGGGTCCTTGTCCGCGTCCGCCGCGTCGACGGGCACCCACTTCGCGCCGTCCCAGAAGAAGGCCCAGCAGTGGTACCCGGGGATCGGCGCTTCGGTCTCCGCGCCCGCGGGCACGTTGAACCCCATCTCGAACCGCATCGGGATCCCCTTCTTGCGGGCGATCGCCATCATGTAGCTGTGGAAGTCGGTGCAGTTGCCGTAGCAGTTGTCGCAGGCCCACTCGGCGTCGCCGCGACCCCACGGCTGTCCCTGCGGCTTGTCGTACTTCATCCGCTCGAGGACGTGGTCGTAGATCGCGCGCGCGGTCGCGGTCGTGTCCTCGCCGTCCGGGACCTTGCTCGCCATCCCGGCGGCCTTGCCGTCGAGCGGCACCATCTTGTCCGCGCCCGACGCGAGCGCGAGCGCCTCCTCCGAGGCCGTGCCGCCGCCCTTGGTCTCGAAGCGCGTGACCGTGGCGCTCATCTGGACCGAGAAGGGCTTGCCCGCGCTCTCGATGCAGAGCGTGCGCCCCCAGCCGTGGCCGATCCCGGCGAGGGTGCACTTGAGGGGCGAGGAGTTCTTGATGCCGCCCTCGGCGGTGATCTCCGCCGCCTTCGTCGCGCCGTCCGACGTGATCGCGAACTTCACGTTCGAGACCTTCTGGTCGTTGTTGTCCATCGGGACCGGGATCCAGAGACGGACCTGCTTTGCCCCGTCCGGCACGGCGACAAGCCCGGCGTCATAGACGAAGACGAAGGTGCGGCTCGGACGGTCGTCGCCCCTCGCGGGAAGCGCGGCGAGCAGCGCCAGGAGCACAGCGAAACGTCGCATCGGACTCTCCTCCCTTGCAGCCGATATCTATCGGACTAGCAGATAAGTCGAATGGAACAACCCGATGATCCTAGCCGAGCCCTGCGCGGGCGCAACGGGGGGGCCTCGGGGGCCCGAGACAGGCTGCTATCCTTCCGCGGTGCGGGTTCTCCTCGCGCTTCTCCTCCTCCCCGCGCCCCTCCTCCTCGCGCAGGAAAAGGGTGCCGTCACCGACGGGGAACTGTCCGGTCCGGGAGGCAAGAAGTTCGCCTACGCGATCTACAAGGCGAGGAGCGCGAAGGCGGATGCGAAGCTGCCGCTGATCCTCGCCCTGCACGGCGGCGGGGACACCGCGCGCCGGTTCGCGGGCTTCCTCTATTCCACGGCGGAACTCCAGGGCGGGATCCTCGTCTGCCCGCAGGGGTTCCGCCCGGTGAAGGGGACGGAGGGGTTCTGGTGGAAGGGCGACGCGGAGGAGGAGGCGATGCTCGACGCGCTCCTCGACCACGTGCGGGAGACGCTGCCGGCCGATCGCGCAAAGCTCACGGTCATCGGCCTCGCGGACGGGGCGGAGCTCGCGATCCGCTGGTCGGTCGAGAAGGACCGCGGCGTCAAGGGCGTGGTCGCGCTGAACTTCCTCTGGAAGCCGCCGGGGCCGCCCAAGGCGCCGAAGGACCTGAAGTTCTGCCTGATCTCGTGCAAGGAGGCGATGGAGGAGAAGAAGGGCCTCGCCGAGCAGGCGCAGAAGGCGGCGAAGGCGATCGAAGGCGCCGGCTTCCCGGTGGTGCTCCGGATCGTGCCGGGCAAGAGCCGTTCGTTCTTCCACGGCTGGGAGAACGAGTTCGCGAAGGCGTTCTCCTGGTTCGACGGCAAGCTCGACTGGCCGAAGCAGCTTGCGGAGAAGGCGGAATAGCGCCCGCGGCCCGGCTCCTCGGGATCCTGCTTCTCGCGGCGTGCGCGTCGGCCCCCCTCCCCGCGCCCCTCCCGCTGGAACGCGCGCTGGGCCGCCCCGAGGGGCAGCTCCCGTTCGCGTTCTCCTTCTCGCGCGACAACGCGCGGGTGGCGTTCCTCCTCCGGCGCGAGGAGGACGGCGTCGCGGACCTCTGGGAGGTCGAGATCGCGACCGGGAGCCGCGCGCTGCTGCTCCGCGCCGAGGGTGCGACGACGCTCTCGCCCGAGGAGCGCGCGGAGCGCGAGCGGCGGCGCGAGCGGGGGAAGGGGATCACGCGGTACTGGCGCAACCCCGCGGACGACTCGTTCCTCTTCGTGATCGACGGCGACCTGCACGTGCTCGCGAGCGGCGAGCTGAAGCAGCTCACGAGCACGCCCGCGCCCGAGCTCTCGCCCCGCTGGTCTCCCGACGGGAAGTCGATCGCGTTCGTGCGGGAGAAGAACCTCTTCGTCCTGCGCGACGGCGTCGAGACCCAGCTCACGACCGCGGGCGGCGGCGTGGTCGAGTGCGGGCTCGCGGAGTTCATCGCGGCCGAGGAGCTGGGACGCGACGAGGGGTTCTGGTGGTCGCCCGACTCGACGCAGATCGCGTACGTGGAAACGGACTCGTCGGAGGTGCCGATCTTCCGGATGGCTGGCCTCGACGAGCGCGGCACGCCTGTCGAGCAACGCTACCCGCGCCCAGGCGATCCGAACGCGAAGTGGAAGCTATACGTTGTGGGGGCCTCGGGGGGCGAGCCCGTCGCGGTGCCGGTCGAGGGCGAGTACCTCGTGCGCGTCAAGTGGACGCCCCGCGACCGCGTCGGGGCGCTCGTCTCGGACCGGCTTCAGCGGAGGGTCGCGCTGTGGGTCTGGGAGCCCGCGACGGGGAGGGCGGTCGAGCGGTTCGCGGAAGAGGGGCCGGCTTGGGTCGAACTCGAGGAACCGCACTTCCTGCCCGACGACAACGTTCTCCGGGTCTCGGGCAGTTGCATTGCCCCGCTCGGGACGGTACGCCCCCCGAAGGGCGAGAAGCGCGACGTGCGGAGTGTGGTGGGCCTCTGCGGGGATGGGACCGTGGTCTTCACGCGAGACTCCATGGGGGCCCTGGAGACGGACCTCTGCGTCCTCGACCTCGCCTCCGGGACCGAGAAGACGGTGCGTTCCGGCGGTTCCCGATCGTACGAGGCCAGCCGCGACCGTTCGCGCCTCGTCGAGACCGCGTCGCGCGCGGGTGAGCCGCCGCGCATCACGGTCATCGACTCCGAGGGGAAAGACCTCTGCGAGATCGCGCGTGGCGAGCCAGTGCCGGACCTGCCGAGGCCCGAGTTCGTCACGATCCCCGCGGAGGGCGGCTTGCCGATGCGGGCGATGCTGATCCGGCCCGCAGGCAAGGGGCGGCATCCCGCGATCGTCCATTGCTACGGCGGGCCGGGCGCGCAGATGGTCGCCGACCGGTGGGGGGGATCGACGCACCTCTGGCACGCGCGGATGGCTCAGATGGGGTACGCGATCCTCACGGTGGACAACCGCGGGAGCGCGGGGTACGGCGACGAGGTCATGAAGTCCGTGCACGGCCGGCTCCTCGACCTCGAGGTGCGCGACCAGACGGCCGCTGCGCGGTGGCTCGGGCAGCAGGACTTCATCGATCCCGAGCGGATCGGCATCTGGGGATGGTCGTACGGCGGGACGCTCTCCCTCATGTGCCTCCTCCGCGCGCCCGACGTGTTCGCGGCGGCGGTCGCGGTCGCGCCCGTCACCGACTGGCGCGACTACGACACCGCGTACACGGAGCGGTACCTCGGGCTCCCCGCCGACAACGCGCAGGCCTACGAGAGGGCGTCGCCCCTCACCTACGCGGCGACGCTCAAGCGGCCGCTCCTCCTCGCCCACGGGATCCAGGACGACAACGTCCACTTCCGCCACGCCACGGCCTTCGTCGAGGCGGCGCAGAAGGCGGGCGCGCCCGTGGAGACGGACTTCTACCCCCGCGGCGCCCACGGCATCGGCGGGCCCACGGAGCGGCGGCTTCTCTTCCGGCGGATGGAGGCGTTTTGGCGAAGGGAGCTTCAGGAGACCGTAAAATAGCGTGCCCATGGCCCACGTCGTCCCGCAGCCGACCCCGAACCCCCACGCCTTCAAGTTCACGCTCGAGGGGCACGCGTTCAGCAAGCCCACGACCGTCGGCAACGCCGCCGCGGCGAAGGGGACCCCGTTCGAGAAGCTCTTCCAGCTCCCCGGCGTCGTCAGCGTCTTCGCGACGGCCAACTTCGTGACGATCACCAAGGCGCCGGGCGCCGACTGGGCGAAGATCGTCGAGCCGGCGAGGAAGACGCTCGAGCAGGCCTTCTGAAGTGGAGCCCGCCCCCCCGGCCCCCTCTCTTCGCCGCACGCTGCTCTGGGCGGCCGCGACCGCGCTCGCGCTGTTCCTCGCGGTGTCCGCGCTCGGGACGAGCTTCCTCCTGAGCCACGAGAACAAGCTCGCGCAGTCGATCCTCGGCGACCACCGCGGCGCGATCGTCTCCCTCTACGCCCGAATCGGCGCGGGCTACGTCCTCGCGGGGATCCTCGCGGGCCTCCTCCTCCACCCGCTCCTCCGCGGCGCGAAGGCGGCGGCGGGCGTGCTCGTGCTCGCCGCGCTCGCCTTCGTCCACACGCTCACGAACGGGACGCACTTCCTCTACGGGCCCGTGCAGACGATCTACTCCTCGGTCCGCGACTCCATCCCGGCGTGGATCCGGAAGCCCTACGAGCCGTGGATGATCGAGGCGCTCTTCGGCGTGGTCCTCCTCGCCTCGCTTTGGCTGTGGAGCCGCCGCGTCCCCGCGCGCGTGAAGCTCGGGGCGGCGGGCGTCGCGCTCGCGGCCGCCGCCTTCTCGCTCTGGCCCGAAGCGCACGCGTCCCTCCCCCCCGGGCCCCCCTCCTTCCTGCTGATCGTCAGCGACTCGCTCCGCGCCGACCATCTCTCCTGCAACGGCTACGCCCGCGCGACATCGCCTCACATCGACGCGCTTGCGGCCGAGGGCACCAACTTCGCGAACTGCCTCGTCCCGACGGCGAGTACCCACGAGTCGTGGATCGCGCTGCTCTCCTCGACCGAGCCGCGCACGAACGGCTGCAGGCACATGTTCCCGTCGCGCGGGAAGGCGCGCCGGATCGTCGAGGACCTCGACCTGCTCCCGCGCATCCTGCGCGAGCGCGGCTACAGGACCGGTGTGATCGGCGGCTGGTGCGGCAACACGTTCTCGGTCTTTGACGCGGGCTTCGAGCACGTGGACGTGTCGAGCAGCCAGAACCACCGGGCGCTGATCGCCGAGGCGGCGTTCACGAACCACCTCGCGGCCGCGGGGTTCCTCGACAACCCCGTGGGCCGCCTGCTCGTGCCCGAGCTCGAACGCGTGTCGTTCACGCGCAGCTCCGCGACGCTCACGCGCCGCGCGCGCCGCTTCCTCGAGGCGGGCGGCGACCGGCCGTTCCTCCTCGCGGTCGTCTACAACACGACGCACCTGCCCTACAGCGCGTCCTACCCCTACGACCGCGCGTTCACCGACCCGCAGTACCGCGGGCGCAACCGCTACCGCGTCGACTTCAAGATCGACGACATGATCCAGCGCGGGTTCGACCACGACCTCGCGCCCGAGGAGATGCGGCACGTGGTCGACCTCTACGACGGGTGCGTGCTCGAGCTGGACGCGCAGGTGGGCGAACTCGTGGAGGCGCTCGAGGAGCTCGGCCTCTCCGAGCGCACGATCGTGGGGGTCTGGGGGGACCACGGCGACGACCTGTACGAGCACGGCACGACGCTCGGCCACGGGGTCACGCTCTTCGGCGGCGACCAGGCGAACCACCCGCCGGCGATCTTCAAGGGCCCGGGCGTGCCGACGCGCCGCGTGGAAGAGCTCGTGCGCTCGATCGACCTCGCGCCCACGTGGTTCACGTGGCTCGGGCTCAAGCCGCCCGAGGGCTGGCAGGGCGTGGACCTCTCGGGCGAGATCCCGGAGCTCTGGGCGCTCCTCGAGACGTCGTACCTCCTCTACCGGACGCCGCCGCCGGACCTCCGTCCCGGCGAGCGCGTGAAGCCCTTCCCGAGGATGGACGAGGCGACGTTCTTCGACCCGGACTTCGACTATAACCCCGTGCTCCACGACGAGCTCGAGGACGACCTCATCGCGACCAAGTGCTTCGCCGTGCGCGAGGCGAACTGGAAGCTGATCCTCGTGCCCGGCGAGGACGGGCCGATCCTCCGGCTCTTCGACCTCGCGAAGGACCCGCAGTGCCGCCGCGACGTCGCGGCGGAGCATCCGGAGGTGTTCGCGCGGCTGCGCGCGCGCCTGCCGCATGAGTGAGGGGGCCTCGGGGGCCGTGAAGATCGCGGACGAGACCGTGCGCGGTCGGCTCGAGCTTCCGCTCGGGGACTGGAGGACGATCGAGGGCCTCCGCGACTCCGCCGTCCTCGCCATCCTCATCGAGCGCGACGGCGAGGATCAGCTCATCTTCAACCGGCGGCGCGACGACCTCCCCTACCACCCGGGCCAGATCTGCTTCCCGGGCGGCGCGCGCGAGGGGCCCGAGGACGCGGTCACGTGCGCGGTCCGCGAGACGTGCGAGGAGATGGGGCTTTCCGCCGGGGACCTCGAAGTGCTCGGCCGGATGCCCGACCGGGTGTCGATCGCCGGGTTCCTCGTCACGCCCTTCGCGGCGCGGCTGCGCGGCGCGCCGGACTACCGGGCGGCGGCGGACGAGGTGGCCGAGGTCTTCGAGGTGCCGGTCCGGATGCTCCTCGATCCCGCGCGCTGGGGCTTCACCGAGACGACGCACAAGCGCGCGAGGTTCCGCCGCGTGCCGCGGTTCGACTACGACGAGGCGCACCGGGTCTGGGGCCTGACCGGGATCATCCTCCGCGACTTCACGACCCAGGTCTTGGGCTTCGCCCCGCCGGTGTGACCGGCGGCCCCCGAGGCCCCCCCCTTGCCCGCCGTAGCGGCGAGGCCGCGGAGGCGGGTCACACCGTCCCGCCGAGCTCGCGGATCTTCTCCACGGCGCCCATCACGATGAGCGCGTCCTCGGCGGCGAGCGTCGTCCCGGGCACGGGGTCGATGCGGACCTCGCGGCCGTTCTGCGGGTGGATGACCGTGAGGACCGTGAGGCCCGTGCGGTTGCGGAAGTCGGTCGAGGCGAGCGTCTTCCCGACCATGTCCTTCGGCACCGGGACGCGCGAGACCGCGTGGCCGGGCTGGATCTCGACGTAGTGCTGCGCGCCCCCGTGCTCGACGAACTTCGCGCGGAGCTGCTGGCTCTGGAGGACCTCGACCGAGAGCGCGGTCAGCAGGTCGCGGCGGTCCACGACCCCCATGAGCTTCCCGTCCACCGGGTGGACGACGGGGAGCTCGTCGAGGTCCGGGTCGTCGAAGCGCGACAGCACCTCCGCGAGCGTCTGGTCGGGCACCGCGTGCGGCACCACGATCGCGAGGTCGGTCGCGAGGATCGCCGCGCCCAGCTCGGGCTCCGCGAGGTAGCTCTTGATGTCGTGGAGGCGGATGACGCCCTTCAGGCGCAGGTCGTCATCCACGACGTAGATCGCGTCCCGGCGCGTCTTCTGGACCATGCCGACGATCATGTCGAAGGTGGCCGTGACGCGGATCCACGACGCCTTCTCGCGCATGATGTCGCGGACGCGCGTGGTCGTGAGCGCGGTCTCCTCGATCCCCTCGGGGATGTGGAGGCCGCGCCGGCGGAGCGGCTCGAGGTAGACGGACTCGACGCCGATCGCGCGCGAGATGACCGACGCGGAGATCGCGGCCACGACCATGGGCAGCACCATCCCGGTCTCGCGCGTCATCTCGAACAGGATGAAGATCGCCATGATCGGCGCGTGCGTGGTCGCGGCGAGCACCGCCGCCATCCCGACCACCGCGTAGTGGCGGGGCTCCTCGACGAGGCCGGGCAACGCCCAGTGCGCCGCGGTGCCCACGATGAGCCCGAGGGCGGCGCCCACGAAGAGGGTCGGCGTGAAGATGCCGCCCGAGCCGCCCGAGCCGACGGTCAGGCTCGTCGCGAGGATCTTCATCACGAAGAGCAGCCCGACGAACCAGAACAGCGGCGCCTGCTCGGCGAGGACCTGGTTGACCGCGTCGTAGCCGTTGCCCCAGACCTCCGGCAGCCAGACCCCGATCACGCCGACGAGCAGGCCGCCGATCGGCAGCTTGACGACCGCGGGGAGCGGGAGCCGGCCGAAGAAGTTGCCCGTCTCCCGCATCACCCAGACGAAGAGCTTCGCGCCGAACGCGGCGGCGATGCCGAGCACGACGTAGACGAGGTACTCGCCCGGGCCGCGCTCGGTGAAGGTCGGCAGCTCGTAGAGCGGCGGCCCGCGCATCCAGTCCGGGTGATCGATGAGGTCCGCGACCCCCTTCGCGAAGAGGCTCGCGACGACCGACGCGACCATCACGGGCGCCATGATCTCGATCGCGAAGTTGCCGAGGACGACTTCCATCGCGAAGATGGCGGCGCCGAAGGGCGCGTAGTACGCCGACGCGATCCCCGCCGCGACCCCGCAACCGGCGAAGAGCCCGAGCCGGGGTCCCGCGAACTTCCCGAGCCTCGCGAGGCGCGACGCGAACGCCGCCGACGTGAAGACGATCGGCCCCTCGCGCCCGACCGAGCCGCCCGTCGCGATCAGCGCGAGCGAAGACGCCGCGCGCATCAGCGTGCTGCGGATGGAGAGCGTCTCCGCCTTCCGCATCGTGCACGCCTCCATCACGTCCGACATCCCCTGCGACTTGCGCCGCTTCGAGAAGCCGTAGGCGAGGAGCGCGGCGGCGACCGCACCGACGAACGGGATCAGGAACCGCTCGTGCGGCTCCAGTCTCTCGGCGGCCTTGAGGAGTCCGCCCTTTCCGATGATCACGCGCTGCAGCCCGTGCGCGCCGAGCTGGAAGACCGTGGCGACGAGGCCGCCGATCACGCCGACGCCGGCCGCGTAGAGGAAGGTCTTGGGCTCGTGGGCCCACGGCACGCGGCGAGCGTCGGACATGGCGGAAGCCATGACGCTACCCCCGGGCGGTGACGCGGTCAAAGGCGCGCGAAGGAGGGGGGCCCGGGGGGCGGGTATCCTGAAGCGCCAATGCGCGAGATCCTCCGCGGCCTAGGGATCGACGAAGAGAACCCCGGAGCGTGGACGGGCGGCCCGGTCCCCGGTTGCGCCGGCCCGTCGCTCCTCTCGCGATCGCCCGGGACCGGCGTGCCGCTCGGCCGCGTCGCCCAGGCGGGCGCGGAGCCGTACGAGGCCGTCGTGCGCGCGGCGCAGGCGGCGTTCGCCCGCTGGAGCGCGCTCCCGGCGCCGAAGCGGGGCGAGGTCGTCCGCCAGTTCGGGGACGCGCTGCGGGCGAAGAGAGACCTCCTCGGCGACCTCGTGACCCTCGAAGTGGGGAAGATCCGCGCCGAGGGCCGCGGCGAAGTGCAGGAGATGATCGACACCTGCGACTTCGCGGTCGGGCTCTCGCGCCAGCTCCACGGCCTCACGATGCACAGCGAGCGGCCTGGTCACAGGATGTACGAGCAGTGGCACCCGCTCGGAGTGGTCGGCGTGATCACGGCGTTCAACTTCCCGGTCGCGGTGTGGGCGTGGAACGCGCTCCTCGCGTGGGTGTGCGGCGACGTCGTCGTGTGGAAGCCGTCCGAGAAGGCGCCGCTCACCGCGATCGCCTGCCAGAAGATCGCGCACGAGGTCTTCTCTCGGAACGGGTTCCCCGAGGGCGTGTCCGGCCTCGTGGTCGGCGGCGTCGAGATCGGCGAGCGGCTTGCCGCGGACCGCCGCATCCCGCTCGTGAGCGCGACGGGCTCGGTGCGGATGGGGCGGCGGGTCGGGCACGTCGTGGCGGAGCGGCTTGGCCGTTCGCTCCTGGAGCTCGGCGGCAACAACGCGGTGATCGTGACCGCGAACGCCGACTTGGATCTCGCGCTGCGCGCGATCGCGTTCGGCGCGCTCGGCACCGCGGGCCAGCGGTGCACGACGACGCGCCGCGTGATCGCGCAGGAGAAGATCTACGAGGACCTGAAGCGCCGGCTCGTGAACGCCTATGGGCAGGCGACCATCGGCGATCCCCTGGAGGAGAAGACGCTCGTCGGGCCGCTGATCTCCGAGACCGCGGTCGAGAACGTGATGAAGGCGATCGAGACCGTGAAGCAGCAGGGCGGGAAGATCGTGTGCGGCGGCGAGCGACTGAAGGGCTGCTACATGAAGCCCGCGATCGCCGAGGTTCCCCCCGGCCTCCCTCTTCTCAAGGAGGAGACCTTCGGCCCCCTCCTCTATCTCATCAAGTACAAGACGCTCGACGAGGCCATCCGCATCCAGAACGACGTGCCGCAGGGGCTCTCGAGCGCGATCTTCACGCGCGACGTGATCGAGGCGGAGACGTTCCTGTCGCACCGCGGGAGCGACTGCGGGATCGCGAACGTGAACGTCGGCACGAGCGGCGCGGAGATCGGCGGCGCGTTCGGCGGCGAGAAGGACACGGGCGGCGGCCGGGAGTCCGGCAGCGACGCCTGGAAGTCCTACATGCGCCGCCAGACGAACACGAGCAACTGGTCCACGGAGTTGCCGCTGGCGCAGGGGATCCGTTTCGACTTGTAGATGCGCGTTCTCGTGTGGCTCATCCTCGGCGCGGCGGCCGGCTTCGCCGTCGGCCGCCTCACGGCGCCGGAAGGGAGGGGGCGCGGGGGAGGGAGGGGCGCGGCGCCGTCGGCCGACGCGCCTGCGGCGCGCGGGGACGAGGCGCCCGCGCCGCCGGAGACTTCGCACGCCGACGAGGATGCCGCCGTCACCGTCGCCGGGCCCGCCAACGAGGTGGTCCAGCCGACTCGGCTCGTGAACGAGGCAGAGGAGGAGGGCGAGCATCTGGAGGTGGACTTCGCGGGGTTCCCGGGAGAGCACACCGCCTGGGTGGCGCTGCGCGGGATGCGAGGAATCGAAGCGTCCGACGTGGGCGCAGACGAAGACGGGGTGGCGTGGTTCGACCTCCCGCCAGGGACGTACGAGGTCTGGTGGTTCGACAGCGAATCCGCGAGGCTCGGGACCCGCGTACGGATCGGGGAGGGGAGGGTCACGCGGCTCCGCGCCGTCGATTACCGCGGGCCGGCGCCGATGCCGGAAGGGATCGGCTTCCTCAGACTCGACGTCGCCGCAAGCTGGGGCGGGGGGCTCGCCGGCGAGTACGTCCGGCTCGAGGATCCGTGGGGCGTTGGCGACTCCATTCGCACGGATGGGCGCGGGCAAGTGAGCGCCATGTTGTGGCCCGGCCGCTACTCCGTAGACATCGGAGCCCATCAGAGCGCGTTCGTGGTGGAGGGGGGACGCACGACGCTCCACCGGATCCGGCACGTTCGCGAGGGGGATCTCGTGTTCGTGTCCGATCGAGAGGGCAGGGTCTTCCTCAACAGGCGCTCCGAGCCCGCGTACGGTGCCGCCCTCGATGTCGGCCGCGGGGAGGACGAGGTGGTGCCCTACGTCCCCGAAGGGGAGTACGAGATCACGCTTGAGGGGCTACTGCCGCTGGGACGGGCAAAGGTCGTCGCCGGGCAGACGACGCGGTTCCGCTGCGACCTCCCCAAGGGCGGCGTCTCGGTGCAACTCGTCAAACCGGGCCACGCAATCTTCGGACGCGCCGATGTCGTGGTCCGCCGCGTGCCCGACGGATGCGAGACAAAGAACGGAACCAACTCCTACCACGAGCGGGACGTTAGTCCCGTCGCGTTCACCCTCCCGCCCGGCCGCTACGTCGTCACGGCGTCCGCGGCGGAGTTCGAGCCGGCCGCCGTCGCGATCGACGTAGCCGACACCACGGTCGAGGTGACGCTCGTTCTCAATCGCAGCCGCTGATCACGGCGCGAGCGCGGCCTCGACCGCCCGGCGGAATCGCGCGGGATCCGACACGCCTTGCGCCTCGTACGTGGGGAGGATCGCCTCGAACAGGCGGCGCGTTCGGCGGCGAGAAGGACACCTGCGACGCGGAAGCCGAGGTCGAGGTCGCCGATGACGCGGCAACGGTCACGCTCGAGACACGCTCGCTGAACGAGTGATGAGCCGGGCAGGGCGGCTCGCACGAGGCCACTTCGTGCCTTGAAAATTCGGACGTTCACCCCGAATTTTCATGGTATGCTTCTTCGGTGATCTCCCGGCCCGACCACGTGGCGCTCGTGCGCCGCCGACTCCGATCGTTCCCGGTCGTCGGCATCGTCGGCCCCCGCCAAGTCGGCAAGACGACGCTGGCGGCCCAGATTGCACGCGGCCTCCGCGCGAAGGTCCATCGGTTCGACCTCGAGGACAGCCGCGATCGCGATCGCCTGACCGACGCGATGGCGGCGCTCGAGCCGCTTCGCGGGCTCGTCGTCCTGGATGAGGTGCAGCACCGGCCGGACATGTTCCCGACACTCCGCGTCCTCGCGGACCGGCCCCGGACCCCCGCCAGGTTCCTGGTCCTCGGAAGCGCCTCGCCCGCTCTTCTCCAGCAGTCCTCCGAGTCGCTCGCGGGCCGAATCTCCTACCACGAGCTGGGCGGGCTGGGCCTCGCGGAGGTGGGCCCTTCGCGCCTCGACCAGCTCTGGCTTCGCGGGGGGTTCCCGCGGTCCTTCCTCGCCCGCGCGAACGGGCAGAGCTACGAGTGGCGGCGCGATCTCGTCCGCTCGTACCTCGAGCGGGACCTGCCGCTGCTCGGGTCCCCCGCGGCGTCCGAGACGATGCGCCGATTCTGGACGATGCTCGGTCACGTTCACGGCCAGACGCTCAATGCCTCGGAACTCGCCCGGTCCTTCGGTGTCTCGGACAAGACCGTGCGCGCGTACCTGGACTTCCTCGCCTCGACGTACCTGGTTCGGATCCTGCCGCCTTGGCACGAGAACCTGGGCAAGCGGCTGGTGCGCGCCCCGAAGGTCTACTTCCGGGACTCGGGCCTCCTCCACTTCCTGCTCGGCATTCGGACCCCTGCGGACCTCCTCGCCCATCCCCGCTGCGGGGCGTCCTGGGAGGGCTTCGCGCTCGAGGAGGTGCTCCGCTGCACCGGGGCCACCGCGGACGAAGCCCACTTCTGGGCGACCCACGCCGGCGCGGAGCTCGATCTTCTGATCGTCCGCGGGCGCAGCCGGCTCGGATTCGAGTTCAAACGATCCACATCGCCCGGCCTGACACCATCCATGCGATCGGCGCTCATGGACCTGAAGCTGTCGCGGCTCTGGGTCGTCCATGCGGGGACCGAGCGGTATCGGCTTGGCCCGAGCGTCGAAGCCGTTCCGCTCGCGGACGTCCCGAGGGCGGTCTCGCCCCTGAGCCGACGACGCTGACGACGATCAACGCGCGAGCGCGGCTTCGAGCGCCTTGCGGAAGCGGACGGGGTCGGACTTCACGCCCTGCGCCGTGTACGCGGGCAGGATTTCCTCGAACAGGCGGCGCAGCTCGGCGGCTTCGATCACTTTCTTCGCCAGCAGCGCCTTCACGTCCTCGCGGTCGCGCTCGTGGCCGCGTTCGAGCTTGCTCAGCGCGACCGCGTACGGGTCGAAGAGGAACACGTCGATCTGGCCGAAGCGCTCGATGAACGTGCACCGCCGTTCGCTGCCGGGGGGAAGCGGCACGAAGTCGCCGGGGTACGCCTCCTCGATACTGATCGAGAACTTCTCCTTCAGCTCGCGCAGCGCGTTCACGAAGGCGCCGTGATGGTCGGGCGAGACCTCGTAGTGCAGGTCCACGTCGCGCGTCGTCCCCCGAAGCCCCCTCCACACAAGGCCCTCGCCGCCGGACAGGTAGAGGCGCGCCGGGTGGCGGAACTTCCGCCCGAGTTCTTCGAGCAGCCTCAAGAGCCGCTCGCGCGTCACCTCCTCACGCGGGCTCATGCGCAGGCAAGCGCAGCCACAGGTCGAACATGGACCCGGCGTCGCCGGCGAGGTCGGGCTGGCCGCGCTCGCGCGCCAGCTCCGACGCAACCCACGGACCCTCTTCGCCGAGCATCTCGTCGGGACCGGGGATCTCGGCGGGTTCCTCCGGAATCGCGGGCAAGAGTGGGTGGAGCCCGCGGTCGCGCAGATCCGGTCCGCGCGAGGCCACGAGGCAACGCGCGATCCGGTAAAGGAACGCGAGCGTCCGGCCATCGTCCTTCGGGAGGCGGGCGATCGCGGCCCTGACGGCCGCCGCGGCGCGCGGTCCGTCGTGCCGCGCGAGAAGGCACGGGATCGCGGCCCTGAGCCGTGCGTCGGAGCGGGCTAGGGACGCGAGCAGCTCCCCGTACTCGCGCGCATCGAGCGCCGGGTCGCCGCCGGGTTCGGCGTCGAACACGCCGACACCCAGGGCTCTTAGTCTCCCGCGCGGATCGATCACAGAGCGATTATCGCATGTAAGCCGGGCGGCCTCGGGCGCCGGCGGCATCGCCTCGATCTCGCGATCGAGCTCCTCCCGGACCGGTGACCGGGACGATTCGGAGTCACGCTTCGAGATTTCGTGGTGCCCGCGGGCCGTGCCGGTTCGGCCTTGACTTCCCCTCGGGAGAGGCGATGCTGAGGATCACCTCCGAAGCGGAGGGGAAAGGAGACGCTGCAATGGCCATTGTGACGAACACCCCTGCGGCCCCGCGCGTCTCCGCCTCCCGCGGCTGAGCCCGCCCGGGCCCTGCCCCCCCGCGCCCCCCTGAATCCGCCCGCGGATGAGCTCCGTTCGCGGATGACGCCGGGTGCCGACCGGTTTCGATCCCCGTCCACGGAGACATTCCCTTGCATTCGCTTGAAGACCTCGGGTGGTCCGCCTCGTTCGAGGCGCACTACTCCCCGATTCGCGAGCTCGGCGAGCCCGCACGCGTGTGCGCACAGCACCGCGACGGGTATCGCGTCCTGACCGTTTCCGGCGAGGCGCGCGCGACCGCCGCGGGCCGCCTCTTCCACGAGGGCGAGCTGCCCGCGGTCGGCGACTGGGCCGTCGTTGCGCGGGGCGCCGTGCGCGCGCTGCTCCCGCGGCGCGCCGCGCTCACGCGCCGCCACGCCGTCGGCCGCAAGGCCGAGGAGCGCGCGGCGGCCGCGCAGGTGATCGCCAGCAACGTCGATACCGTGCTCGTCGTCACGTCGCTCAACCGCGACTTCTCGCCGCGGCGGCTCGAGCGCTACCTCGCGTTCGCGTGGGAGGGCGGCGCGCGGCCGGTCGTCGTTCTCAGCAAGTCCGATCTCTGCGGCGACGTCGCCGCGCGCGTCGCGGAGACCGAGGCGGTCGCGATGGGCGTGCCGATCGTGCCCGTGAGCGCGCTCGCGGGCGACGTGGACGCGCTCGCGCCGTTCCTCGTGCCCCGGACGACCGTCGCGCTCGTCGGCTCGTCGGGCGTCGGCAAGTCCACGCTCGCGAACCGGCTCCTCGGCGAGGAGCGGATGGCCGTGCAGCAGATCCGGACGTCGGACGACACCGGCCGCCACACGACGCGCCATCGCGAGCTGTTCGTGCTCCCCGGAGGCGCGCTGCTCGTGGACACGCCGGGCCTGCGCGAGCTCGGCTTCGTGGAGGCGGAGGACGGCCTCGATGCCGCGTTCAAGGACATCGAGGATCTCGCGCGCTCGTGCCGGTTCCGCGACTGCTCGCACGACAGCGAGCCGGGCTGTGGGGTGAAGGGCGCCGTGGAGGAGGGGAGGCTTCCGGAGGACCGTTTCGGGGCCTACCTGCGGCTCAAGCGCGAGCTCGCGTTCGAGACGCGCAAGGCCGACCGCCAAGCCGCGCTCGCGGAGAAGCAGCGCAACAAGAGGCTCAGCCGCGCGATCCGGCGGATGCAGGAGGAGTGAGACTGAGTCTGAGCCGCGTGGCGCCGATTCACATGCCGGCCGGCACGTAGGGCGTTCCGCTCTCGTCGTCGTACCAGCCCACGCCGGTCGCGGCGGACACGAGGATGTTCTTCTTGTCGGGCGTCCGGCTCGGCGCGTACCCGACCGTCGCGACCGCGCCGGGCGCCGGTCCCTTCTTGCCGCCGAAGGCGACTTGGAACGTGAGCAGCTTGACCACAGGCTTCATCTTGCACTTCGCCGACAGCACGAACAGATGGAGCTCGTAGTCCACGGCGCCCGAGTCCGCAACCGCGCCCGCCGCGGGCGAGTAGGTGTCCTTGTCGAACTTCCCGTCCGCGCCGCAGGTCAGCTCCTCGAGGACGACGTTCACGTCCGTGCCCGGCACGCGCTGCCACTTGCCGCCCGCCGTCTTCCACATCAGCGTGGACTTGATCGTCACGGTCGGCGTGATCTTGTCCTTGCTCTTGGGTCCGCTCTTCACGGATCCCTTGACCTTCAGCTCCACCTTGACCTGGCCGCCGGCCACGACCACCTTGCCGGGCGTGACCTCGGCCGTGATCTCGCACGTGCACGCCATGGGCGGCTGCACGTGCGGCATGGGTTCGTCCTGGGCGCGCGGCGTTCCCGCGAGGCCGAGAATCGCAAGCGCGGCCGCGGCGAGCGCGGCCGATCCGTTGCGTCGCATGGTCACCTCCGCGCGTGCATGGTAGCCAGCGCGCGGGCCGAGGCAATGCCACAGCCCGTGGCCCCGCGGGGCCCCCGGACCCCCACGGGTGCCGCCCCTACCGGTTCACGAACGTCGCCTTCGCGCGCGGGCCGTTCTTGATGAAGTTCGCCATCCCGATGCGCATATCCTCGAGGCCGCACACCTCGCCGAAGCACTTGCATTCGAGCTCGAGACCCTTGTCGAGGCCCAGCTTCGCGCCCTCGAGAATCGCCTTCTGCATCACCCTGTCCACGGCGCGGCTCAGGTGGCCGAGATCCACGTCCGTGGGCTTCGCGGGCACGGCGAGCGGGCCGCGCTCGATCCGCTTCGCCTTGCCCTTCGCGATCGCGATCGCGCGGTCGAGGAGCTGGTCCGGGTCCGCCTCCTCGCTGACGAGGCCCAGTTGCCTCGCCTCCGCGGACGAGATCGTCTTCCCGGTCCGGAGCATCTCCCACGCCTTGTCGAACGGGATCACGCGCGGCAGCCGCTGTGTCCCGCCCGCGCCGGGGATGATGCCGAGGTTCGGCTCGGGCTGGCCCGCGAGGACCTTGAGCCCCTTCGCCGCGATCCGCGCGTGGCACGCGAGCGCGAGCTCGTTGCCGCCTCCGAACGCCATCCCGTTGTAGGCGCACACGAACGTCTTCTCGCTCTTCTCGATCCGGTTCAGGACGCCGTGGCTGTGGCGCGAGGTCGCTTCGCCGTCCGCGGGCGTCTTGACCGTTGCGAGCATCGCGACGTCGGCGCCGCTCACGAACGCCTTCCGGCCGTAGCCGGTGATCACCGCGCCCCTGATCGCGGGGTCCTTCGCAATCGCGGCGACGTGGCGGTCGAGCTGCTCGTACACGTCGCGGTTGAGCGCGTTGAGGACGGCCGGACGCCGGATCGTCAGCACCGCGATCCCGTCGCGATCGTCGCGCAAGACGACCGGGATCTCCCAGGGGCCCTTGCGGTCGAGGCACTTCGCGACGGGGAAGCCCTTGTGGTCCTTGCCGTACCGCTTCACGAGGTCGAGCGCGTTGCCCACCTCGTTCATGAGGCCGAAGGGCGGCGCCATCACGAGGCCCGTCTGGACGCCGAGCTCGAGATCCGCGACGTTGCTGATCCCAGAGTCGAGGATCTCGCCGACGATCCCGAAATAGGCGCCGAGGATCCGGTCCCGGATCCTCCCTTCCGCCTCCGCGGGCACCTCCACCTTCTCTCCACGCTGGACGCCGTCCCACGGTTTCCCGCTCTCGATCTGCGCCTCCATGAGCTTCGTCGGGGCGAACCACGGGTAGAGCTTGTCCTTGTAGTGTTGCAACCCGACGTGCGTGAGCGGGTTGCCGCCCGTGAGGTTCATCGCGGTGAACGGGCCGACGCCCTGCCGAAGCACGCGGCGCACGACCTCGTCCACCTGCTTCACGGTGCCGAGGTTCTCCTCGACGATCCTGCACGCCGCGTGGAAGACGCCCTCGAAGATCGGGTCCATCGCGTAGCCGTAGCGGCTCCCGATGCGGATCGGGATCTTCCCGATCTCCTCGTAGAAGTTCATGAGCCAGGTCGTGAGCTTCGCGTCGGTCTCCGTGCCCGGCACGATCTCGACCAGCGGGTTGCGCTCGGCGGGGAAGAAGTAGTGGATCACCGCGGTGCGCCCCTTCTTCGCGCACCCGCTGAAGATCACCTCGGGCTCCATGTGCGACGAGTTCGACGCGAGGATCGCGTCGGGACCGAGCGCGGACTCGAGCTGCTTGAAAATCCTCCGCTTGATCGGGAGATCCTCGGACGCCGCCTCGATGACGAGGTCCGCGCCGTCGAGTTGCGTGTAGTCGGACGTGAAAACCGTGTTCGCCTTCATCGCGGCGCCGAAGTCGGGCTTGAACGCCTGCGTCTCGACGCCCTTGTCGATCTTCTTCGAGAGCTTCTCCTTGCCCGCGGCGAGCGCCTTCTCGGAGATGTCCACGACGACGACGGGGACGCCGTGCGGTTGCATCGCCTTCGTCATGTGAAGCGCGATGTCGGGGCCGATCTGTCCCGAGCCGACGATGCCGACCTTCTTCACCGAGCGCGAACCGAGGGTGAATGCCATGGGCGAGATTCTAGGCCGCGGGCAAAAGGATGGGGTGGGGCGGCGGGGAGGGGCGAGGCCGCTCCTCCCGTCTGGTACCCTCCCGCGCATGCGGTGGGGGTTCGTCCTCGACCAGGATGCCTGCATCGGCTGCCACGCGTGCACCGTCGGCTGCAAGCAGGAGAACGACGTGCCGCTGGGCGCGTTCCGGACCTGGGTCAAGTGGATCGAGCACGGGCAGTTCCCCGACACCCGGCGCGCGGCCGCGGTGCTCCGGTGCAACCACTGCGAGGACGCGCCGTGCGTCGAGATCTGCCCGACCGTCGCGCTGCACAAGCGGGCGGACGGGATCGTGGACCTCGACCGTGACCGCTGCATCGGCTGCGCGTCGTGCATGCAGGCCTGCCCCTACGACGCGATCCACATCGACCCGCGCGAGGGGACGGCGGCGAAGTGCCACTTCTGCGCCCACCGGCTCGAGGTGGACCTCGCGCCCGCGTGCGTCGCCGTCTGCCCCGAGCAGGCGATCAAGGTCGTGGACCTCGACGACCCGGCGATCCGGGCCGAGCTGCGCGACCGGAAGGCGCTCGTGCGCAAGCCCGAGCGCGGCACGCGGCCGCAGACCTACTACGTGGGCGTCGATCCCGCGGCGCTCGACCCGCTCGCGGTGGACGGCTCTCGCACTCTCTCGCACGCCGAGGTCCCCGATCCCCTTCCCGCCTCCGGCACCAAGGAGGCCCGCGCCGTCTACGACGTGCCGAAGCCGCGGCTCTGGGGCGGCCACATCGCCGCGTACATGGTCACGAAGGCGATCGCGGCGGGCGCGCTCCTCTGCGCCGCGGGCAGCGCGTGGAGCGACAAGCTCGACGGCCGGATCTCCGGCGCCCTGAGCCTCGCGTTCACCGCGGTCACGCTGCTCCTCCTCATCGGCGACCTCGGCCAGCCGCGGAGGTTCTGGTTCCTGCTCACCATGCCGAACACGCGCTCGTGGCTCGTGCGCGGCGGGTGGATCCTCACGGCGCACGCGTTCCTGAGCCTTCCGTGGCTGCTCGTCGAGAACGCCGCGCTCGCGCTCGCGTGCATCCCGGTCGCGCTGGCGACCGCGGTCTACACCGCCTTCCTCTTCCGGCAGGCGCGCGGACGCGAGCTCTGGTGCGAGGACCGGCTTCTCCCCGCGCACCTCGCCGCGCAGGCGCTCGCCGCGGCCTCCGCGATCGGCTGGTTCATGGGCGAGTGGAGCTCGACCTGGCTCGCCGTCCACGCCGCGGTCGTCGTCGCGGGCGCGCTCTGGCCGCCGGCCACCCCCGGCGCGCGCGCCGGCCACCACCTCATGCTCAAGGACCCCTTCTACGGCCTCGGCGTCGCGGCGGCGCTCGGCGCGATCGCGCTGCCGCCGCTCGCGATCCTCTCCTTCGCGTGCCTCGACCACGCCTACGTGAAAGCGGGGCAGGAGGTGCCGCTGTCGTGAAGTACCTCCCCGACCGGCTCACCGCCGCACCCCCGCCGGACAAGTGGGACCGTTTCGTCGAGTACGACGCGAAGGCGTGGCCGCGTCGCGTGAAGCGCGAGATGCGCCTTGTCCCGACGATCTGCTTCAACTGCGAGTCGGCGTGCGGGCTCCTCGCCTACGTGGACAAGGAGACCGGCAAGGTCCGCCGGTTCGAGGGCAACCCGGTCCACCCGGGAAGCCGCGGCCGCGTCTGCGCGAAGGGCCCGGCGACGCTCAACCAGGTGGAGGATCCGCACAGGATCCTCTATCCGTTGAAGAGGGTGGGGCCTCGGGGCGGGGGGACGTTCGAGCGGGTGACGTGGGAGGAGGTCCTCTCGACCCTCGGCACGCGGATCGGCAAGGCGCTCAAGGAGGAGCGCCGGACCGAGGTCATGTACCACGTCGGAAGGCCAGGCCACGACGGGGTGATGGAGCGGATCCTGCGCGCGTGGGGCGTGGACGGCCACAACAGCCACACCAACGTGTGCTCGAGCGCCGCGCGCGTCGGCTACGCGCTCACGTGGGGCGCCGACCGGCCCTCGCCCGACTACGCGAACGCGAAGGTCATCCTGCTGATGAGCTCGCACCTCGAGTCGGGCCACTACTTCAACCCGCACGCGCAGCGGATCATCGAGGGGAAGTCGAAGGGCGCAAAGCTCGTCGTGATGGATCCGCGGCTCTCGAACACCGCCGCGAAAGCCGACCTCTGGCTGCCCACGTGGCCCGGCTCCGAGACCTCGATCTGCCTCGCCATCGCGCGCTACCTCCTCGAGACCGAGAAGTTCGACGCGGCGTTCGTGAAGGCGCACACGAACTGGGAGGAGACGCTCAAGCATCTCGGGCCCCCCGGGCCCCCTCACTTCGAGACGTTTGTGCAGGCGTTGAGGCGGCACCTGGCGCCCTACACGTTCGAGCGCGCGGAGAAGGAGAGCGGCGTCTCCCGGATCAAGCTGCTCGCGGCGGCCGAGGTGGTCGCCGAGGCGCAAGGCGCGCTCGCGGCGCACGTCTGGCGCGGTCCCGCGACCGGCAACCTCGGCGGCTGGCAGACGGCGCGCGCGCTCGAGCTGCTCGTCGTGCTCACGGGCTCGGTCGGCACGTCGGGGGGCACGTCGCCCAACGTCTGGCACAAGTTCGTGCCCAAGGCGTTCATGGACCCGCCGCCGCAGAAGGTGTGGAGCGAGCTCCTCTACCCGCGCGACTACCCGCTCGCCTACCACGAGATGAGCTTCCTCCTCCCGTACCTCGCGACGCGCGAGCAGAAGGTGGACACCTACTTCACGCGCGTCTTCAACCCCGTCTGGACCTACCCCGACGGGAGCGCGTGGATCGAGTTCCTGACCGATGAGGCGCGGCTCGGCTGCCACGCGGCGCTCACGCCGACGTGGAACGAGACCGCGCGGTACGCGGACTTCGTCCTGCCGATGGGGCTCGCGTCGGAGCGGCACGACCTCATGAGCCAGGAGACGCACGCGGGCTCGTGGATCGGCTTCCGCCAGCCGGTCGCGCGCGTGCTCGCGGAGCGCGACGGCAGGAAGGCGGAGTTCACCTACGAGACGAACCCGGGCGAGGTGTGGGAGGAGGAGGAGTTCTGGATCGAGCTCTCGTGGCGGATCGACCCCTCGGGCGCGCTCGGCGTCCGCAAGCACTTCGAGTCGCCGTACCGGCCGGGCGGGAAGCTCACGATCGACGAGCACTACCGATGGATCTTCGAGAACTCGGTCCCCGGCCTCCCCGAGGCCGCGGCGAAGGAGGGGCTCACCCCGCTCGCGTACATGCGCCGCTACGGCGCCTTCGAGGTGAAGCGCGACCAGTACGGGCTCCACGAGAAGGGCGGCTTCAAGACGCCGAGCGGGAAGATCGAGATCTTCTCGAAGACGCTCGCGGAGTGGGGGTGGCCGGAGCACGCGATGCCGGGCCCGATCGCGAGCCACGTCGCGCGCGAGGCGCTCGGCGAGGGCGAGATGTGCCTCGTGCCGACGTTCCGGCTGCCCACGCTCATCCACACCCGCTCCGGGAACTCGCCGTGGCTCTACGAGATCAGCCACAAGAACCCGCTCTGGGTCCACCCGTCCGATGCGGCACGCCTCGGCATCACCGAGGACGGCCTCGTGCGGGTCGAGACCGAGATCGGCTGGTTCGTCCTGCGCCCGTTCCTGACCGAGGGCATCGCACCCGGCATCGTCGCGTGCAGCCATCACCTCGGCCGCTGGCACCTGAAGCGCGATGCGGACAAGAGCTCGCCCTTCGCCAGCGCCGCTGTGGACCTGACCGTGGACTCCGGGGTCTGGCTGTGGCGTCGGGTGGAGGGAGAGGAGGGGGGCCTGGGGGGAGGGGGAGCTCGAGTGCACACGCCTTCGGCGTGGTGGCGCGAGCAGGGCGTCCACCAGAACATGACCTTCCCGGTCCACCCCGACCCGATCAGCGGCATGCACTGCTGGCACCAGCGCGTGCGGGTGAGGAGAGCCCTTCCCGGCGACCGCTACGGCGACGTCGGCGTGGACCGCGCGCGCGCGCGCGCCGTCCACGAGGAGTGGCGTCGGCTCACCCGGGCTCCGACCGGCGACCTGCGCCGCCCCCTCTGGCTCGCCCGATCCGTACGGCCTGCCGATGCCGCCTTCCGACTCCACGAGTGAACGTCCCTCCCCTGCGGATGTGGTGGAAAGTGGACATCCCCGGCCGCCGCCCCGGATCCCGGCCGGCCACGCCCTTCAAAAAAACCGGCCCGCCGGTTGCTTCTTCCGACGCGTGGGCTGCTAGGATTGCGGCTCGATAGGGTACGTGACAAGGCGCCGTATTCGAGTGAGGGAGTAAACGTCGTGCGAAAGATCACCATCCTCTGCGCGAGCCTCCTCGCGCTTTCGTTCTTTGTCGAGCCTGCGAGCGCGGACCCGACGCCGAACCAGATGTTCGCGGTGTTCGACTGGACCGGCGTCGCCTTCGACGGCACGGCCGCTTTCGAGGGGCCGGACCTCCTGGTCATCAGCCTTGCGGGGGTCACGGGCGGCTTCCCCGCCATCGGCCTCTCGTTCGGCGTCTTCGGCACCTTGCCCTTCATCCAGGGCAAGGAATTCTTCGGCGTCGGCAACACCTTCGACGGCGAGTCCGAGCACCACGTCCTCTTCACGGCGGCCCCCGGCTCGTTCCCGCTGGCGATCCCCGGCGCGTTCGAGGCCGATATCTTCGCCGCCGTATCGAACATGGGTGATCTCAACGCGCTTCTTGGGCTGCCGGGCACCATGGCGTTCGTGACCCTCGGGTCCTTCGAAGAGCACTTCGGATACTCGATCGAGACCTTCACGTCGGGTGACGGACCCCAGATCAACTGGGACACGACCACGTTCTTCGCGACCGCGGGCGATACCGAGCACGACCTGCACGGCTTCCCGATCCCGCCGGTCTTCGTCGGCACGATGGTCCTCTCGCAGGATCTCACGAACAGCAACTTCATCCAGGCGCCGGAGCCCGGGCTGGCGTTGCTCGTCCTCGTCGGCTTGGCTGGCGCAGGGATGGCCCGCCACCGTCGGCGCGCCAGCTGAACCCGCGATCTTCCGAAGGGGCGGCCATGGAGGCCGCCCCTTTTTCGTGGCCCTGCCGGCGCCGATTCCCGACTCACGATCCGAGGACTCTCCGGGCCTGCTCGAGGATCTCCGCGTTGGGCCATGTGCGGGTCAGGTAGTGCTCCCGGTAGCCGTCGTTGCGGATCCCGCGCTGGCGCGCGTCGACGAGGGCCTGGGCGCGCTCGAGGTGCGCCTTCCGCCGTGCCGGGTCGGCGGCGAACTCGGCCAGCGTGAAGTGGATCTCCGGTCCTACATCCGGCGTCACCGCCCCGAGCGCCTCAAGGCGCCGCTCCGCCTCCGACGCGACCGCCGCGGCATCCTGAGGCGCTCCGAGACCTTGGCGCGCGCGGGCGAGCCTGCAGAGCACGAGGATCGCGTCCCTCTCGCCCGCCCGGCCGGCCGCGGGCGCCTGCCGCGCCTTCTCCATGAGGTCGGCCGCCTTCGCGAAGTCCCCCTCCTTGAGAGCAGCCTCCGCCATGGCGATGAGCGTGGCGGCTCTCGCCCTGGGGCTCTTGAGCTCGTCCGCGAGCCCGAGCGCCCGCGCGAACCGCTCCCAACCCTCGCTCCGCGCGCCGGTCTCGTGGGCGAGGAACGCCAGCGTGCGCTCCGCGACCGCGACCCTCAGCTTCGCGCCCAGGCGTCCGGCGAGGGCGAGCGCGTGCTCGAGATGCGCTCGCGCCGCGGCGTAGTCGCCGAACGAGGCGAGCAGGGGGCCGAGAAGCGTCAGCGTGGCCACCTCGCCGTTCGGGTTGTCGAGCGCGGAGAACAGGCGGAGGGCGCGTTCGAAGCACTCCCGCGCCTTCTCGATGTGACCCAGGATCGAGTAGGCGTGACCCATGTTGCTGAGCTGGTGCGCCTCCGCCGTGGCCGTGCCCAGCTCGCGGCTGATCCGGATCGCCTCCTCGAACCGGGCGAGACCCTCCTCGACCCGCATCTCGTCGAGGAGCGTGTTGGCGACGTTGTTGAGGCTCGAACCCTCCCCCCTGCGGTCGCCGATCTCCCGGTAGATGGCCAGGCCCTCGAGGAACGTATCGAGCACGCGCTCATGCTCTCCCGTGTGGGGCATCACCGCGCCGAGCGTCTGGAGGGTGCTCGCTTGGCCGCGGCGATCCCCGATCTCGCGCCGGATGGCCAGCGCCTCCCTCCACCGCTCCGCCGCGTGCCCGAACTCGCCCCTCCGGTAGGCAAGCAGCCCGAGGAGGTGGAGCGCGTTGCCCTCCCACTGCCGGTCCTTCGCCTCGCGCGCGAGCGCCAAGGCGGCCTGCGCGTCCGTTTCCGCCTTCGCCGGTTCGCCGGTGAAGGCGTACGTGTGCGCCATGCAGGCATACGCCCGAGCCCGCGGGCCGGGCTCGCCCAGCTCGTCCGCGTTCGCGCGCGCCTGCGCGAGGACGCGGAGCTGGTCGACGCGGCGCGCGAGCAGCTCGTAGAAGCTCCAGAGCTTCATCGCGATGAGGAGCCGCTTCGCGGGGGGGGCCGCGGCGAGCGCCGTGTTCGCCTTCTCGAGGAAGGGGACCGCGTAGCTCGCGTGGAAGGAGGCGCCCACGTAGTCGAGCGCGCGCTCGAGGTAGGGCTCCGCCTCCGCCGCGCGGTCGGCGTGGAGCAGGTGGTAGAGGAGCGCGTACGACGTCTCCGGCGCCGCCTCCCCCGTGCCCCCTCCTTTCCCGATCGTGTCCGCCACGACCGCGTGGTACTCCGTCCGCAGCGCGGGCGAGATCGAGTCGTAGACGGCCTCGAGCACCTGCCTCCCCACGAAGCGGAAGGAGCTCTTGCCCGAGCTCTGGACGAGCCGGTGCTTGCGCTCGAGCGTCGCGAGCCGCTTCAGGAGCTTGATCTTCTGGTCGCCGAGGACGTCCGCGAGGAGGCCGGCGTCGAACTCGTAGCCGAGGACACTAGCGGCCTCGAGCGTCTCGCGCTGCTCGTCGTCGAGCCGGCCGAGCTTCAGCCCGAGGAGGTCGCGCGCGTTGCGGGGGACCGCCGCCTCGTCGAGCGCCCGCTTGAGCAGGAGCCCCTGGCCCTCCGCGACCAGCGCGCCGCCCTGCTTCAGGTGCGCGATCATCTCGAGGACGATCGCGGGGTTGCCGTCGCCGCGCTCGTGGAGCGGGCGCGCGAGCGATCGCACCGTGCGCTCGTCGAGGACCAGCGCGCGCACGAGCTCCTCGGTCGCGGCGAACGGCAGCGGCGCGAGCGCGAGCTTCTCGATCCCGGAGGCGAGGAGCTCGTGGAGGCTCGAGCCCTCCTCGACCTCGTCGGCCGCGACGACGCCGAGGAGGAAGACGGGGGCGTCGGGGGCGGCGCGCGCGAGGTAGCGGAAGAGGTCGAGCGTCTCGGCGCCCGCGAGCTGGAGGTCCTCGATCGCGAGGATCAGCGGCCGCTCCGCCGCGGTCCGCTGCAGGATCCTCGCGCAGGCGGCGCGAAGGGCGTCGTCCGTGAACCCCCCTTCGACGCCGGTCTGGACCCCGCCGAGCAGGAACTCGACGAAGTGCGGGACCACGCCGGGCGTGTCCGCGAGGAGGGTCTTGAGGCGCTCCCCGAGCCGCGCGCGCCGGAGCGCGGGATCGGCCTCCCCCGGGTCGAGGAGGTCGTTCAGCGCCTCGACGAAGGGCAGGTAGCTGCGGCCGCCGCTGCCGACCGCGCGGCCGGCGGCGATCACCGGTCCTCCCGCGGCGGCGACCTGCTCGAGGAAGTCGTAGAGGAGCCGCGACTTGCCGACGCCCGACGGGCCGGTCAGGAGGAGGACCTGCCCCCGCTCGCGCGCGCGGCTGAAGGCGAAGCGGAGCTTCGCGAGGTCGTCCGCGCGGCCGGTGAGCGGCGCCTCACGCTCGAGCCGCAGCCGCCGGAGCGCGCGGTCCGCCGCCGGAAGCGCGACGCCCGCGGCGCGCTGCCGCCACCACTCGCCCGCCTCGCCTTCGCGCAGGATCCGGCGCAGCTCCGAGGCGTCCGCGAAACGTGCCGAGGGCTCCTTGCGCGTCGCCGCGACGATCACCTCGTTCCAGAAGGCGTCGAGGTCCGGGCGGAACGTGCGCGGCGGCGGGACCTCGCCCTTGAGCTTCTGCGCGAGGACCGCGCTCAGGTCCTGCGTCTCGTACGGGCCGCGCCCGGCGGCGAGCTCGAAGAGGACCATGCCGAAGGCGTAGAGGTCCACGCGCGCGCCGATCCGCTCCGTGGGGAGGAACTGCTCCGGCGCGGCGTACGCGATCGAGCCCACGAACTCGCCCGCCTGCGTGAGCGTCTGCCCCTCCGCCTGGAGCCGGGCGACGCCGAGGTCCATCAGGAGCACGCGATGGTCGGGCGTGATCACGATGTTCTGCGGCTTGATGTCCCGGTGGATGATCCCGCGCTCGTGGATCGCCGCGAGCGCGTCCAGGGCCTGGTCGGCGATCTGGAAGAGGAGGTGGGCAGGGACCGTGCCCAGTTCGGCGAGGAGCCCCGACAGCGTCTGCCCGTCGATCAGCTCCATCACCATGTAGTGCACCCTCTGCCCGTCCACGTCGGCGAAGCCGATATCGAACGTGCGGACGACGTGCGGATGCCGGATGCGGCGGCCGATCTCGGCCTCCCGGCGGAAGCGCTCGAACGCGCTCGCCTCCTGCACCAGGTGGGCGTGGAAGACCTTGATCGCGACCGCGGAGCCCCTTCCGCCCGCCGGGCCGTCGGCGAGCGCCTCCGCGCGGTAGACGGTGCCCATCCCGCCCTTGCCCAGCTCCGGGCCGATGCGGTAGTCGCCGAGCTGCTTGCCGATCAGTTCCAAATGCCGCGGCGATCATACCGCCGGTCCGCCCCTGCCCGGCGCCGCCGTGGCCGGCGAGCGGCGGACCCAGACGATCGTCTTCGGGACGGCGCTTGTCCCGATGCGCGACATGATGCGAGCAGGGACCTGGTTCGACGTGATCGGATTCCTGCTCATCGCGGGCCTCTTCGCGCCGCTCGCGGGCCCCGCGATGGGGATCGGCGCGGGCGTCCTGCCGGTCTGGGCGAGGTAAGATTCCCGAAGGATGCGCGAGATCCTCTGTTCCGAGGTGTGGGGGGGCACGGGGGCCTGCGACGTCTCGGTGAAGCTCGCGGGTGTTCGCGGTGAGTGCTGGTCGCGCGTCTACCAGGACGGGTCCGCGGGCGGCGACATCCACTTCCTCTCCGTGTGCGGCATGAGCATCCTCACCAAGGCGGTCCTTGCCGACGTCTCGGGCCACGGCGAGGAGAGCGCCGAGGTCGCGCGGATCATCCACGACGCGCTGCAGCAGTCGATCGGCGCGCACGACAACTCCGCGATGCTCTCCGCGGTGAACGAGGCGTTCGTCGCGCGCCGCACGGGCGCGTTCCGGTTCACGACGATGGTCTCGACGATCATCGACAGCCGCGACCGGTCGCTCGTCTACGCCTATGCGGGCCACCCGTCCATCCTGCGCGGGTCGAAGGGGCGGTTCACGCCGGTGCGGCCGTCGGACGGCGCGCCGCCCGGGATGCCGCTCGGGATCATCCGCGGCGAGGCGCTCCGGTACGAGCAGCACCACGCGCAGCTCGAGAAGGGCGACGTGCTCGTCCTCCACACCGACGCGTTCATCGAGGCCAGGCTGCCGGGCGGGGAGCTCCTGGGCGAGGAGGGGCTGATCGAACTGCTGGAGGGCGCGGGAACCATGCGCCCGGATGAGCTCAAGGAGCACGTTCTCCGGGAGCTGGGCGAGGATCTTGCCGACGACGCGTCGCTCGTCGTCCTGGAGGTGCTATGAGGGACCGCGCGAGAGACTCGATCCTCGGCGCGCTCGTCGGCGACGCCGCGGCGATGGGGCTCCACTGGATCTACGACACGGACGAGGTCCGCCGCCGCGGGGGCGCCACGCCCGAGTTCCAGCCGCCGGGCCAGTACCACGCCCGCCGCCGCGCCGGCGACTTCACGCATTATGGCGACCACACGATGGTCGTTCTCGAGAGCCTCGCGGATCGCGGTCGGCTCGACCTCGACGACTACAAGGCGCGCCTCCTCGTGCGGTTTGGTGATCCCCGCTACGACGGCTACCTCGACAAGGCGACGAAGTGGCTCCTCGCGACGCGGCGCGGCGCGGACGACGACCAGGCCGGCTGCTTCGCGAAGCTCGCTCCGATCGTCGTCCGCTATCTCCACGACCCCGAGCGCCCGGCCCGCCTCGAAGCGGCGATCCGCGTCACGCACGACCATCCGCGCGCGGTCGCCTGCGGGTTCGCGGCTGCCACGGCGATCCGGGCCGCGATCCTCGGCGCGAACGCGCACGGAGCGGTCGCTGCCGCCGTCGAGCGCGGCGGCGAGGGGGGCGCGCTCGCGCGCCTCGCGCTCGAGGGGCCCCCGGACCCCCTCGTCTTCGCCCGGAAGGCGGGCCAAGCCTGCGCCGTCGCACAGGCGCTCCCGGTCGCGCTCCAAGCCGCCCTTCACGGACCCGATTTCGCAGCGTCCGTACGGGCGACGATTCTCTCGGGCGGCGACAGCGCCGGCCGTCTCCTCGTGGCCGGCGCGATCCGCGGCGCCACCGACGGGGTGCCCGAGGACTGGCTCGCGCGCGTCGCCGACCGTCCGCGGGTCGAGGGGCTGCTCGACCGGATCCTCGGCCGCTGAAGCCCCGGCAGAAAGGGACACAAACCCCCCGGGGGAGTAGCGTAGTACCCGATATGCGGGCGCTCGCAGCCGTGTTCCTTCTCGTCCTCCCCGCCGCGGCGGGGAAGGAGACGGCGGGCCTCCGCTGGGCCTCGACCTGGGAGGCCGCCGTCGAGGAGGCGCAGGCCCGCAACGTCCCGATCGTCGTCCACCGGCACGGTTTCTACTGACCCCCCTGCTGGTCCTTGCACCGGTCGGTGCTCCAGAACCCCGAGTACATCAAGTTCTCCCGCGCGAGCTGCGTCGAGCTCATGTGCATGAAGGACATCGAGCAGGCGCTCGCGGAGAAGCCCGACCACGCGAAGACGTACAAGGCGAGGGACCCCTACGGCGACGAGATCGAGTGCTTCGAGTGCTGCCCCGGCGTCACGATCGACCAGATGAAGCAGCTCCACGAGGGGAAGCCGCTCGAGTACATGAAGGGCCCGCTCATGCCCTACACCGCGGTCGTCGATCCCCACACGCTCAAGGACCTCGGTGGGATCCAGCGCGGCGAGGCCACGAGCGCGCAGGCCTTCATCGAGGTGATCTCGCGCCACGTGAAGGCGCTCGAGGAGCAGCACGGGAAGGGCGTCGACAGCAAGCTCTGGGAGTTCGTCGCCGACGCGCAGGTGAGGATCGACCTGCTCCTCGGCGAGGGGAAGCTCGACAAGGCGCTCGCGCTCCTCGAGGAGATGGAGAGCAAGACCGCCCGCGGGCACGAGACCGTGCAACGCAAGGTCGGCGCGTCGCGCGACGCCGTCCTCGCGGACGCCGCGGGCCGGCTCGACGCGCTCGAGAAGCGGATCGAGGGGGGCCGGGGGGGACAGGCGCGCGCCGAGGCCTCGCGCCTCGCGAAGCTCCTCAAGGGCACCGACCTCGCGGAGCGCGCCTCGGCGCTCGAGGCCAAGACGAAACCCTGAAGACCGCGAATCCAAGGAGGTTCGAGATCATGAGACACCTTTTCGCGACAGCTGCGACGCTCGCGCTCGCTGCGGCCCTCGGCACGGCCGGCGGCGGCGACAAGCCCGAACCGTCGGTCGTCTACGCCCGCTCGTGGGACGCGGCCGTCGAGGAGGCGAAGCTCCTCAACGTGCCGATCGTCGTCCACAGCCACGGCTTCTACTGACCCCCGTGCACGGGGTTGCACGGGTCCGTGCTCCAGAACAAGAAGTACATCGCGTTCGCGGAGGAGAACACGGTCGAGGTGCTCGCGCTCGGCGGCCTCGACGAGGGCATCGCGAAGAAGGACAACCGCGCCGCGACCTACAAGGCGAAGGATGCCTCCGGGCAGGAGAAGGATCTCCTGTTCGAGTGGCCGAACCTCACGGTCGAGGAGGTAAATGCCCTGCACGGCTCCAAGGCCGGCACCTACAACAAGACGGGCAGTAACCCCTACCTCTCGGTCGTCGATCCCTACACACTCGAGGAGATGGGGAACCTCAAGGGCAGCTACGCCGTCGGCGCGCTCACCGACCTCGTGACCGCGAAGAAGAAGGAGCTTGAGAAGGAACACGGCAAGGGCACCAGCCGGAAGACGCTCGGCAAGGTCAAGGAGGCCGACACGGCGATCCGGAAGGCGCTTGAGGACGGCCAAGTCGCGAAGGCGCTCGCGGACTTCGGTGCCCTCCAGAAGAAGGTGGCGAAGGAAGGCGACGCGATCGTCGAGATGGTCAAGAGCACCGGCGTCGAGGTCCTCGCCGCCGCCGGGAAGCAGCTCGACGACATCGATGCGATGATCGCCCGCGGCGAGAAGGCCGAGGCCCAGAAGCAGCTCGGTCCGCTCGTTCGCGGTCTCAAGGGCACCGACCTCGAGGCGCGCGCGACCGCGCTCGTCGAGCAGACGAAGTAGCTGAATCGGAGGGGGCATCGGGGGACCTCTCCCCCGTGCCCCCTCTCTTCATTTGTGGTAGGAAGCCGCCATGCGACGGCTCCTGCCCCTGCTTCTCCTTGCGGTTCCGGCCGGCGCCGATGCGCTCGACGACGCGCTCGCGCTCGGGGGGTTCGGGCGGGCGCAGCTCGGCTGGGAGCCCAAGGGGTCGTGGCACCGGTTCCCGCGCGGCGTCGCGTGGAAGCTCGACCACTTCGACGCGCTCTTCTCGGAGCCGCTTTCCACCGTGCCGTTCACGCGCGGGCTCGGGCGCGCGGTGCGGGACGGGCTCGGCGCGGAGGCGCTCGCGAAGCCCTTGGATCCGTACGGCGCGGGGAGCCTCTACTTCCTCTCCCACGTCGTCGGATTCAACTTGAAGCACGGGGGCATCCGGCCCTACGGCCCGAACCTCATGGCGGCGCCCACGCCGCTCGACGCCGCGATCCTCGAGGTGTACCGCGCGGCCGGCCGGAAGACCCGGTTCCTCTCGGGGGACAACGAGTCGCCGTACCCGCTCGTGGAGAAGGAGCTGAAGGAGGCCGCCGCGAAGCTCACGCCCGAGGTGAGCGCGGCGGTCGGCCAGCTCGTCCTCGCGATCGTGGACGCGCACCGTTGGGCGGCGCTCGCGTTCCGGCGGGTGGAGCCGGCGGCGCTCGCGGCCGCGGCGCGGCGGCTCGACCTCGGCGCCGAGGAGGTGGACGCGCTCGAGTACCCCGCGGAGCTCGACGACGTCGCGCTCGCGTGGGACGAGGCGTCGCTCTGGTACGCGTCGGGCAAGTGCGTCCAGGCGCTCGACAACGCGCGGCGCGCGCTCGCGGCGCTCGAGCCCGTGGACGCGGCGTTCGACTGGGAGACGCCGTGGGGGTGGGTGCGGGTGCGCGGGAAGGGCGACGACGCGATCGACGCGCACGACTCGCTCCTGATCGTGGACCTGGGCGGGAACGACACGTATACGGGGGGCGCGGGGGCGAACGGCACCGGGCGGCTCGTGTCGCTGTGCCTCGACGTCGGCGGCAACGACACGTACCGCGCGGACCGGGCGGCGCAGGGGGCGGGGATCTGCGGCGTGGGGGTGCTGCTCGACGTCGCCGGGACGGACAACTACCGGGCGGAACAGTACGCGCAGGGCGTCGGGCAGTTCGGCTTCGGCGCGCTGATGGACCTCTCGGGCGACGACGTCTACCGCGCGCGCTGGTCGGCGCAGGGATGCGGGTATTTCGGCGTCGGGCTCCTGTTCGACGCGGCCGGCAACGACGACTACTACGTCCACTCGGACGGGCAGGGTTTGGGGGGCGTGGGGGGCGTCGGCGTCCTCGCGGACCGCTTGGGCGACGACACCTACCTCGCGGAGCCGGACGGGCCGGCGTCGGGGCGGCCGAGCTACCACTCGGAAGGGAAGATCGCGGTGTCGAACGCGCAGGGGTGCGCGATGGGCCGTCGCGGCGACCTCTCCGACGGGCACAACTGGGCGGGGGGGCTCGGGGGGCTCTTCGACGCAGAGGGGAACGACACGTACCGCTCCGGCAACTGGTCAATGGGGACCGGGTACTGGTTCGGGACCGGGCTCTTGTGGGAGGGCGCCGGGAACGACACGTACGACGGCCACGTCTGGTCGCAGGCGACGGGCGCGCACTTCTGCATCGGCGCGCTCGTGGACGAGGCGGGCGACGACAAGCACGTCGGGCGGCGGACGAGCATCGCCTTCGGCCACGACTTCGCGATCGCGCCGCTCGTGGACCTCGGCGGCAACGACCGCTACGAGATGGTGGCGTCGGACCAGTACGCGAATACGGCGGGCGAGGGGATCTCGTGCTCGATCAACCGGTCGCTCGCGTTCCTCGTGGACGTCGGCGGCAACGACTTCTACCGCGCGCCGAAGGGCGCGCCGGGGACCGCGGTGTACGACGCCAGCCGGTTCGCGAACAAGGAGGGGCTCGCGAGCTACTGGGTCGAGGCCTCCTCGATGGCGCTCTTCCTCGACATCGGCGGAGACGACGACTACGGCGACCCCGACCGCGACAACACCAATTGGGGTGACCGCGATCCGAGCGACAACTGGGCCGTCCGCAACGTCGGCGTCGGCGTGGACGTCGCCGAGGGCGCGATCGACTGGACCGCGCTGCCCATGCGGCCGCGGAGGTAGGGACGCGCAGCCCGACCGCGGACTTCAGGTCCGCACCCGACCGTCGCAAGTGGCTTCTGCAAAACGACTTGCGTCCGCCCGACCGCGTACCTGGTGCGTGGTCTATGGTCTAGGCCCAGCGGACGAGGCCGAGGTGGGCGGCTTCGTGGAGGCCGTCCACGGCGGGTAGCACGCGCACGCCGTAGAGGAAGGAGCCTGCCCCCTTGGGGAGGTAGGCGCCGGCGTAGGTCGCGGCGCCGTTCGACAGGTTGCCCTCGCGCAGCAAGGGGATGACGACGGGGTCGGACAGGTCGCCCTTCCGGTCGGAGGGGCCGACGTAGAGCTCGACCGACACGTCCTCGGGCCGGATCGCCCCGAGCTTCACCTTGGCACGCACCTCGAAGACGTCGCCCATGCCGAGGCTCCCGCGCTTCGGGTCGGTGACCGACACGTCCTCGATCCGCACGTCCTTCCACGCGTCGGAGAGCTGCGCGTGGTGCTTGGCCCGCTCGCGCGCGCCCGCATACCCGTCCTTTGCGAGGCGCGCTGCCTCGTGGGCGAGGGGCGTGTACGCCGTCCGGTTGTACTCCTCGACCATCCGGTGCGTGTTGAACTGGTCGGGGATCGTCGCCCACGTGTTCTTCATCATCGAGACCCAGCCCGCGGGGACCCCCTTCGCGTCGCGCGCGTGGAAGAGCGGGGCGATGCGCGCCTCGAGGAGCCCGTAGAGGCTCCTGCTGTCGTACTCGAGCTGCATCTCCGGGTTGGAATGTTCCCGACCCTCCCCCAGCCCCCACCCGTTCGTGACGTCGAAGCCCTCGCACCACCAGCCGTCGAGGACGCTTAGCTGGAGGACGCCGTTGAGCGCGGCCTTCATCCCGCTCGTGCCCGACGCCTCGAGCATGCGCGTCGGCGTGTTGAGCCAGACGTCGCAACCCTGGACGAGCATCCGGGCCGTGCCGAGCCCGTAGTCCTCGAGGAAGAAGACGCGGCCGAGGAAGCGCGGGTCGTGCGTGAACTCGACGACCTTCTTGACGAGCTCCGCCCCCTCGCGGTCGTCGGGGTGCGACTTCCCGGCGAAGACGATCCGCACGGGGCGGTCCGCGTCCGCGAGGATCGCGTGGAGCCGCGCCGGGTCGTGGAAGGCGAGCGCCGCGCGCTTGTAGGGCGCGAAGCGGCGCGCGAACCCGATCCAGAGGGCGTCGCCGTCGACCCCCTCGATGCGCTGGCGCAGCGTCGCCGGGTTCTCGCCGCGTCGGAGCCCCGTTTTTTCCACCGACTCGCGGACGAACTCAAGGAGCCGCAGTTTCTGCGCCGCGTGCGCCTGCCAAGCCTCCGCGTCCGGGACGGAGCGCAACTGTCGCCACTTCGACTGCGGGGGATGGTGGAGCGCCCAGTCCTCCGCGAGGTGGCGGCGGAAGAACGCGTCGATCTCGGGACCTGCCCACGCGCCCAGGTGGACGCCGTTCGTGATCGCGTAGACCGGCGTTTCCGCGCGGTGGAAGCCGGGCCAGACCGCCGCGAGCATCTTCCGCGACACGTCGCCGTGCAGCCGGCTCACGCCGTTCGCCCGCCCGGACAGCTTGAGCGCGAGGACCGTCATCGAGAACTCCTGGTCGTCGCGCGAGGAGCGGCCTAGATCGAGGAACTGGTCCCACGAGAGGCCGAGCCGGTTTGCCACGTGGCCGAAGTAGCGGCGCATCAGCCCCTCGGAGAACCGGTCGTGGCCCGCGGGGACCGGCGTGTGCGTCGTGAAGACCGTCGAGGAACGCACGACCTCCGCCGCCTCCGCGTACGTGAGCCCCTGGTGCTCCACGAGGTTGAGCAGCCTCTCGAGCAGCAGGAACGCCGAGTGCCCCTCGTTCAGGTGGCACACCTCCGGGACCTCCCCGAGCGCGCTCAGGAGCATCCAGCCGCCGATGCCGAGGAGGATCTCCTGACGCAGGCGCGGCTCGCGCTCGGAGGGGTAGAGCCGGTCGGTCACGTTCTGGTCGGCGGCGTCGTTCTCCGGGACCATGGTGTCGAGGAGGTACAGGGGCACGCGCCCCACGTGCACGCGCCACGCGCGCGCCCTGAGCTCGCGCTCGGGCATCCGGATGGTGATGCGGAGGGGCTGGCCGTCCTTGCCCTGCACCTCCTCGAGCGGCGTGTCGTTCAGGTCGGTCGGCACGAACTCCGCGGCCTGGCTCCCGTCCGGCCGCAGGCGCTGGACGAAGTAGCCGTTCGCGTAGCGCAACCCGACGGCGCAGAGCGGCAACCGAAGATCGCTCGCCGATCGCAGGTGGTCGCCCGCGAGCACGCCCAGGCCGCCGCTGTAGACGGGCAGGCACTCGTGCAGCCCGTATTCCGCGCAGAAGTACCCGGTGCGCGGCGCGTCGGCCGCGGGCTGCCCGCGGTACGCATCCAACTCGGCGACGATCTTGTCGTAGCGCTCGAGGAAACCCTTGTCCTGCGCCGCGGCGACGAGCCGGTTCGGGTCCACCCTGCGCAGGAATTGGACTGGACTCGACTCGGCCTCGGCGAAGGCGGCCGCGTCGATGCTCTCGAAGAGCGCTCGTGCCTCGAGCCGCCACGTCCACCAGAGGTTCCTCCCGAGCTCGCGAAGGCGGCCGATGCGCTCCGGCAGCGCCGCGGTCACGGCGAAGCCGTGGAGCCTCGGACGGTCCTCGCTCTTCGCCTCGATGAGGGCCAGCGCGCCCTTGGAGAGGGCGGTGAACGCGGGGACGGTCGTCGCGCGGCGCTTGCGTGCGGCGGCGAGCGCGCGGCGGTGAGCCTCGAACGTCGGGCCGATGAGCTTCTCCCAGGAGGTGCGCTCGACGACGTCGCTTCCGGCGCGGCGCAGCGCCTCGACCTCGGCATCGGAGCGTCCGAGGAATCCGTGCAGCTCCGTGGCGATCGCGTCGACGAGGCCGTCGCCCGCCGGCAGGACCGCGGCGGCGCGCCGCTCGGCCGGCGGCAGCGCGAGCAGGAAGCGGCCGACGCCCGTGATGTCGGTCGTCACGGTCGGGACGCCCGCGGCCAGGCTTTCGAGCGGCGTGTACCCCCAAGGCTCGTAGAGGGACGGGAAGAGCGAGAGGTCGCTCGCCTGGAGGACGTCCAGGTACGTGTACGGGAAGAGGGGATCGCGCCCGTTGAGCATCACGGGCACGAAGATCACCTTCACGGGGTCGGTGGCGAGGTTCTCGAGCCCCTCCTCGCGGCACGTGCGGACGATCGGGTCCTCGTCGGGGCGGGCGAGGTTGTGCGTGCAGACGCCGCACGGCTCGCCCGCGACGTCGTCCGCCTTGAGCCGCTGCACGATCTCCGGCCGGCGGCCCGTCTGCGGCGCCGACGCGAAGATGAGGAGCAGCAGGTCGTGCGCCGGACGCGGGTCGTGCTTGCGAAGCCGGCTCGCGGCGCGCAGGACCACCTCGAACCCCTTGTTGCGGAACTCGTACCGGCCGGACGAGAAGACGACGCGCGTCTTCGCGCCGTCGAGCCGCGAGCCCACGATCTTCTCCGCCGCCTGGAGCATGGCGGCGCGGATCTCGCCGCGCCGCGCCGCGTCGGGCCGCGAGCGCAGCGAGAACCCGTTGGGCGTGATCAGGTCGGGCCGCCGGCCCAGGAGCTTCGCCGCCTCCTGCACGCCCTGCTCGCTCACGACCGCGAGCACGTTCGCCTCGCGCGCCGCCGCCGCCTCCAACGTGTGCTGGGCCTCGATCCCGCGCTCCTTCGCCCACGCGACCGGGTCCGCCGCGTCGAGCGCGGAGCGGAGGTCGAGCCCCTCGGTCGCCATCGCGCGGCCCAGCGCTGTGCCGTGCGGCGTGTAGACGGTCCCGATCTCCGGGCACGCGCGCGAGAGGCGCAGCACGCCCGCGGAGGCGACCCACTGGTGGCAGTGCGCCACGGCGCGGACGGCGCGCGGCCTCACCGTCGCGTGGTAATGCAGCTCCACGAGCGTGCCGGCCGCATAGCCGAAGAGGATGCGCTCGACCGTGTCCCAGTCGGCGTGGATCGAGTCGACCGCGAAGTCGTTCCAGAGGTCGCCGAGGATCCTGTTCTTCGCCTCGAGGAGCCGGCCGTAATCGATGAGCGCGACCGCGGGCGAGTTGTCCACCTTCCACCGGCCGAATCGCACCGGCACGTCACGCTCCGCCGCCAGCGCCGCGAGCGCCGGCTGCGTCGCGTCGGGCACGAAGTCCGCCTGCGCCTCGCGCTCGGCCCAGAGGTCGGGGCCGACGAAGAGCACCTCGCCGCCGTAGTGCGCGTGGACGAGCGGCGCCGACGTCGCGAGCACGGTGTGCACGCCCCCGCCGGGGTTGCACACCTCCCACGAGACCGCATAGAGGAAGCCGGGCCCGTCGCGCCGCGTCACACGGTCCAATGGTACCCCTTGCGCCAACCCGTCACGCTAACCCGTTGGGCCGGGCCAGTTTGCGGCGTCCGGATGCGGCACGACGGTCCGCAGCGCCTCAGTGCAGGTACGCGCCGCCGCAGACGTCCAGCACGACGCCGGTCACGTACCGCGCGAGGTCCGAGCAGAGGAAGAGCACCGGCCCGGCGACATCCTCGGGTTCGCCGAGGCGCCCGAGCGGCACCGGCTCGGGCCGCGGGTTCGCGGCGAGCGCGTCGGCGGTCATGTCGGTCTTGACCCACCCGGGCGCCACCGCGTTCACCCGGATCCCGCGCGGCCCGAGCTCGGTCGCGAGCGTCTTCGTGAGCGCGTTGATCCCCGCCTTGCTCGCGGCATACGCCGCATACCCCGCCTCGCCGCGGTGGCTCGCGCGCGACGAGACGTTCACGATCGCGCCCCCCGGGCCCCCCTGCATCGCGAACAGCCGGCAGAGCTCCGCGACCCCGAGCAGGTTCGTCTCCATCACCGCCCTCCAGTTCGCCTGCCACTCCGCCCGGTCGATGCGCGTCGGGATCCAGATCCCCGCGTTGTTGACGAGGAGGTTCAGGGGGCCGGGGGGCAAGGAGGGGCGCGCATGGTCGCAGCGGAACGGCGTGCCGTGGGGGACCCGCGCGCGCTCCCGGTAGCCCGAGAAGACCTCGGCTCCCGCGTCGAGGAGCGCCTTCGCGATCGCGGCCCCGATGCCCCTGGACGCGCCCGTGACCAGCGCGCGTTTCCCCGAGAGATCGATGCGCATCCGGGGATCGTACAATGGCGGGGCTGCCCCATGCGACGGCTTGCGCTCCTCTGCCTTGCCGCGTGCGCGAAGGAAGAGCCTCCGGCGGCGCAGGAGACCGTGGTGAAGGCCAAGACGAACCGGCTCGCGCTCGAGAAGAGCGCCTACCTCCGCCAGCACGCCACGAACCCGGTGGACTGGTACCCGTGGGGGGACGAGGCGTTCGCGAAGGCGAAGGCCGAGGACAAGCCCGTCTTCCTCTCGATCGGCTACTCGTCGTGCCACTGGTGCCACGTGATGGAGCACGAGTGCTTCGCGGACGACGAGGTCGCTGCGTTCCTGAACGAGCACTTCGTCGCGATCAAGGTGGACCGGGAGGAGCGGCCCGACGTGGACGAGGTCTACATGAAGGCCGTCATCTACGGCGAACGCATCGGCGGCGGCTGGCCGCTCTCCGTCTGGCTCACGCCGGACCGGAAGCCCTTCTACGGCGGCACGTACTTCCCGAAGCGGGCCGTGCCGGGCATGCGCGGGTTCCTCGACCTGCTCGAGGCGATCGCCGAGCTCTGGGCGGACCCGTCCAAGCGCCCGAGCCTCGTGCAGCGCGGCGACCAGATCGCGGACCTCCTGCGGCGCATCGGCGAGTACGACGAGTCCGGCCCGCTCGGCGCGGACGCGCTTGGGGCCTCGCGCAAGGACATGGAGCTCGGGTACGACCCCCAGTTCGGCGGCTTCTCGAGCCCGCCCAACTTCGCGCCCAAGTTCCCGGGGCCCTCCACGATCGAGGCCGTGCTGCGCTGGTCGCTCCGCAATCCCGACGACGCCGGGGCGCGCGCGATGGCGGTCACGACGCTCGCGAAGATGGCGCGCGGCGGCATCCGGGACCACGTGGGCGGGGGGTTCCACCGCTACTCGGTCACGCGCGACTGGCTCGTGCCGCATTTCGAGAAGATGCTCTACGACAACGCCCAGCTTCTCGGGCTCTACGCCTGGGCGTTCCGCGCCACGGGCGACGCGCTCTTCGAGCAGGCGGCAAGAGACATCGCGCGCTGGGTGCGGCGCGAGATGACGAACGCCGAGGGCGGTTTCCATGCGGCGCAGGACGCGGACGACCCGGGCGGCCCCGAGGGCGAGGGCGGCTTCTACGTCTGGTCGCCGAAGGAGATCGACGCGCTCTTCGACCCCCGCGAGGCGGCGGTCCTGAAGGCGTGGTTCGACGTCACGGACGCGGGCAACTGGCCCGAGAAGCGCGGCAAGAGCATCCTCCAGCTCAAGCGGACCGAGGAGGAGGCGGCGCTCGCGGCGGGACTCGAGCCCGCCGCGTTCCGCGCGCTCGTGGAGCGGGCGACCGCCCGCATGTACGCGGAGCGCGAGAAGCGGCCGAAGCCGATGACGGACACGAAAGTCCTCGCGTCCTGGAACGGGCTGATGATCTCGGGCTTCTGCCGCGCGCACCAGGCGCTCGGCGACCCGCAGTGCCTCGAGGCGGCGCTCGCGGCGGGCCGCTTCCTCCGCAAGAACCTCGTGCGCGACGGGCGGGTGCTCCGGCGGTGGGCCGAGGGCGAGGCGGCCTTCGGCGGCGTCCTCGACGACCACGCCCACGTCGTCGCCGCGTGGCTCGACCTGTACGAGACCACGTTCGACCCGACGTGGCTCGAGGAGGCGCTCGCGCTGAACGCGAAGACGGTCGAGCTCTTCCACGACGACAGTGCGGGCGGCTTCTTCTTCGCCGCGAAGGACGGCGAGCCGCTCCTCGCGCGCACGAAGCCCGGGTTCGACAGCGCGATCCCCTCCGGAAACGGCGTCATGGCGATGAACCTCTTGCGCATCCACAAGCTGACCGGCGACCGCGGCCCTCGCGAGCTCGCGATGCGCACGCTCGAGCGGTTCGGCGCCTCGGTCGCGCAGGCGCCGCACGGCGCGGGCGCGATCCTGAACGCGCTCGACTTCGCGCAGGAGGGCACGCGCGAGATCTTCATCGCCGGCAGGCCCGACGATCCCGCGACCCGCGAGCTCATCCGGGCCGTGTGGAACAACCCCGATCCGAACCGCGTCCTCGCCCTCGTGACGCCCGGCATCGGGAAGCTCCTGCCGCCCGCGGCCGGGAAGACGCCGGTGAACGGGAAGCCCGCGGCCTATGTCTGCCGCGACTTCACGTGCGCAGCGCCGACGACGGACCCGGCTGACCTCGCGAGGTGAAGGGAGGGGGCGCGGGGGAGGGTTACGGCGGCGCGGTCGCTGCGGTGCCCCGCCAGGCGGCGCCGAGCTCCGGCAGGATCATCGTGAGGCCGTGAACGATGAACTGCACGGAAATCACGGCGAGGATCAGCCCCATGATCCTCGGGAGGATGAGCGAGAGGCCGGGGCCGAAGCGGTTCTCGAGCCGGAGCACCTTGAGCATCGCGAGGAAGCAGCGCAGCGCGACGATGCCGATCACCGCGAGGAGGATCCACAGGCGCGTGGTCGCGAAGCGCGAGAGGTCGATGATCTCGGAGGAGGGGGGGGCCACCTTCGCCGAGAGCGTCATCACGACCGTGATGGACGCCGGTCCAGCGATGAGCGGCACGCCGAGCGGCGTATAGGCGACGCTCTTGTGGACACCCGCCTGGGCCGCGTCGTCGCCCACCTTGCCGAAGAACTCGTGCTCGCGCCCGCGCACGAGCGCGTAGGCGAGGTTGAAGACGATGATCCCGCCCGCCAGCTCGAGGGCGGCGCCCGTGATCTTGAATACGTTGAAGAGGAACGTGCCGGCGAGCGCGAAGGCCGCGAGCACGAGGCCGCCCGTGAGCGACGCGCGGAAGGCGATGCCGCGCCGCTCGGCGGCGGTCGCCTGGCGTGTGATCCCCAGGAAGACCGACGAGACGGTCGTCGGGTTCACCACGATGTAGAGCGAGAGGAGGGCCTGGACGGCGTAGCCCTTGAGGAAGTTGCGGATCTCCTCTTCCATTCCGAGAGCGTAGCAGGCGAGCCGCGGGTAGAGTATCCTCCGGCGGTCGCCCGCCTGTTCGAGGGAGGTTCGCATGGACGACGGTCGGATCCGTGTCACCCGCCGCGACATCCTGCGCGGCGCGGGCGCCGCGGCGCTGGTCGGCGCCGTCGCGCGCGGCGACGGGCCGGAGGCCGCGCCGGGCCTCAAGCGCTCGGGGCCCGAGGCCGCGCGCGTCGCGTTCACGGTCAACGGCGAGGCCGCTGCGGTGGTCGTCGAGCCGCGCGTCACGCTTCTCGATGCGCTCCGCGACAGCCTCGACCTCACGGGCACGAAGCGCATCTGCGACCACGGCGCGTGTGGCGGCTGCACGGTTTTCCTCGACGGGAAGCCCGTGAACTCGTGCCTCGTCCTCGCGGCGGACGTCGAGGGGCGCGACGTGACGACGATCGAGGGGCTCGCGAAGGGCGACCAGCTTCACCCGGTGCAGGCCGCCTTCGTGAAGCACGACGCGCTCATGTGCGGCTTCTGCACGCCCGGGATGATCATGTCGTGCGCGGCGCTCCTGTCGGCCACGAAGAAGCCGACGGACGAGCAGATCCGCCGCGCGGTCGCCGGCAACCTCTGCCGGTGCGGCACCTACCCGCACGTCTTCGCGGCGGCGAGGGAGGCGGCGCGATGACCGACTTGAGGCTCGGCTTCCCGGGCAACGAGAAGCCCGTCCAGGCGGATGTCCCCGCCGGCATGCCGCCGCCGTGGGACCTCTCGACGCAGCTGAAGGTTGTCGGGAAGGACCACCCGCGCGTCGATGCGGTCGCGAAGGTCACGGGCCGCGCGAAGTACTCCTACGACATCCGGTTCAAGGACCTGATCTACGCGAGGCTCCTCCGGTCGCCGCACGCCCGCGCGAGGCTCGAGAGCGTGGACGTCTCGAAGGCGAAGGCGATGAAGGGGGTCCTCTACACCGAGGCGTACGACCACGCGATCGTCTACGCGGGCCAGCACGTCGCCGGCGTCGCCGCGGAGAGCGAGGGGATCCTCGACGACGCGCTCGCAAGCATCGTCGTCGAGTACGAGGTCCTCCCCTGCGTGACGACCGTCGAGGACGCCTTGCATGAGGGGGCGCCGGGGGCCATCGAGGGACGCGGCAATCTCGAGGAGGGCCGCGCGCAGGGCGACCTCGAGAAGGTCGAGGAGGCGCACAAGCAGGCGGACGTCGTCGTCGAGGCCGAATACCGGACGCAGGTGCAGACGCACTCCTGTCTCGAGACGCACGGCAGCGTCTGCAAGTGGGAGAACGGGAAGCTCACCGTGTGGTCCTCCACGCAGGGCACGTTCTCCGTCCGGTCCGGGATGGCGCGCACCCTCGGCATCGCGGAGTCGAACGTCACGGTGATCACGGAACACATGGGCGGCGGGTTCGGGTCGAAGTTCGGCGTCGACGCGTGGGACCAGTTCTGCGCCCGCGCCGCCCGCGAGACCGGCCGGCCGTGCCGCGCGATGCTCGACCGCCGCGAGGAGCACATCGCGGGCAACCGGCCCGACTCCATCCAGAAGTGCAAGTTCTCCGCGAAGAAGGACGGCACCCTCATGGGCGGCGAGGTCCGTTCGCAGGGCACCGCGGGGATCGCGGCCGGCGGCGCAAACGTGAGGAACCCCGGCATCTACCGGTTCCGCGCCTCGTACGCCAAGCAGGACACGGTCCTCACGAACGCCTCGTCCGCGCGCGCGTTCCGCGCCCCCGGCCATCCGCAGGGCGTCTTTGCCCTCGAGGGCATGATGGACGAGCTGGCCGAGGCGATCGGGATGGATCCGCTCGAGTTCCGGAAGAAGAACGACGCGAACGTGGTCCGCCTCGCCCAGTACGACATCGGCGCGAAGGAGATCGGCTGGCAGCGCCGGAAGAAGTCCGGCTCGGACCGGGGCCCCGTGAAGCGCGGTCTCGGGATGGCGTCGGCGACCTGGGGGCACAACGTCCGCGGCGGCGCCGAGGTGCGCTGCACGATCGGCCGCGACGGCTCCGTGATCCTCGCGAACGGTGCACAGGATCTCGGCACCGGCACGCGGACGGTGATCGGGCTCATGGGAGCCGAGGAGCTGGGCCTTTCGCTCGCGGAGGTCGAGGTGCGCCTCGGCAACACGAACGATCCGGTGGGTCCCGGCAGCGGAGGTTCGCAGACCGCGCCTGCCGTGGCGCCGGCCGCGCGCGCGGCCGCGTGGGAGGCGAAGCGAGAGCTCTTGAAGCACGTCGCGTCCTCCCTCGGCGGCGACGCGGAGAAGATGGACCTGCGCGACGGGAAGGTCACGGGCGCGCCGCGCCCGCTCTCCTTCAAGCAGGCGTGCGGCCTCATGTCCGTGGACGCGGTCAGCGCCCTCGGTCGCGGCGCGATCGGCATCCCGCCCTTCAACGGCGAGGTCGCTGGCGTCCAGTTCGCCGAGGTCGAGGTGGACACCGAGACCGGGCTCGTCCGGGTCATCAAGGTGGTCGCGGTCCAGGACTGCGGCCTCGTGGTCGATCCCCTGACCGCGCGGAGCCAGATCAACGGCGGCGTGATCCAGGGGATCAGCTACGCGCTCTTCGAGGATCGGCTGCTCGACCGACGCACCGGCGACCAGGTCAACGCCGACTTCCTCGGCTACAAGATCGCCGGCGCTCTCGACATGCCGGAAATCGTGTCGATCGCGTTCTCCGTCGCGCAGGGGATGTCCTGCACCGGCGTGTCGAGCCTCGGCGAGCCGCCGACCGTGCCGACGGCGGGCGCGATCGGCAACGCGGTCGCGAATGCCCTCGGGGTGCGGATCCGGTCGCTGCCGATCACGCCCGCGAAGGTGCTCGCGGCGCTCGGAGGTGCGCGATGAAGGCCTTCGCCTACGTCACGGCCGACGACTTCGACGCCGCCTCGCGTGCGCTCGCCTCCGCGGGTCCCCGCGCGGTCGCGAAGGCCGGCGGCACCGACCTGCTCGCGCTCCTGAAGAGCCGCCTCCTCGAACCCGACGAGGTCGTGAACCTCCTCCGCGCGAAGCGCGACGACGTGAAGGGCGAGGTGAGCGCGCTCACGACGCTCGCGGAGGTCGCGGAGGACCCTTGGATCAAGGAGAACTTCCCCGCCGTCGCCAGGGCCGCGATCGAGGCGGCGACGCCACAGGTGCGCAACACGGCGACCGTCGGCGGCAACCTCTGCCAGCACACGCGCTGCTGGTACTTCCGCGACAGGAACTACGCCTGCTTCAAGCGCGGCACGGGGGACTGCTCCGCCGCGCCCGACGACGCGCAGAACCGCTACCACGCGATCTTCCCGCACAAGCGGTGCGTCTCCGCGCACCCGAGCAACCTCGCCCCCGCGCTCATCGCGGTCGGGGCGAAGGCCCTTTGCGTCCACCCCGAAGGCGGGCGGACGCTCGATGCCGAGCTCCTCTACGACGAGGGGCCGTCGGGCCGGCGGAGCGACACCGTGCTGCGCGAGGGCGAGCTGATCCGGGCGGTCCTCCTCGAGCCGTCGCCGCTCGCGAGGCGGTCCACGTACCTCGAGTTCCGCGAACGGCAGAGCTTCGACTTCGCGATCGCGTCGGTCGCGGCCGCGCTCGACCTCGAGGGCAAGACCGTCCGCGACGTCCGGATCGTCTGCGGCGGCGTCGCGCCGATCCCCTACCGCGCGAAGGCCGCCGAGGCGCTCCTGCGCGGGAAGAAACTCGACATCGACGCGGCGGCGGCCGCGGCCGTCGCGGGCGCCGCGCCGCTCAAGGACAACGCGTACAAGGTGCCGATCCTCAAGCAGCTCGTGCGGCGGGCGCTCGCGGAGATCGCGTCATGACCGGCGCTGCCCCCCAGGCCCCCCTTCATCCTGCTCCGGAGGCGTCATGAAACCCCTGGAGGCTTGCTACTACATTTGCAACAAAGAGTTTTATTGCGGTCCCGCGCCCAAGGGCGCCGAGCCGCCCAAGACCCCCTGCTGGTGCCTGAAGACGAGCCACGCGATCGGGCCCGATGGGCGCGAGGTCAGCCTCAAGGCGTGCGGCCCCGAGCGCGCCTGCTACCGGCCGGAAGTGCAGCTCTGAAGCGCTCCGCGCTGGGCGCCCTCTTCCTGACGGTCTTCATCGACCTGTTGGGATTCGGGATCGTGCTGCCGCTGCTCCCGCGCTACGCGGACGACCTCCGCGCGTCGGGGTGGCAGATCGGGCTGCTGTTCGCGGCGTTCTCGGGGATGCAGTTCCTGTTCGCGCCGCTGTGGGGACGGCTCTCGGACAAGCATGGGCGCCGGCGGCTGATCCTCCTCGGCCTATGCGGGTCGACGGCGGCGTACCTGCTCTTCGCGTTCGCGAAGAGCTACGCGCTCCTGCTCGCGTCGCGCCTGCTCGCGGGCGTGTTCGCGGCCACGATCGGGACGGCGCAGGCGTACATCGCCGACGTGACCGGGGAGACGCAGCGCGGGCGGGGGATGGCGCTCATCGGGGCCGCGTTCGGGATCGGGTTCACGTTCGGCCCGGTCCTCGGCTGGCTCACGCACGAACTCGGGCCCGCGTGGCCGGGGCTCGCGGCGGCGGCGCTCTCGCTGAGCGCGCTCCTCTTCGCGTGGCGGAAGCTGCCTGAGCCGGAGCGCCACGCGGCCCGCGAGCCCAGGGCGCGGTTCGCGGGGCTCGTCCACGTCGCGGGGCACCCGCGCGTGATGCTCGTCGTCGGGCTCCAGTTCGCGGCGACATTCGCGTTCGCCGCGTTCGAGGGGACGCTCGCGCTGCTCACGAAGCGCGAGTACGGATACGGATTCCGCGGCACCGGGCTGCTGTTCACGTACATCGGGTTCTGTCTCCTCGTCGCGCAGGGGATGCTCGTGCGCCGGCTGATGCCGCGCGTGGGGGAGCGCGCGTTCGCACGGTTCGGCGCCCTCTGCCTCGGCGCGGGGCTCGTGGGCATCCCGCTCGTGGGCGCCGGGCTCGGCGGGGTGCTGCCCGTCCTCGCCGTCACCGTCCTCGGCTTCGCAATGCTCACGCCCTCGCTCTCGAGCCTCCTCTCGCTCCACACCCCCGAGGCGATGCAGGGGGAGGTGCTCGGGATCGGCCAGTCGTCGCTCTCCCTCGCCCGCATCCTCGGCCCGTTCCTCGGCAACGTGCTCTTCGCGCGCGGCGCCGACCTTCCCTATTGGACCGCGGCGGCCGTGATGCTCGTCGCCGCCAGCCTGACCCTCGCGCTCCCCGGCCGCCCTTCCGATAGGTAGGGTGTGCTCCGCCTCGGTCCCCATTGCCGGCGTCCCGGGCACACCCGAGGGACGCCGGGGTTCCGGGGCCTCCCATGAGCCTCTTCGCCGCACTCCTCCTCGGCATCGTGCAGGGCTTGACCGAGTTCATCCCGGTCTCGTCCACGGCGCACCTGCTCGTGGGGGAGGAGCTCTTCGGCCTGTCCGCCGGCGACCCGCGCGTCTTCGGCTTCACGGTCCTCGTCCAGCTCGGGACGCTCGTCTCGCTCTTCGCGTACTTCCGGGCGGACATCGTGTCGCTCGTGCGGGCTTTCTTCGCGCGGCCGTTCTCGACCGCGGAGAACCGGCTCGCGTGGCATGTGGTCATCGGCACCGTGCCGGCCCTGCTCGCGGGCGCGCTCCTCGAGAAGCACGTGGAGAAGCTCTTCCAGGCGCCGCTCGTCGCCGCGGCCATCCGTCTCTTCACGGCGGCGGGGCTGCTCACGCTCGCCGAGTACCTCGGCCGCCGGGCGCGCCGGCTCGACTCGATGAGATGGCCCGACGCGCTTGTCGTCGGCCTCTTCCAGGTGGTCGCGGTCTTCCCCGGCGCCTCCCGCTCGGGAACGACCGTGGCTGGCGGGATGCTCCGCGGGTTCGACCGCCCGTCGGCGGCGAGGTTCGCGTTTCTCCTTTCGGTTCCCGTGCTGCTCGCCGCCGGCGTGTACAAGGCGCCCGCGGTCCTCAGGCTGCCGGACATGGGATCGTTCCTCGGCCCCTTGGCCGTCGGGTTCGCGGCCGCGGCGGTCTTCGGCTGGCTCGCGATCGGCTGGCTGATCGGCTACCTGAACCGCCGGTCGCTCTACGTCTTCGCCGCGTACTGCGGCGCCGCCGGGGCGGCGTGCCTAGCGGCAAGTTGAGGGGGCGTCGGGTGCCGACCCTGCGGCACCGCTGCCGCACCCTTTCCGCCCTAACCCGTTTCCCCGCCTGACGTTGCGTCGCCCGCGTGGTGTGAGTGTCAAACCTACTCGACGACGCGGAGGCCGAAGATGATCGTGCCTTTGTAGCGCTCGCCGATCACCTTGTCCTCCTTGCCGGGGTCGGACGAGCCCTCGCCGGTCGCGCGGCTGAGCTTGACCTCGATCGTCTTCACGATGCCGCTCGACTCGCGCTCCACGGACTCGCAGAACCGGAACACCTTGTCGCGGGGCAGCGGTGCGGACGTGCGCCCGCCACCGAAGTCGATCGTGACGCGCTTCTCCACGCCCTTGATGCCGCGTCCGATCGGCGCGGGGTCGGTGCGGAACTGGGAGGGCGTGATGCCCATGGTCTTCTGCACGCGCTCGACGAGCACGCGCTCGCCGCCGTCGCGCAGCCCGCTCTTCGCGAGCTGGTCCACGAGCGCCTTCACCTCGGAGGCGAGCTGCCGCATCTGCTCCGCCTCCTCCGGCGCCCGCTCGAGCGCGGCCTCGTAGGCGCTCGCCTGCCTCCAGGAGTCGTACGCGACGTAGGAGAGGACGCAGAGGAGGATCGCCATGACGATCACGTAGAGCTTGACGGGATCCTCGGTCATCGGTCCATCCTCTTGAAGCTGAACGTGATCCGCTGGAGGTTCGTGCCCGCGAGCGGGGTCGTGCTCCACGGCTCGAGCTCCATCTCGGAGAGGTAGGGGAGCTTCTTGAGCCCCTCCTCGAGCCGCACGGCCGCCTCCGCGTCCGGCAGGATCATCACGAGCGTCACCGTCTTCTGGGTGATGTTGACGGTCTCGAAATCGATGAAGTCGAGCTGGTCGTGCAGCTTGCTCACGACGCCGAAGATCTCGTTCCAGACGAGGAGGGCGCTCGTGATCTGAGGCAGCCCCTTCGTGTCGCCCACGATCGTGTGCAGGTGGCGCTTCATCCGTTCGAGCGCCTTCAGGTAGCGCTGCACCGCCTCGGGCCGCGGCCCGGCCGTCTCGACCTCGTTCGGCTTCACCTGGTGGCGCGCCTCGATGAGGCTGCCGAGCCCGTTGTAGCTGTCCGCGACCGCGGCGAAGGGCTTGTACGCGTTGTCGAGGACGCTCACGAACCGCTCGTTGTCGAGCTGCCGCATCTTGAGGACGCAGTAGCCCGAGAACGCGAGGAGCCCGAAGAAGAGGAGCGTCACGGTCACGGCGAGGCTGCTCTTCAGCAGCTCGAACTTGTTCGCGACCTTCAGCTCCTCCTGCCGGAAGTCGAGCTCGAGCGCGTCGTGGCCGACGCCCTTGAGCGCGAGCCCCAACGCGACCGCGCCGTTGTGGTCGAACGCCTCCGCGGCGCCGTCGAGCTTGCAGGGGAACGCCTCCGACGGCCGGAACGGTTCGACCGGCACGCCCAGCCGGTGGCCGAGCAGCTCGAGAAGCCCCGGCATCGCGAGACCGGGCCCCGTGGCGATGACGCGCGACGGGGCCGCGCCGCCGCGCAGCGCCGCGACCGAGCGGACGTACTCGCGCTTGAGCCGCGCGGCGAAGTCGTCCCGCTTCCGGTGGAAGACGTCGCGCTCAAGCTCCGCGTGCCCCTTCGCGGTCTCCGCCTTCCCCGTCCCGGGCTCGAGCGGCACGAAGAGGTCGCCCTGCTCCTCGCCGGAGAGCTCCGCGAGCTTGTCGCCCGCGTCGGACGCGTCGATGTCCATGTCGCGCGCGAGCCCCTGCGCGACCGAGTCGACGCCGAGCCGGACGGACCGCAGCGCGCGCACCGCGCCCTCCACGACGAAGACCATCCCGGTCGAGCGGTGGCCGATGTCGAGGAGGACGCACGTCGGCGACTCCTCGATCAGCCCCGCCGCCTTGACCGCGCCGAAGAACGCCAGCGCGTCGAGGTCCATCGCGAGCGGCTCGACGCCCGCGCCGCGCGCGTACTCGATGCGCCGGCCGATCACGTCCTTCCGGACCGCGAAGACGAGGAGGTTCGTCCCCTCCGGCGACTCCCCGACCTTCGCGTACTGGACGATCACGTCGTCCGCGTCGCAGTCGTGGAGGTGGTGCTCCGCCTCGTACTTGATCACCTTCCGGATCTGGTCGTCCGCGCGGAACGGCACCGGGATCTCGCGCACGACCGTGTCGTTCGCCTCGACCGAGGCGATCACGTGGTGCTTCGAGAAGTGCTTGAAGATCTCGGCGAGCGCCGCGTGCAGCTCCTCGGGGTCCGGCGCGCCGCCGCGCGGCGTGACGGCCCGCTCGACGAAACGGCCGACGCGGAGCTTCTTCCCGCGCCCCGTCACCTCGACGGCGCGCACGCCGCGTTCATGGATGTCGAGCCCGACCGATTTCGCCATGGGAGCCGAGAAGCCGCATTCTATCGCGACCCCGCGCGCCTGTCGTACTCCAACCGCTGCTCCTCGGTGAGAAGCTGCCGGATCCGCTGGCGGCTCTCCGCCTCGAGCGCCCGGAGCTCCTGGAACTGCTCCGGCGTGGGCTGCCGGATCCGCTCCTTCCGCTGGTCATGGTCGTAGAGCACCTCGCTGAGCTGGCGCACCTGCGTCGGCGAGAGGTCGAAGAACCTCGTGAAGTCGTGCACGCGCGGGTCGAGACTCCGCGGCGCGCGCGGGGCTGCCGCGAGCGAGCCGATCCAGGCGCCCGTGCCCATGCCCGCCACGAAGACGAGCGCGAGCGCCGCGAGGAGGAGGGTCTTGAGCTGGCGCATGCCTATTTTCCCAAAGGGTCCGCGTACGCCGGGGTCTCGACGAGCCGCGGGAGCACGTCCGCGACGAGGTAGGCGAGCCCGAGCGCCGCGAAGATGGCGGCCGCGACCACGACCCGTCGCAGGAAGCGCCGCGCCTCGTCGAGCGCGAACACGGGGGCGACCGGCCCCGTGAGGGCGCGGGCCACCACTCGCGCGGCAAAATCGAGGGGAGGCTTCGGAACCCCCCCGCGCGCCGCGGCCGAGATCCCGCGCAACTCCGCGATGCGGCGGCCGAGCGCGGGGTCGCTCGCCGCGGCGGCGTCGAGGGCCCGCGCCTCGGCGTCGGGCATCTCCCCGTCAAGCCGCCTCCAGATCGTCCTGTCGTCAACCATGTTGTTTCATGCCTCCCGCGCGCCGTGTCTTTCCAGTCGTTTCTTGAGCCTCGTCCGGGCCCGGTGGAGCCGGCTCTCGACCGTGCCGATCGAGATCCGGAGGACCGCCGCGATCTCGTCGTAGGTGAGCCCCTCGAGCTCGCGCAGCGCGAGGACCTCCCGGTAGCGGACGGGCAGCGCGTCGATCGCCTCGCGGACGCGCCGGGCCGTCTCGGCCCGCGTGGCGCCCGCGTCGGGTTCCTCCCCGGGGCCGGGCAACGCGTCGGCCTCGTCGAGCGCGACCGCGGGCCTGCGCACGCGCTTCTTCACGTGGTCCTTCGCGGCGTTGACCGCCACGCGGTAGAGCCACGTGTAGAACTGCGACCGTCCGTCGAACGCCTCGATCCGCGTGTACACCTTGAGGAAGACCTCCTGTGCCACGTCCTCGACCTCGTGCGCGTCGCGCACGATGCCGAAGATCAGGGCGAAGATCCGCTCCTCATAGCGCTCGACGACGAGGCGCAGCGCCTCCCCGTCGCCCTCGCGGATGCGCCGGACGAGATCCTTGTCGTCGGACCGGGTCTCCCGGCTCATCCTTAAGAGCATCTCATCGCCCGGCCGTGAGACGCCACCCGACCGGCCGTTCTTCCCGGCCCCCCCGGCCCCCCCTCTTCGCCCGGTTACAGGAGGTGCCCGAGCTTGTCCTTCTTGGTCTTCAGGTACTTTTCGTTCGCCGGGTTGGGCTCGACCTGGATGGGCACCCGCTCGACGATCGACAAGCCGTAGCCGTCGAGGCCCCGGAACTTGCGCGGGTTGTTCGTGAGGATGCGCATCTTCCGGACGCCCAGGTGCCGGAGGATCTGGGCGCCGATGCCGTAGTCGCGCTGGTCCGCGCGGAAGCCGAGCGCCTGGTTCGCCTCGACCGTGTCGAGGCCCTCGTCCTGGAGCTTGTAGGCCTTGATCTTGTTCTGGATGCCGATCCCGCGGCCCTCCTGCCGCATGTAGAGGATGACGCCCTTCCTTGCCTCCTGGACCATGCTCATCGCGCGGTCGAGCTGGGCGCCGCAGTCGCAGCGGAGCGAGTGGAAGACGTCGCCGGTGAGGCACTCGGAGTGGGGGCGTACGAGCAGGGGCTCCTCGATCGGGTCGTTGCCGATGACCTTGTCCGGCGCCGGGATCCCGACGGTGAGCGCGAAGTGCGGGCGCTCGTCCACGACGCTCCGGAACATGTGGAGGTCGAAGTCGCCGTAGGCGGTCGGCAGCTTGACCGTCTCGTCGTGGGCGATGAGCCGCTCGTGCAGCCGCCGGTGCTCGATGATCTGCGTCACCGAGAGGATCTTCAGGCCGTGGCTCGCGGCGAACGTCTCGAGGTCGGGCATCCGCGCCATCGTGCCGTCGGGGTTCATGACCTCGCAGATGACGGCGGCGGGGCGGAGGCCCGCGAGCCGCGCGAGGTCCACCGAGCCCTCGGTCTGGCCGGTGCGGACGAGGACGCCGCCCTTCTGCGCGCGGATCGGCTGGATGTGGCCGGGCCGGACGAGGTCCGTCGGCTTGCTCCCCGGGCGCACGACGACCTGGATCGTGCGCGCGCGGTCGGCGGCGCTGATGCCGGTCGTGACGCCGGTCGCCGCCTCGACGGTCACGGTGAAGTTCGTGCGGAAGCGGCTGTTGTTGTTCGCGACCATCGCGGGCAGGTCGAGCGCGTCCGCGATCTCCGCGTCGAGCGTCAGGCAGATCCAGCCGCGCGCGTGCGTCGCCATGAAGTTGATGACCTCGGGCGTCACGAACTCGGCCGCGATGGTCAAATCGCCCTCGTTCTCGCGGTCGGGCTCATCGACGAGGATGATCATCTTCCCGGTCTTGATGTCGTTGAGGGCGTCCTGAACGGTGGCGAGCGGCATGCGTTCTCCTGCCGGGAACAGTGCCGGTCCGATCCCGGCCGCGCCCCGGCGACCCTACCAGTATAGGAGAACGCCGCGCGCCGCCTGAATGGCCTTCCGTGCGGCTCCGGAGGCGGGGGGGCTGGGGGGGCCACGGTTTCAAGCGCCTGCTAGAATCCGCCGCGTAGGCGCGCGGAGCCTTGGCCGGCATGAGCGAAACCGTCACATCCCTCGACGCCGTCGTTGCCGGCGTGATCGCCGAGCGGTGGCGGATCGAGAGCAGCGTCGTCGCCCGCGCGCTCGAGCTGATCCGGGCGAACCACCCGATCCCCTACCTCGCGCGGTACCGCCGTGACGACGTGGGGGGGCTCGACGAGGGGGCGCTCCGCGAGCTCCGCGACGAAGCCTCCGCGGTGCGCGAGCTGGAGCAACGCCGCGAGTTCATCCTTCGCGGTCTTACGGGCCGCGGCGACGTGCCCCCGAAAATGCTCCACCGGATCGAGCGGGCGCGCACGCGCGTCGAGCTCGAGTACCTCTACGAGCCCTACCGTCCGCCGCGCAAGACGCCGGGCGCGGTCGCTCGCGAGCGGGGGCTCGAGCCCCTCGCCGACGCCTGCCTCCGCAACGAGACGCCCGACCTGCAGGCGTTCGTGACGCCCGAGCTGAGCGCCGAGGACGCGCTCGCGGGCGCGCGGGAGATCCTCGCCGAGCGGTTTGCCGTCGATCCCGAGGTACGGGGCGCGATGTTCCGCGCGGCCGAGAAGGAGGGCGTCGTCAGCGCCGCCCCCGCGTCGGGCAAGGCCGAGATCCCCGAACGGTTCGCCAACCTGCGCACGTACGAGGAGAAGCTCTCGCGCGTCCCGAGCCACCGGTTCCTCGCGCTCCGCCGGGCCGAGAAGGAGGGCGCGATCACGATCCGGGTCGCGATCCCGGAGGAGAGAGTCATCGCGGCGATCGCCCAGCGGTTCTACAAGAAGCAGCCTGCCGCGCAGCCGAAGGACCCCGCGGAGGGACCGGAGCAAGCGGCGGGCGAAACGGAGAAGGCGGCGCAGCAGCCGGCGGAGCAGCCGGCGCAGGAGCAGGCGCAGCAGACGGCGGAGCAGGCGGCGCAGGAGGCCGCGCCCCAGGCAGCGGAGCAGGCGGCGCCGCAAGCCGTGCCGCCGCCGACCGCGGAGGCGCCCAAGGCGGAGCCCAGGGACCCGCCGAAGTCCTTCCTCGACCAGGCGGCCATGGAGGCGATCCGGCTCATGCGCCCCGCGGTCCTCGAGGACGCGCTCCGCGAGGCGAAGGAGCACGCGGACCTCGAGGCGATCACCGTCTTCCAGAGAAACCTCCGCGACCTCCTCCTCTACCCGCCGGCGGGGCCGGCCCGCGTCCTCGGCGTCGACCCTGCGCCTCGCGGCACGATTCCGCTCGCCGCCGTGGACGAGCGCGGCGAGCCGCTCGACCACGCGCGGCTCAAGTTCCACGACAAGGACGAGGCGAAGGTCCAGGCGTCGCGCGAGAATATCCTCGACCTCGTGAGGACGCACCAGATCCGCTTCGTCGCGATCGGCAACGGGCAAGGGCGGCGGGAGTGCGAGGCTTTCCTCGCCGCCACGCTCACGCCGCTCGGCGACAAGGCGCCCCCGATCGTCGTCGTCAACGAGGTCGGCGTCGGCGCCTACGCGAGCGGCCCCGTCGGCCGCGCCGAGCTGCCGAGCCTCCCGGTCCCCCTGCGCGCCGCGGTTTCGCTCGCGCGCCGGCTCATGGACCCGCTCCCGGAGCTCACGAAGGTCGAGCCGCGCCACATCGGCGTCGGCCAGTACCAGAACGACGTGGACGAGAAGCAGCTCGACGCGGCGCTCCGCGAGGTCGTGTCCAGCTGCGTCAACCAGGTCGGCACGGACGTCAACCGCGCGCCCCCGCAGCAGCTCGCCTGCGTCTGCGGCCTCTCGACCTACGTCGCGCGGTCGATCGTCCAGCACCGCGAGAAGCACGGCCGCTTCCCGAACCGCGCGGCGCTCAAGGCGCTCCCGTTCCTCACGCCCCACGCGTTCGAACTCGCCGGCGGCTTCCTCCGCGTCAAGGGCGGCGACGACCCGCTCGACGCGACCGGCGTCCACCCCGACCACGCGATCCTCGTCGCGCGGATCGCGGAGCGCCTGAAGCGCCCCGTGGCCGAGCTCATCGGCAACGCCGACGCGGTCTCCGGCATCGACGTCGACGAGCTCGCCGACGACCGCTTCAGCCCGGCGACGGTCGCGGGCGTCCTCGTCGAGCTGATCCAGGGTGACACCGATCCGCGCCCGTCGCTCGAGATCGCGCGGCGCTCCGCGGTGCGCGAGGCGAAGGAGCTCAGGGCGGGCATGCGCCTCGAGGGGCGCGTGACCAACGTCACGAACTTCGGCGCGTTCGTGGACGTCGGCGTCGACCAGGACGGCCTCGTCCACGTCTCCGAGCTCGCCGACCACTACGTGAAGGACCCGACGACGGTCGTGCGCGTCGGCCAGGTCGTCGAGGTGCGCGTGCTCGGCGTGGACGCGGGCCGCATCTCGCTCTCGATGAAGTCCCCTGCGGAGCCGCCGCGCCGGGAGCGCCGCGAGGAGCGCGGCGAGCGCCGCGACCGCGGCAGCCGCCGCCCGCGCCGCGAGGAGCGGGAGCGCGCTCCGGCCCCCGAACCCCCTCCGCCTCCGCCCGCGGAGGAGAAGGCGCCCGCGCCGGTCGCCGACGAGGACCCGGTCCCCGCCGACATGACGGCCGAGGAGTTCATGAAGCGGAAGCTCGAGGAGCTGCGGCGACGCTTCTCGTAGGGGGGGCCTCGGGGGCCCTGGCGCCTACTTCACGTCCTTCGGGAACGCGTGGACCCACGGCTTGTCCGTGACCACGATGATCCGGTCGCCGCCCGCGACGACGTGCACCGGGGACTCGCCGTCGAACGGCCGGTCCCACCAGAGGCCGCCCCTGCCGTCGAACGCCTTCACGCGGTTGCTCCCGAGGAAGTAGAGGAAGTCGCCCGCGAGCGCCGCGCGCGCCTTCACCGCGTAGCCCATGTCGAGCTTCTCCGTGGGCCGGCCCTCCGACGAGAGGACGTAGACGTAGCCGTCGCGCTCGGGGAGGTAGATGCGCTCGCCGTCGCTCGCGGCGGGCGCGGCGAGCGGGCCGCCGGTCGCGTGCGTCCAAGCCTCCTTGCCGGTCTCGGTGTCGAAGGCGTAGAGCTTGCCGTCCTCGCCGCCCGCGAGGAGCAGGTTGCGGTGGGGGGTGAGCCCGCCCCAGAACGACGTGCCCGACGTCGCGCGGAACCCGGGCTTCGCCGCGCCGGTCCTCTCGTCGTGCGCGAGGATCGAGCCCCTCGTCGTGCCCACGTAGATCGTGCCGTCGAGGCAGACGACCGGCGTGGACGGGCTCTCCGCGAGCGGCTGCTCCCAGAGGATCTTCACGCCGCGCATGGCGAGGAGGCTCGGCTTCCGGGTCGCGACGAAGATCGTGTCGCCGTGCACGGCCGGGTCCTGCTCGACCTGCGCGGCGAAGTCGAGACGGTCCACGATCTTCCCGTCCGCGAGGCGGATCTGGTGGAGGAGGCCGTCGAGCGTGATCAGGTAGACCGTCCGGCCGGCGACCGTCGGGCGCGCCTTGATCCGCTGGAGGAGGCCGGTCTCGGCCTCCCAGACGCGGTCGCCGGTCTCGAGGTCGAGCGCGAGGAGGCTCGCATCCGTCGTGGCGAGGAGGAGCTTGCCGTCCGCGAGGGCGGGGTGGGCCTCGACGCCGCCGCCGCCGATCTCCTTCTCCCACGCGAGGTCCTTCCCGAGGTCCACGCGGAGCGTGCCGTCGAGCGCCGGATCCGTCGGCACGATGCGCGCCTCGGTGTCGCGGAAGCCCGCCCGGCGCAGCTTCACGTTCATGGCGCGCTGGCCGATGTCGAGCTCGATCTCGCACGGCGCGCGGCCGTAGGGCTTCCCGTTCACCTCGACCTCGGCGCCCGCGGGCACCGTGACCACGTGGTAGGGGAGCTTGTGCTTCTTCTCGAACTGGATGAGCCGGTTCTCCGACACGAGGTCGCGCATGACCCGGTAGGCCGCCGCATACTTCTTCTGCTGCCGCAGCTCCGCGACGTCCTTGAGCGTCTTCGCGACCGCGTCGATGCGCTCGAGCTGCATCTTCGTCTGCACCCGGATGTTGCGCAGGTCGAGCCAGGCGAGCAGCTCGCGGAACTGCTCGCGCGGCTCGAGGTCGGTCACCTCGTCGGCCTTGAGGCGGACGGCCTCGAACAGCTCCCGCGCGCGGTCGAGCTCGCAGTCGGTGAGGAAGTCCTGACCGCGCGTCGTTGCCGCCTTGTGGAGGTCGAGGATCTCGGCGCGATACCGCTCGCGCCGCACCGCGTGGAGGAGCGTGTCGAGGCTCGTGAAGTTGGCGGGCCCCGTGGCGAGGCGCTGGCTGAGCTCGGTCGCCGCCTCCGCCGCCTTGCCGACGCACTGCGCCGCGGCGATCGCGAGGATGTTGTGGGTCAGGTCGGGGGCGAGCTGGGGCCAGTCGCGCTGCTGCACCTGCCGGAGCTTCGTCTCGAGTTCGAGAAGCTCCGCTGCCTTGCCGTCGACCGCGCGGAGCTGGACCTCGCCGGCCGCCACCTGCTTCCGGTCCGCCTCGAACTGGTCGCGCACCCGCTCGAAGAAGTTGAGGAGCATCCACTCGATCTGCACGCCGGTCGTCTTCCGCAGGAACGACATCTCCGGCTTGCCGAGGTCCGCGACGAGGGCCTTCGCGGCCTGCATCGCCTCGGCGTACGGACGGTCGGAGACGGCCCCGCGCACCTCCTCGAGGTCGGCCTCGAGGGCGGCCCGGAGCGCCTGCTCGCGCTCGCGCTTCGCGATGTCGGTCTGGGTCGTCTCGGCCACGAGCGTCCCCTTGAGATCGCGCGCCCATTTGGCTTCCGGGCTGTCCGGGTGCTTCTCGAGCAGCTCGCCCACCAGCTCGATCACGCGCGGCGCGTTCTTCTTCTGGCTGGCCTTGCGGATCTCGGTGGCGAGGTCCTCGGCGCTCGAGCCGCTGGTCGCGAGGCCGATTCCCATGAGCACGAGCAGCAGCGCCGCCGCCGCGCCGCCGCGCGTGACGATCTTCTTCCGGCGCATCACGAGCATGCGCCGGCGGTCGATGTCCTTGAGCCCCTGCTCCGCCTCCGCGTCCGCGGGATCGATCTTCAGCAGCAGCCGGTAGCAGCTCGCGAGCAGCTCGTAGGCCTTGTCGCTCGTGGACGCCTTCGCCGCCTCGGTCGCCCGGATGACCGTGTGCATCTCCTCGCGCGCCTCCTCGAGGCGGCCCGCCCGCGAGAGGACCTGCGCGTGGAAGAAGCGAAGCGCGACGGCCTGCGGCGCCTGCTCGATCCCGGAACGGCACGTCGCGATCGCGTCGTCGAGCTCGCCCCGGTCGGCCTGGGCGCGGGCGAGCCGGAGGCTGACCTCGCCCACACGCTCGGCGTCGCCCAGCTGCGCGTAGGCGTCGCGCAGCGAGGAGAGCGCGCCGTCGTGGGAGGCGTCGCTCCGGAGCGCCTCCTCGAGGTGCTCGATCGCCGTCTCCGTCTCGCCCGCGATGAAGCAGAGCTTGCCGAGCATCGCGAGGTAGTTGGCGAGCGCGCGCGGCTGGTCCAGCCGCCCCAGCACCTCGACGCACTTCTCGAGGATCGCGCGGTCGGCGGGGGCCTGCGCCTGCGCCTTCTCGAGCAGCCGCGCGGCCCGGTCGAGATCCCCCGCCTCCTGCGCCTCCGCGGCGACCGCGAGCAGCTCGTCCATCGAGAGCGTGCGGGCGAGCCCCCGCTCAAGGCACGTCTGCACGCCCTTCAGCGTGTCGTGGAGGGAGAGCCCGGCGAGGTCGCGCAGCTCGTCGACGCTGTTCGGCCGCGCGAGCGCCTCGAAGACCGCGCGGGCCGCGTCGCCCACGTCCGCGGCGTCCGGCGGTTCGCCCTGGGCCACGTAGTACTCGGCGTTGGTCGGGATCGCCTCGCGCAGCCGCTCCAGCTCGTCGAGCCGCCGCGCCGCCTCGAGGCAGAGCCCCGCAGGATCCATGAGGATGTCGCTGAGCGGCGTCGTCGGATCGCCCGCGTCCTGCCCGTCGTAGAACGAGAACTGCCCGCTGTTCCAGCCGAAGACCTCGAAGATCTCGTCCTCGGCGTGGTAGCGGAGGACGTCGGCGACCTCCTCCTCCGAGACCTTCCCGCTCTCGACGAGCAGTTCGCCGGTGGGGCGGTACCTCTTCTTCTGCTCAAGGAGCAGGATCTCCACGTCCTGCGGCGTGATCCGTCCACGCCGCACGAAGATCTCGCCGAGCCGGAGCGGCCGGAACGACCGCGTGAAGAAGATGCGCACCCCCTCCGGGGAGATGTGGATCTTCTTGGTCGCGCCTTCCCGGGTGAGGACGAGGACCCCCGTCTGCTTGTTCTGGGACAGCGTCTGGAAGACGTCGAACAAGCTGATGTTCGTGAGGTCGCCCTTGAAGGCCATAGGTCTAGGGTGTGCCCGCGGGGGCGGGTCGCCGGTGACCTATCGACTGTCCCCTTGTGGGACTGAACTAGGGGGCCTCGGGGGCGATGGTTTGCCGGCTCACCGGGCGGATCACCCGCGCTTCGGTCACGATGGCCGTGATCAAGGCCGCCGGGGTCACGTCGAACGCGGGCGCATAGACGGAAACCCCGTCTGGCGCAGTACTTACGCCGAATCCCATCGTCAGCTCCGCCGCCGCGCGCTCCTCGATCGGGATGTGCGCCCCGTCCGGGCACGCGAGGTCGAAGGTGGACCGGGGCGCTGCCACGTAGAAGGGCACGCCGTGCGTCTTCGCGAGGACCGCGAGCGGGTACGTTCCGATCTTGTTCGCCACGTCGCCGTTGGCCGCGATCCGGTCCGCCCCGACGATCACGGCGTCGATCCGCCCCGCCCGGAGAAGCGCGCCGGCCGCCGCGTCCGCGAGAAGGGTGACGTCGATCCCCGCGCGCTTGAGCTCCCATGCCGTGAGCCGCGCGCCCTGGAGCAGCGGCCGCGTCTCGTCCGCGAAGACGGCCACCTTCTTCCCCATATCGACCGCCGCGTAGACGATCCCGAGCGCGGTGCCGTAGCCCGCGGTCGCGAGCGCACCCGCGTTGCAGTGGGTCAGGACCGCCGCCCGTTCCTTGAGGAGCGCGGCCCCGTGCCGTCCGATCGCACGGCACGCGCGCTCGTCCTCGTCGCGGATCGCGTCCGCCTCCTCGCGCAGTGCATCCAAGGGGGCCCCGGGGGCAGCGGCGAGCCGGCGGAGCATCCGGTCCACGGCCCACGTGAGATTCACCGCCGTCGGCCGGGCAGCCGCGACCAGGGGCGCCGCCGCCCGCACGGCCTCTGCCCCCCCGGCCCCCCTTGCGGCAAGCACGAGGGCGTATGCTCCCGCGACGCCGATCAGCGGCGCCCCGCGCACGCGCAGGCGCTGGATCGCCTCGACCACCTCGGCCGGCGTCGTGAGACGGAGCCAGACCTCCTCCGAGGGCAGCCGCGTCTGGTCGAGGACCACGAGCGCGTCGCCCGTGAACCGCAGGGGCCGGATGGGCTCGATCACCTGTCCTGCACCCGCTTCCTCCAGAACGCTTCCCAGCGCGGGTCCTTGCGCGCCTCCTCGAGCTCCTTCTCCTTCGAGAGGCGCGCCTTCGTGACCACGAGCCCCTCGGCGAAGGCCCGGTCGAGGGCCTCGAACGCGACGTCGAGCTGTCCGCTGACGGCCGCCGCGCGGGCGAGGTCGTAGGCAGCCTCCCGCGACTTCTCGCCCTCGAGGGCCTTCTCCGCGTCGCGGAGCCAGAGCGCGGCGTCGATCGGGGCGCCCGCCTCGAGCATCGCAAGCCCGCCCGCGCGCAGGAGCGCCGCCTCGTCCTCCTTCTTGAGCGAACCCGGTTTCGCGACCGCCCGCGCGCGCCTGAGGAGCGCGGCCGCGTGCGCCGGGCTCGACTCCGCGAGGTACTGCTTCCCGGCCTCGAGAAGGACCTCGGGATCGAGCGGCTCCCGGCCGTGCGCCGCCGCGACCTTCCGCGCCTTGATCCCGCAACCCAGGTCCTCGCCGAGCGTGAGCGCGTCGAGGGATGATCGGATGTCCCTCTCGGCCGTCGGCGTCGTGTCGGTGACCCACGCGTGCACCTCGAACCAGTGGGGGCCTCGGGGGTAGTACGCGTGGCCGTGCACCTCCTCGAAGACCTTGTGCCTATTCACGACGTAGAAGAGCCACGGCCGCGGCTCCTCCCCCTCCCGGGCGCCCTCCCCCTTCGCCCTCTCGAGGGCGCCCTTTCGGATCGCCGCGACGTCCGCCGAACCCTCGCGGACGCGCAGCTCCACGTGGACGTCTCCTCCCGCGCGCCCCCTGAAGATCAGGTCGACGTCGTTCGGCGCGATCTGTTTCTTGAGCCCGGCCGGCGAGAACGTGAGGTTGAAGAACGGATCCTCGAACCGGTACGGCTCCTCCGCCGCGAGCGTGGCGGAGGCGAGGAGCAGGAGCAGGCCACGAATGCGCGCATCTTAGCCTGCATGATTCAGGAGGACCGCGATCATCCTGCCGGATCGTCAACACGGTCCGCGTCGTTCGGCGCACCACGTCGAGGTGCGAACCAAGACAGCGGTTAGAGCCAATGGCAGGGACTTTAGCCGGCACGGCGCCTCCTCTTGAGAGGGTAGTTGGACATCTTGACGCGGACGGCCCTTGGGTAGGAGCGTCCGGGCCGTGGCACGACCTGGGCCCGAGTCACTG